>Ga0116184_10000037_pt1 | contig 150871 bp, 134 predicted proteins | sample AD_JPNNA5_MetaG_FD_89886 | JGI IMG/M metagenome (GOLD analysis project Ga0116184, IMG submission 89886) | Active sludge microbial communities of municipal wastewater-treating anaerobic digesters from Japan - AD_JPNNA5_MetaG | ecosystem: Engineered > Bioreactor > Anaerobic > Digestate | place... | reverse complement strand
TTTCGTATCCATACTTATCATCTGTTTTTGTGTTGCTTTTTCTTTCCCAAAGCAACTGGTTTAACATTATAAGTGGTATACTTTTCAACGAGAATGTGGTATACTTTTCAATTAATATATACATTCACAATAGTTATACAATAATCAATATCTGAGAATCTGTCTTTTAATCTGGGAAAAGAGTGTAAAAGCTCTTTATCCCATCCTTCATGAGGATTATAAACAGGAAGGATAATAGTCAGATTCCGATTTGTTCCCATAGATCAAGATAAATTACCAGTGGTGAGATTATATGCTTTTAAATAAACACTCCACTTCCATTTATCAGCAGTTGGTACAATTTAGTGTTTTCAGTATATATGGGCCAATCTAAATAAGTCCTGATCGTAAATCATTTAAAAATATGTTTTTTCCGGGATTAATACAAATTCCGGGAACAAACCGGGGTTATTCAATTTAGAATCACTTGAAAATAAATGAAATATTGTGCATTATTCCTGCGTGAATAATCACCATCCTCCCGATGCACCACCTCCACCGGAAGAACCGCCGCCCCCTGAAAAACCTCCTCCGGAACTCCACGATCCTCCTGAACCTCCTGAACCTCCTGATGTGACCATGAAACCACCAATTTTTGCCTGCCCCTTGGTTTTCAGATCCTCTTTAGCTTTCTTATACCAGGGGGCATTCTTAAGATAAAGTTTCGCTGCCGGATATACGACCATATAAGTGATAAAAAGTATCAGGGCACCTTTTGTGCCTACAACAACAATGGGGAACATGGCCCAGAAAGGTATAAGGAAAAGATAGAGGAACCACCCGACGCCTGGTGTGAGGATCCCTATTACTGTAAATAACCCTATAATGCCAAATATGAATGCTCCCAGCAGGATACGCATTGTGATTGGCATGTCGGTATTTTCAAGCTCATTAAAGCCGGAGCCGGAAGTCACATTAAGGGCTTCTCTGGTCTCTTCGTCCCCCTCCGGGGCATTACCCTCCAGGATTCCGATCACTGCAAGTGCCCCGTCAGTTATCCCTGCATCAAAATCACCTTCCCTGAACCTCGGTGCAATTATATTCTGGATAACACGGCCGGCCAGGATATCTGTCATCGTGCCTTCAAGGCCATAACCGACTTCTATCCGCATGCGTCTCTCATCAGGAACGACTACGATAAGAATCCCGTTGTTCTTATCTTTCTGACCGAGCTTCCATTCATTAAAAACTCTGTTGGCAAAATCTTCTATGCTTTCACCTTCCAGCGACGGGACAGTCAGGATGACAACCTGATCGGTCGTTTTTGTTTCGTGCTCTTTAAGTTTTTCTGCGAGGGATTTGCGCGTCTCTTCTGAAAACGTATTTGCATAATCATTCACTCTTCCCGACAGATATGGAACATCAATACCTGATGCAATTCTGAAAGTTGCCACGAATGAGATCAGCAGGAATGTTATCCGTATCCTTTTCATTCTATTACTCCTCGATGATTTCATTTGATAATTCATTACGTTCTTCTGTACCCGGCAATGAAGGTTCAAGTACGGTCAGGAGTTCGTCAAGCCCGTTCTCAAAGGCCTTTCTGAACTCTTTCTTTCTCAGAGGGAGTGTCATTTTCGAAATGATGTTTTTCATTACATCCGGGCTTAGCCTATCTCTGACACCAGTGTCGGGGAGTATTACAACCTGTTTTTCGAACCGGCTTATAAGAATTAAGATACCCCGGCGGCCTTCAGTTGCGAAGATCTCTCTGGAGAGAAATAAAGATTCAGCATACTGGAGTGTTTCCTGATATTTTCTCGACCGTAAAAGGAATATTCGGGCAAATCTTTCGCTGATAACAGTCAGAAGAGCAGGAACAATACCGGCAGCAAGTATTGCAACTATTGACAGAAGGGTTATTGTGCCGGTATACCATACCGGGCAGAACAGATCGAAAAGGAAGACAATAAGTGCAGCTGTTGAAGCGCCAAAGGCAAAGGCTTTCCATGGGATTTCCGCATAGCTGTCACATCTTGCGGCAGTAGCCAGTACAATCTGTGCCCTGGTCTTCTTTTCCGTTTCAGCAATTCTCGCTTCCAGAAAGATCTTATCGTCTTCGGACAGGATATGTTTCATTTGATTGTTTTAAAACGGGATATATTTCAAACTTTAGTGAATAGGCTGATTATGAATTGAAAATTTGTCTGGCAAGGATGCCGAATACAAGTCCTCCTATCAAGCAAAATCCTGATACAATTATCAACAATATACCGATCACAACTGAAATCCCTGGCTGGCTTTCTCTTACCTGGATAAAATACCTGCTGTGGTCAACCTCAGGAGCTGGTATAAGGTCGATAATACGGCTTTCGAGACCTGAAATGCCCGAACCTTCAACAAGATCAAGAGTATATCGCCCGGCCGGAGCCCGGAACCGGAAAAGCTCCATCCTTGCTGTCCTGAAACCGCTTACGTTCGGTCTGAAAATTGACGGTATAAGTCTGATTTCTGATCCGGTCGATCTTTCCGTTATCTGAGGCCGGAATTCATCCACAGGGGCTTTTCTGAACGATGTCCCCGTATGCCAGATCGAATAATATCCCGGTTTATCTATGACCAGTTCTGCTGACTTCTGATTAAAAGGGATTTCCAGTATGATATTTCCGGAGAAGGTCTTTTTCAGTGATTTAATTGAAAAAACAAGCAGTATAGCTCCGACCGGGATTAAACAGAAAAACAGGATCTGCATTTTCTTAAAAGTTTTCACGATCTCCAATTTAATCAAATTTAGTCAGTTTGATACTTATTTCAAAAGAAAGATTTTCAGGGATCATTTTACAGATTGCCGTCCAGTTCGTCGTAGACGATATGGTATTGTAGCAGGGAATTCTGCAAATGAAATTCTTTACCTCGCAGGGGTTAAAGAGATTGTAATTAACCGTCAGATGAAGAAATTATAAATCATCTTGTGATGAAGGTACTTCCGGGAATCTTACAATTTTATTATCTTTATGGTTGCGTTTAATACAGGATTTTGTAAACAAATCATAATTTTATTTGTTTGAATATCTGACATAAATAATGCTAAGAGTAATTTTTGGATGTATGAAAACGGTATACCATAAATTCTTTATCTTTTTATCACTCCTCATCACTTTTGGCAGTCTTAATGCACAGAAGACCTCTGAAGCAGAAAGGTTGTACTACTTTATGGGGATAAATGATCGTTTAAACGGAGCTGCATCGGCAAGGCATATTGATGAGGTGAATTATACTGATATTTATGACAGGAGCCTACTTATGCATGCATCAGTAGGAGGTTTTAACAGGATTTGCAGGATACTCCTCAGAAAAGGAGCCGATCCTGACCTCCAGGCTATCGACGGAGTTACTGCACCCATGTACGCTGCATATAATGGACGTACAAGAATAATGAAAAAACTGCTCGACAGAGGATTCAACCTCGACCTTCAGTCCATCGACGGTTTCACGGCGTTGATGATCGCATCGCAAAACGGGTATGCCGATATAGTAAAATTATTGCTTGACAAAGGATCAAATCCAAACCTTCAGACGGTTGATGGTTACTCATCTTTATTGCTGGCATCCGAAAACGGGTATCTGGATGTTATTAAACTGCTGCTTGAAAAGGGAGCCCTTGTCAACGTTCAGGATCTGAGCAACGGTACGACAGCCCTTATGCAGGCATCTATCTACGGGTTTTATGATGTGGCAAAGATTCTGCTCAGTAAGGGTGCTGATCCCAACATTCAGAATAAGGAAGGAACTACTGCACTTATGATGGCTTCATTATATGGTAATTATGATGTGGCCAGATTACTGATAGATGGTGGTTCTGACATAAATAAAGTCTCCAATGATGGCTCAAGCGCTCTCTTCCTTGCCTCACTGAATGGATACACTGATATAGTAAGACTTCTCCTTGCCAGGGGAGCCGCACCAAATTCAGCAGAATCTGACGGCACAAATGCACTGACGATTACTGCAGAGGACAGGCTGGCTGAGACTATCCGGATAAAACTTTACGAAGGATTAAAACAGGACTTGCCAAATTCAGATAATATGAAAGCTACACTTGCCATTGGATTGGACGGGCATCTCGAAGCTATCAGACTCTCTGAAGATAATAAGATCAATTCCGCTGCCATGGCTAACCTGGAGAAGACAACAGCATTTATCCGGGCATCAAAAAGTGGTCACATAGCAATAGTAAAGCTGGCTGTCAGGAAAGATTCCCCCTTTGATGAAAAGCGGAAAGCCAGGTTTACGGACCTTATGGTAGCTTCTTTGAACGGCTACCCGGAGATCGTTAAACTGCTGGCAGATAACGGTGCAAAACTGAACCTTAAAAGCAGCGATGGTTCAAGTGCCCTTATCCTGGCATCACAAAACGGTAATGCAGAAGTTGTGAAAGTACTGCTTGAAAAAGGTGCTGATCCTAATCTTAAGGACAATAAAGATAAAACCGCCCTTGATTATGCAGGGAATCAGGATATAAGGAACCTTCTTTTACCATAACCGGAGCTAAACTATTCCGGATAATTCTGTCGGCAGCATTTAAAGTCGCGGTAAAATAAGTATGATCTATCTCTTTTTTGAGGAAACTTCACTTTTTAGTTTAATAACTATCACTCCATTAACGCCTCTTGAGCCGTAAATAGTTGCTGAAGGACCCTTAAGGATACTTATTGATTCAACATCCTGGGGAAGAATATGATCGATCGAATTGAGCGGAATTCCATTTACCACAAAGAGGGGATCATTATTCGAAACTATGCTGTTAACACCCCTTATTCTTACTTTCTTACCAGCGACATCGACACCCGGAACCCTGCCGGCGATCATGTCGTAAATATCCTGATAAGTTGAATTCTCATCTCCTGAAACATCCAGAGTATTGATCGTCGATGACAAACTTCTGGAATTCACATTGGTGATGCCAATGTCAACCGTCTCATTAGCAGGATTCTCAATATTGATAATTCCCTGACCATCACTTGAATTACCTAGTATAAAATCAATTGAAGTCCTGCCATTTATCAGGTCAGATTTAGCCCTGTTGTTCCCGGTTATGACTGTGATCATCACAGCATCTGATTTAACTTTTATCCGGTAGAATCCTTTTTCATCAGTTGTTACACTTGAAAGGATCTTGTCGATCATTATCATAGCACCCTTAATAGCTGAACTGTCAGCTTCCCTTACATAACCTGTTATCGTTAAATTCTTTTTCTGAGCTGTTAAAGCGTTGACAGATAGCACTGCAGATAAAAGGAACGATAAGAATACCCGTGTTTTCATTTTAATTTATTTTTCCAACATCCCTGATTTGATAGCTGCCAAATTTGTGACTCAATTATTATGTCATCGAAATCAACTTATTCAACGAAATTACGTTAATTATTTAAATCTGTCATAACCGGAAGATAGAATTAAGTCATGCAAGTCATGCAAGTCATGCAAGTCATGCAAGTCCTGCAAGACCTGCAAGATCTGCAAGACCTGCAAGACCTGCAAGACCTGCAAGACCTGCAAGACCTGCAAGACCTGCAAGACCTGCAAGACCTCATACCTCACCTCCATAAACATTTTCAAAATTATCCTTTACACTTCCCCATTGAATTTTGCCAATCTAATTACTATTTTTATGATTATTTTTCAATTAATAAATAAGTCTGCTATGATAGTAACCTGTGTATATGTTCATGTGAAACCGGAAGCTGTTCAGGACTTTATTGAAGCTTCCCTGCAGAATCATATCGGATCGGTCAGAGAACCTGGTAATCTGAGGTTCGATTTTGTCCAGCAGGCAGATGATCCGTGCCGTTTTATGTTTTATGAAGCTTACGAATCGGAAGAAGCGGCAGCAGCTCATAAGAATACACCCCATTATCTTAAGTGGAGGGATACTGTAAAAGATATGATGGCTGAGCCAAGACAGGGTGTAAAGCATATTATCCTTCAACCAGATGACAGGACAAAATGGTAAAATCGTTCCATTTCTCAAGATTGCCTCTTATCTATTTCGGCACAGGTAAAAGAGGCCTGCTCCCCGGACTTATCAAAAAATACGGGGATTCGGTGCTGATCATTTCCGGGAAGAGTTCCTTTCTTAAATCAGAAAGAGCCGAAAGATTATTTGATGAACTGAAAAAATCCGGTATCCGGTTCCAGATTACAACTGTTGAAGGCGAACCTTCACCGGATGTAGTTGACAGCGTGGTAAGGAGATACAGTTCCGGCAGGACAGACGCGGTTATCAGCATAGGAGGGGGGAGTGCGATTGATGCCGGGAAAGCTGTTTCAGCCATGATGTATAAAAAAGAATCTGTTCAGGATTATCTTGAAGGAGTGGGAACTAAGGATCATCCTGGATCAAAGATACCTTTCATTGCAGTCCCGACAACCTCCGGAACCGGCAGTGAGGCAACAAAAAATGCCGTTATCTCAAGGGTCGGCCCTGATGGCTTTAAGAGATCACTGAGGCACGATAACCTTGTTCCGGATATTGCCATAGTTGATCCGGAGATGACCCTCTCTTGTCCTTCCGATATAACAGCGGCAAGCGGTATGGATTGCTTCACTCAGCTTACCGAAGCCTTTGTTTCAGATAAATCATGTGAATACACCGATGCTTTTGCTCTTGAAGGTCTTAAGGCAATCAGTGGTTATCTGCTGAAAGCTGTGCACGATGGTCAGGATATAGAAGCCAGAAGCGGGATGTCCTTCGCTGCCCTTACTTCGGGTATCTGCCTCGCAAATGCAGGACTTGGTGTCGTTCATGGCTTTGCAGCCTCGATTGGCGGATTGTACAATATCCCTCATGGAGTGGTTTGCGGCACTCTGATGTCGGCAACGAACAGGATAACGGTGCAGCGACTGCGGACAGCCCAACAAAGCGATATTTCACTAAAGAAATATGCTCAGATGGGAAGGATCTTCCTGGGCAAAGAAAACAAAAATGACGGGTATCTTATCGACGGTTTCCTTGATTTTCTTGATCAGCTGACAGATGAATTAAGACTTCCGGGATTAAGGAAGGCAGGGATCCGGGAAGAAGATCTGGCCAGGATCGCCAGGCTGACAGAAAACAAGAACAACCCGGTAAAGCTTACCCCAGAGGACCTTCTCGAGATACTGATGATCAGATATATCTGAAAAGGTAATGAACACAGCATGGTTCAGGTTTTATGAAGAACTGAATGATTTCCTTCCGGCCGCAAAGCGGAAACAATCGTTTTCCTGCAACTTTTCAGGAAATCCGTCCGTAAAATATATTATAGAGTCCCTTGGAATCCCACATGTTGAAGTTGACCTGATCCTTGTAAACAGTAACTCTGTTGATTTTTCTTACAAAGTAAAGGATGGAGACCAGATATCTGTTTATCCGGTTTTTGAAAGTCTTGATATCACTGAAACCACCCATCTGAGGGCAAAACCTCTGAGGCATATTAAATTCGTTTCCGATGTGCATCTTGGAAAGCTTGCAAGATATTTACGGCTATGCGGTTTTGACACACTTTGCGAGAGTACATATTCCGATGATGAGATAATCAGGATATCTGTGGTTGAAAGACGTATAATACTTACCCGCGACAAGGATTTGCTTAAGAACAAGCTTGTTTTACGCGGTTACTGGATAAGATCGCCAAAACCTGAAAAGCAGCTTGAAGAGGTATTCGCAAGGTTTGACTTAAAGAATTCTGCAAGACCTTTTTCGCGTTGCATGCAATGCAACAGTCTCTTAACTGACGTTGAAAAGGAAAAAATAACCGACAGGTTAATGCCAAACACCAGGGAATTCTACACAGAATTCTGGAAATGCCCGGGATGTGACCGGATATACTGGGAAGGATCACATTACCTTAAAATGAAAAAGCAGCTTGAGAAGCTGCTTTAAAATTGAGACTGGACCTTTCAGATCTCCATCACCAGTATAGTATCTATATTATCATTTGTACCCTGGGGCAATGATATAGTTACGCCATAGGCATCCTGTCTGAATTTTACTTTCGTAGTGGTATTAAAGAGTGTGATGTTCTTAATTTTCTTTCCGAAATCCGGCAGCAGGAGATTATTATCCTCAGGATTCAGGATATGCACAAATACTTTGTTCCCCTTCTGTGTTGTCACTCCCCATGTTTTTGGCGGGATGGGGCCGCCTCTGGTACCGTAGATTGTTTCTCCATATCTCTCCATCCAGGCACCCATTTCTTTCAGGGCAGAAACGAACTCCGGCTGTATCCTGCCATCAGGCATCGGCCCTACATTAAGAAGGAAATTGGAATTATATCCTGCGGCCTGGATAAGATAACGGAGAAGGTCTTTCACTGATTTGTACCTTTTATCCTGAAGATTGAACCCCCACGAGTTATTCATCGTTTCGCAGGTTTCAAATGGCAGGGTACCAACCGTCTGATTCTGGTTGAATCCCTCGGTCTTTTGTCCCGGCAGATCTTTTTCAAACATCTGGAAATCCTCCCCGGGGAATGGAGCAAGGTGGTGGTTGCTGCCTATCAGGCAGGCCGGCTGGAGGCTGTGAATAAGACTGTAGGTCTTTTCAATGCGCCAGTCGGCATCCCTTTTGTCCCACATTCCGTCAAACCAGATACCCCCGATCTCTCCATATCCTGTAAGGAGTTCCCTCAGCTGACCATCCATGAAATCAAGATATTTGTACCAGTCGCCTTTTTCAGGCCGTCCGGCTGTCCGTCCCGTATTTCCCCTCGGGAAGTAATTATCCTGGTACCAGTCGAGCTGTGAATGGTAGAAGAACAGCTTAATACCCTCCTTTCTGCATTCATCGGCAAGCATTTTCAGTACATCTTTTCTGTAAGGAGTCCTGTCGATGATATCCCAGTCAGTCAGTTTTGAGTCAAACATAGCGAAGCCGTCATGGTGTTTGCTTGTAATTGTGATATATTTCATACCAGCTGCTTTTGCCAGAGCGACCCATTCAGCGGGATTAAAGCTTATCGGATTAAAAAATGCCGGGAGCTTCTGGTAGGTTGCCTTATCGATCGACTGGTTATTCTGGACCCATTCGCCATCTCCAAGCACACTGTATACTCCCCAGTGAATGAACATTCCAAATCTGGCATCCTGGAACCATTCACGGGATTTTAGATTTTCCGGAGCCGGTGTATATCCAGCCTGTCCGTTGAGGAGAAGTGCTCCGGTCAGAAAGATTAATGAAAACACAGTTCGTAACATATTCGGATAATTTAATTTTCAAGTAAATATAAACAAAATAGCCAGGATGTTTTTAAGGAAATCACTCAAGACTTCCGACTTCCTTTTCAACTTCAGTGAGTATTTTGCATGATCTGACAAGTTCTTTCATTATTGTATGATCCGGATACAGGGGACGGTCGATATCGAGGAATTCTACATGTTCCCTTATGACATCCTTTGCTTTCTGAACACCTTTACCGAAACTGTATTCAGTCTTCCTGAAATCAAGAGCCTGTGCAGCTGCCATGAATTCGATACCCAGGATACCGTATGCGCAGTCAAGTATCTGATTGTTCTTGATAGCCGTATTCATGCCCATCGAAACAAAATCTTCCTGGTCGGCAGCTGCAGGTATTGACTGGATAGAAGCAGGCATTGAGAGTATTCTCTGTTCCACTATAAGGGTATCGGCGGTATACTGGCTGAGCATCATACCGGAGAACATACCTGCACCTTTGGTAAGGAAATCCGGCAGGCCGACGCTGAGAGCGGGATTATTGAGCCTGTTCATCCTTCTTTCAGACAGGACGCTTACCATTGTTATGCTGGCACCGGCCATATCCATTGGAACGGAGACGGGAGAACCCTGGAAATTGGCTCCGGACATCTGAAGGTTCCTGTCAGGAAAGAATATAGGATTATCTCCAACGCCGTTCAGTTCAATCTCGACCTGGCTTTTTGCATAGGCGAGCATATCATGGGCAGCACCGATAACCTGAGGAGTCGACCGCATTGAGTATGCATCCTGCACTTTCGATTTGACCCTTCCTTCTTTCAGGTCTCCGCCTGCGATGCATTTGTTAATGGCATTTGCACTTCTTATGGCGCCTTTGAATCCACGGGCTTCATGAAGAAGTGGTGCATAGGGTTTCATATTGGCTTTAAGCGCTTCGAGTGACATTGCAGCAGCTATTTCAGCCTGCTTAAGCCAGTTATTGGCATCGTACAGCCAGATGGCGCTCATAGCAGTGAGCATATTCGATCCGTTAATTGCTGCCAGCCCATCTCTGGCCTGCAAGCCCGGTACTGTAATGCCAGCCCTGTCCATTGCTTCCCTGCCGTCAAGAAGTTCTCCTTTATAATAAGCTTTTCCTTCTCCAAGAAGAAGCAAAGCTATCTGCGACATTGGTGCCAGGTCGCCGCAAGCACCTACTGATCCTTTCTGGCAGGCAAAAGGTGTAACACCCTTATTGAGCATCTCGACGAATGTTTCTGTTATCTCAAGACGGTTACCCGAGTTACCATGGGCATGAACATTTATTCTGCCAAGAATGGCCGCCCTGACTATCTCAATTGATGCGGGTTCTCCAATCCCGGCGGCATGGTTGTAAACAAGATACCTCTGGAAATCCTTTATCTGGTTATCATCCAGTACGATCTCTGAAAATTCGCCGATCCCTGTGTTAACACCATACATTATCTCATGTGCCACAATCTTCTTTTCAAGCATTGCACGGCATTCATTGATCCTCTTTCTGGCATCCGGGTGAAGTTCTACTTTCTGTCCGTGACGCGCTACATTCACCACGTCACTTATTTTAAGGTCTGATCCGGTAATTATAAGTGGTTTCATTTTTTTTTGAAATAGTTTTCTGAAAATGTCTTTTCTGATAATTTCTTTTACTGAGATCCTGATAATTGAGACAATTATCTGAGGATCATTCTCAATTTATAATAATATCTCCGTTTTGGAAGATGTGATTATTTTGAATAACTGTGAGTTATAGAGCCTGTGTTCTTTTAAGGCATGGGATAATAATCAGGCACTAAGCCTGTAATTCCGTCTTATTGCATAGCCCCGTACGGTTGACCTTGATCTTATATTCAAGTAACCAGCTGAAATTCATAGTAGAAATATTGAATCAAAATTAAGAAAAACCATGAAGCGGACAAAATAAAATCATTGAAAAAGTCTGAATCAGAAAATTCTTAATTTTACAGATGAACGCAGTGCAACTTGATTTTCTTCGGTTACCCCTACCCCAGGGGGAGCGAAGAAAATCAATGAAAAATTGTGTATTGTTCATGATACTCATAATTTTTATTAATACTAATAATTTAAAACAAGCAGAATAATGATAAATGAGATCACTGTGAAAAATCTGGATACCACAAAATTCATTGAGGAGAAAACCAGAATGATAAAAGATACTGTGGGTAATGGCATCGCTATCAACGCACTTTCAGGCGGAGTGGATTCTTCAGTCGTGACAATGCTGGGTCATAAGGCTTTAGGAAACAAACTTAGGACCGTTTTTATTCAAAACGGACTGATGAGGGAGGGGGAAGCTGAAAAAGTAGCCGGATTTTTCAGGGCGCTCGGGATAAACATAGAGATCGTTGATGCACGGAAAGAATTCCTTACAGCTCTTAAGGGGATAACTGATCCTGAAATGAAACGTGAAGTTATAACCCAGACTTTTTATAAGAAAGTATTCGGGAAACTTGTTAGAGAAAGTGGAGCCAGATTCCTGCTCCAGGGAACGATACTTACCGATGTCGACGAAACTGTTGCCGGAATAAAACGGCAGCATAACGTATTTGCCCAGCTGGGTATTGATCCGCAGGAGGCATTCGGATATCAGATCATTGAGCCACTTATCGAACTTCGGAAAGATGGCGTCAGAATGACCGGGAAGGCGCTGGGATTGCCTGAGGAACTTTTTAACCGTATTCCTTTTCCTGGACCGGCGCTTGCAGCAAGGATAATCGGAGAAGTTACTGCCGAAAGACTTGATACAGTCCGGAAAGCAACATCAGTTGTTGAAAGATTGCTGAAGGGACAGGGCGCTTTCCAGTATATGGCAATACTCCACGAAGACCGGGTGACAGGTATGAAAGATGGCAAACGGGATTTCGGACAACAGATTGAAGTCCGCTGCTGGGACAGCCTCGATGCCCGCACCGCCACTCCAACAAGGCTTCCTTTCAGCCTGCTTGAAGAACTTGCCTCGGAAATCATAAAAGAAGTACCGGGGATAGTAAGCGTGACATATAACATAGCTTCAAAACCACCTTCGACCATAGAGGCAGTGTGACTGGCAATGAGCGATGAGCGATGAGCGATGAGCGATGAGCGATGAGAGATGAGCGATGAGCGATGAGAGATGAGCAATGAGCACTTAGAAATTGCTAATTCTGAACATTAGTGGTGAATTTACAATATGGAAGCCGGAGTACCTGAATAAAACTAAAGGTGCCTTGTTCAGGCACCCTCTTCAATTGTAATTAATTTAACTCTCTATAAGGCATCCGGATCATCTCCGTAAAATACCTCCGAGCAACGAACCAAGGATACCCTTGCCTTTGGTACCTGAAGCGGTCCCGCTTTTTAAAAGGTATCCTGCAACATCATCAATGATGCTTCCATCACCATCTGCATCAAGAAGTGATCCGATACCTCCGATACCTGAAGAGCTTGTATCTCTCTTTTTGGTGAGTGCACCAAGAATAAGCGGAGCCAGTGCAGGGATCATTCTCTGAATGATTGATGAGTCGACGTTCAGCTTTTTGCTGAGGGTCTGGGCAGCCATAACACCTCCTCCCTGACCCAGCAGACCACCAAGATTGGCATCAGCTGAACTGTCGTTTACCTTAGATGCTATAAGGTCCTTGATGTTGTTCAATACCGATGAGTCACCATATTTATTCAGGATATGGTCAACCCTGGCGTCTCCGCCCTGATCATCTTTCTGTCTTTTTAATCCGCCAAGGATCAGTGGAGCAAGCTGCGGTAAGATCTTCGCCACTGTACCCTGGTCAACATTTAAATTTGAAGACATTTGCCTGGTCACTTCAGGACCATAATTCTTCATAAATTCATCAATAAAATTTGCCATGATTAGGTTTTAAAATAATGAGTGATGTTTTCTGCGATTGGGTATTAACCGACAGTTAGTGAAGAAAAATGAATAGTCAAACTAATATTTTAAATAAAACATTTTTTAGGATAATTTCATCTGATTAAACTACATGATTGTTTAGAATAATTTCTGTTACTTTTACCTCCGACATCTGTCAGTAATGAACTGGATAAAGGATCTTCTTTTCAGCGACTCGGTTGCTCATACGATACTGATCTATTGCATTGTAATTTCTACCGGAGTAATACTTGGCAAAATCAGGATCTATGGTGTGTCTCTCGGGATCGCATTTGTACTGTTTGCCGGTATCGCTCTGGGGCATTTTGGATTCTCAGCCAACCCGCAGGTTGTCGATTTCATAAGGGAATTCGGTCTGATACTCTTTGTTTTCTCAATCGGGTTGCAGGTAGGTCCCGGTTTCTTTTCTTCCTTCAAAAGAGGAGGCCTTATTCTGAACCTTCTGGCTCTTGCCATTGTACTGATTGGCGGATCAATTACCCTGATCCTTCATTTAGTTTCCGGTGTTTCACTGCCCATGCTAACAGGCATCATGTCGGGTGCAGTAACAAACACTCCCGGACTGGGAGCTGCACAGCAGGCGCTGACACAGATATCTCCCAACGGGAATGTCCCTGAAATAAGCATTGGTTACGCAGTCGCATACCCGTTCGGAGTACTGGGCATTATTATGACAATGTTATTGATCAGAAAAACTTTCAGGATAAATGTCGAAAATGAACTGTCGCTCTTTAACAGATACCAGCATCCTGAAGACCGCATACCGGAGAAGATCAGTATTTTAGTGACTAATAAGGAATTATCAGGGAGGACTATTAAAGATGTGACATCTTCAATTGATTATAGCTTCATAGTATCACGCATCCTGCATAAAGGCAACCTCCAGGTAGCCGGTCCGGAAACGATAATACACGAAGGAGATATAATCCTAATAGTGGCCCAGAAAAGAGTTCTTCCTCAGATTATTTCAGGAATAGGAGAGGTCAGTAAAATGGATCTTACAGCACTTTCCGGGAAATTAATATCCCGCAGGATATTTGTGAGCAACAGGGAGGTATTCGGTAAGAAGCTCGGGTCACTTAAACTGCGGACTAAATACAATATAAACATAACGAGGATCTATCGTTCGGGGATAGAGTTTGTAGCGTCACCAGAGATAAGATTGCAGATGGGGGATAAGCTTACAATTGTCGGTGATGAAGATTCACTTAAGAAAGTTACAGAACAGCTTGGTGATTCAATAAACAGGCTCGATGAACCAAATATAATACCAATATTCATAGGTATCCTTGCAGGTGTTATTCTTGGAAGCATCCCCATTAAAATTCCGGGTATCATTCATCCGGTTAAGCTCGGTCTTGCCGGAGGTCCGCTTATAGTAGCAATTCTGCTTAGCAAATACGGGTATAAATTCCAGCTTGTATCATACACTACTCCCAGTGCCAACCTTATGCTCAGGGAGATCGGGATCGTTCTGTTCCTGGCCAGTGTGGGTATAACAGCAGGGGCAAAATTTGTACCTGCAATCCTTTCAGGCGACGGTTTTGTATGGATGGGTTATGGGGCTGTCATAACGCTTCTGCCTCTACTTTTGATAAGCTTTTTTGCAAGGATCTACCTGAAACGTAATTACCTGGAATTATGCGGATTGCTGGCTGGCAGCATGACTGACCCTCCTGCTCTTGCCTTCGCAAACAGCATTGCTGCTACCGAAGCACCGGCAGTGGCTTATGCAACAGTTTACCCTCTTGTTATGTTCCTCAGGATCTTCGTAGCCCAGCTGCTGATAATATTATTTGCCTGAGAAATAAATTTGCATCCTGTCTGATACTGTCTTAACTTTGATAGTATAAATCAAATGTATGAAACGGATTATAATCAGTTTCTTAGGATTATTGATTGTCATAAATTCATCCGGACAGTGGTATAAAAACAAATATGGTGTCGATCGGATCGATATGCTCAACAATGAGGAGTACGCTGATGCTCAAAATAAATGCCGGGATGTAGCTCTGGCAGGAGGAGCGATGCTCCTTCTGGGGGCGGCATCATTTATATCGGGGTATTTATACCTCCATAATGGTTTAGGTGAGGACCCGGGTTTTATTGAGGAACTTATCGGTGCTGAGGCTATGGGGAAAGGATTGATCGGGCTCGGAGGTGCACTGACAGTCGCAGGTGTTATCACAGGAACCGTTGGCCTGATAAGGTTATCTGTTATAAAATCATCGGGGAACAACTATTCTGGTTTCCTCTCAACTAATATTTCTCCCTGTTGTATATATAATTCTTATTCCGGCTCTTTCATACCGGCTGTCGGGCTCAGGGTCCGTTTTTAAGTTCCCGGTCAATAACCGCCCGCAGTGATTATCAGAACCTGAAGGTGTAGGTATATTTGGCAAGTATTGTCCGCCCTGATGAGAAGGGAAGGTGGGGTATTTCGCTTGTCAGTCTTGTATTCAATCCTTCATCATATACCAGGTAGAAATCATTGCCTTCCCGCGGATTGAACCTGAAACGGATATTTGTCAATGCTTTATTTACAGCAGTATTATATTGAATATAAGCTGATAAGGAAGTTTTTGTAGTAAGTGTCATTGTTCCTTTCAACCCAACTATATGATTGGTGAATTTCATTGATCTTGACGGGAAGTTTACATAATCAAGATAATATGTAAGCGAGGTGCTCAGGCTGGTACCAATATTCAGTGTCGGAAATACAGAAAATGAATAATTCCAGCCATCGTAGTATTTGCCGGCTGATATCATAAAATATGCTGATAAGTCGTGGCTTGAGGATGTTCCATAAAGAACGCTCATATTTGCGAACCGGAATCTTCCGGGTGGGATATACGCTTGTCCGGCTGCAATATATAGTGTATCAGTTATGTCATCCTGGGTCCAGTAAATTCCGGAGGAGCCATAGTTCCCTTTTTTTGCCTCGATATACCAGGAGAGATTTCCTTTAAAGGTTTCCTGACTCATTGTGACTGTGTTCCAGATGTTTGCAATTGTCAGGTATACTCTCTGGTAAAGGATCGGTTTCTTTTCTTCCGGGAACCAGCCATACTGGACCATGCTTCTTAACCCATGATAATTCTGCAGTTCTTCAAAACCAATTCCCGGATTGAACTGCTTTCCCGACCAGGTATATACAAAATCATATCCCAGTCCTTTCTGGTTCCTGTGCTCCCAGTTCAGCAGAAGCCTCGTCGGAGCCATATCAACCGGCTTATTGGGCATGTCATTTTCAAATGTCTGAGCCCATTTAACAGTAAGGTAGTCATCTCCTATCAGCCTGAATTGTCCGTCGAGTCCATAAGCCAGGTTATAGGTGCCATCCATTCCAACCCTGCTCGTCAGCATGGCCCCTGCATAGGAATTTTCATTGAATACAGTTCGTTTTGTTCTTAATACACCGAAGTTCTCACCCGGGCTTTCAGCAGTAGCTGCAGTTTGCATATCAAGGAACCCTACATCCCATTTGTTGATCCGTCCGGTCATGCGCATTCCTCCGTATATCCTAACCGGAGATGCGTTGTAAATACCAATCTGCCTGCTGTAAAAGAGGTTGTTATCACCGAGGAAGGAAAAACTGAATATGTCGGATTTTTCCTGAAAGAAACTCCTCTTCTCCGGGAAGTACAGAGAATACTTGCTAAGGTTGATCTTCTGATCGTCAGCTTCGACCTGTGCAAAATCGGTATTGACGGTAAGGTCTGCCGTCAGATTATTTGTGATGCTGTATTTTACATCAAAACCTGCGTCGTATTTCGGGGTGAAATTCATTTTATAATCAGTACCGGCTTCGTTAAGTTCATTTTCCATACCTATCCCTCCAGTCGCATACGGAGTAACGTAAACAGGTTTTTTAGGATTCAGACCGGAGAATTCTATTGAAGCAGTCATCGACGGTTTCCAGTAAGCAGAACTGACTATCGGCTCCACCGGCGGGAATGTGTACATTGAAGAAGTAGCAGCATTATACTGGCATATTGTTATGCCCATTATTGTTTTACCCTTTACAGTCTGAAAGCGCAGGCTGGAAAAAGGAACTCTGAACTCGGTTGTCCATTGACTGTCGCCCTTATCTGTCTTTACATCCCAGAAAGTATTCCATGACCAATTGATATCACTACCGGAATAAGCCAGGTCATTCATCACAGTTCCATCTGTTCGGAGACCATTGGGATTTGTCCAGAAAGAAACTCCGTTTTGCCTGTCATTGAAGGTATCAAGTATAAAACCCAGCCAGTCGGTATAAGGTTCTGCATAATCCCTTTTTTTACCTACAGCCCTGATTTCATCATGGCTTTTATACCTCAGGATCGCTGACAGATAAAAATATTCATCATCATAAGCTATTTTAATTGTGGCTTTTTCTGTTTGTTTGTTTCCGTAGACAGGTGAATACATTGTCATCTCCAGCTCTGGAATATCAAGCCATGCTTCCTCATCAGGAATACCATCAAAGGTAATTGCACCGGTAAGTTTGCTGACGACAATAGGTGTCTGAGCCCATATTTCTGAAGACAGTATCAGTAATAATCCAGCAGCTAAAATCTTTGACATCAATTGGAATGACTTCTGAACTCAAAGATATATTTTACTTTGATGAAAAAAACCTTTATTTCTTATCTTTTTCCTGTGTTTTGAATCTTTCAGTTATCAGTTCGGGCCATTTGAGGTCAAGAACCTCCAATGTCTTTAAAACTACTTCCGCAACAGCATAGAGTTTCTGCCAGTTCTTATCAGAAGGCACTATATGCCAGGGAATTGTGTTGCACGTATTGATAATCTTTTCATAAACTGCCAGGTATTCATCAAATTTCTCACGGGTATCCCAGTCACCATCTTTATGCTTCCAGTGTTTCTCTTTCAGTTCGATACGCTCCATCAATCTCTCTTTCTGGGCTTCCTTTGAAACATTCAAAAAGAACTTCAGGACTTTTGTATCATTATGCTCAATCGTTTTTTCGAAATTATTGATAAGTTCATATCGCTGTTCTACGATCTCAGGGGCAATATATTTCTCAACTGAAGGAACAAGAATATCCTCATAATGTGACCTGATAAATACATGGGTAATACCTTTTCTCGGAACCAGTTTATGTATACGCCACAGGAAATCGTGAGCATATTCCTCTTCTGATGGTTTCTTGAAACTGTCGACCTCAAGACCAATTGGATTACAATATTTCAGCAATCCTTTCGTAACGCCATCCTTCCCGGAGGCATCCGTTCCCTGGAGAATGATCAGAAGTGAATATTTATTCTGGGCATACATCTTATGCTGCAGCTCACCTATGCGCTTCAGCATCTTTTTTGTCTTTTTAATTGTTTTATCTTTATCCCACTCCTTATTGAATGTCGGATAATCCGAAATCCTAATTTTCATATCTTTTTTAATTTAAATTAACTAATTAAATCTGCCCTCTGCCAACTATCAGATTCCACTAAACTACAGAGCAATGCAGAGTCAAGTCCTGCAAGTCGTGCAAGACCTGCAAGACCTGCAAGACCTGCAAGACCTGCAAGACCTGCAAGACTCTTATCATTATTGTAAAACTCTGTCCAATGCATTGATAACCGGCTGAGTCGATATCTTCTGTCCGACGGCACCCATCATCCATTGCTGCGGAGTCATACGGCCCTGTTTAAATATCCTGTCGAGCTCCCTGGCAAGATCTTTACCTTTAAGGTATTCTTCCAGCTGGAAATGAATTACATGTCCATATGAATAATTCGGCAGGTAGAGTGGAGAATTTACCATGTGTGAGTAAATTGCAAGCAGAGGTGAATCGTTAATCCCTATCACCGGAGCAAAATACTTATTCCAGATATCTACAGCATTTCGGATCACTGTTTCTTTGTACATAGCCGGAGTAGCATCAGGGTTTTCATAAAGCCAGTCCCATGATTTCATCTCAACGAGTCCGACGCCCATTATCTCCATCATCTGCCAGGCAACGTCAAGGATCTCCATTTTCTCCTTGTCAGGTGCCTGGTCCTTCATGCCGAGCAGTGCGAGATCGCGGTTCTGGAAAACATAGGCCATTGCTTCAGTTACCGCCGTATTCGGTACACCTGTCATCATGTAATTATCAACATCATACAGGGTTATTGTCTGTTCTACATTATGTCCGAATTCGTGAACGGCGATATTATATCCCTTATAATCCATTCCTTTATCGGAGATTCGGGTACGGAGGTGAGACACTGAGCCTTTCCTTAGAGCTCCCCAGGCGTGCCCTGATCCTCTTGCCGGATCAACGACTATCTTATCAGCAAGATATTCTGCCCTTGTACGATCCCACCCCATTTTTACAAGCAAGTCAGGCATCCCGGCTCTGAAAGCTGCCGGATCGGGATAGAGGGCCTGTGTTTTGGATGTGAGGAGTTCTTCCGGGATAGTGCTTCGGGTCTTGAACCCGTCATACCAGATATCGAAGGGTTTGAGTTCCCTGCCAAGTCTCTGGCTGATTATTTTCCCAACTTCTTTCAGCTGCGGAGATCTCAGATATGAATCAAACAGCGCTGCTATCTCTTCCTGCGAGATCTCCATTTCCCATGAAAATTTACGCATCATCGCTGTATTCATTTCAGGGTTATAGGGATCGATATCCTTCATAGCCCTGAATGTTTTAACGATGAGATCATATCTCGTATCTGGTTCGCGGGCAGCCTCTATTGCTTTTCCATTCTGCATTACTTTATTAGAGAAGGGATACCACTCGTAATCAGGATCATTGATAACCACTTCAGGAATATCCTGGTTGATTATCCGTTCCATCACTGTAGCTATCATTTCCTGTTTTTCAATACCATTCTCCTTGTTGGCATAGTTGGCCTTGAGTTCGTCCCTCAGGTTCCAATGGGAAAGTAAAACCATATCGTCGGGAAACAGCTGTTTTCCTTCTTCATTCCTTAATTTTCCCATGCATATATTATACTCGGCAATATACATATCGCAGTTACCGAGTGCTGTATTCAGAGCCTGATTGAGATTAGCAGGAACACGCGAAACGAAAAGGTCCCCGAGACGGGCCATGGCCCATTCCTCACGGCTCCAGCCCGGACCCAGTTTCTCTTTTTCAGCAAGAGGATAGTATGGGAAATTGAGAGCAATAGCAAAGGCTATCTTGTTTGAAAAGAAATCATCAGAAAGATGTGAACCGACTGAATAATTACCGAACATCTGATCGATCTGATCAATTTCACCAGCTGCTTCATCAAGATTCTTTTTAAGATCCAATGTAATGTCATTGAAGTGCCCGTTAACGGACTCCATATAATTACTGATTTTTGTGAATATTTCTTTCCTTCTGACCGGATCGGAAATGTAATTGGCCTTTACAAATTCTATAAAATCAGAAGGATTGCCGTCTTCCTCTCTCCAGAGAGAAGCGGCATGCCGGATACCTTTTTCAAGCAGTGTCTGATCAACGCCGGGCTGTGAGGTCTTTATTCTCTCCATGGCAGATGCCACAACTGTTTCATTTATGATCACCGCAGATCCTGAAGTTGCCTTTTTGGTCTCAGTAGAAGTGCAGGCGGCCAGGAATGCCAGTAATAAAAAAATAAGCTTTTTCATAGGTTTCTATTGAACAAATTGTTTTGCATAATATTTTGCGGTAAGTTTTTCACCGGTGGCTTTTTCGATCATGTCATTCCAGTAATATCTCATACCGGGCATGAAGATCTTTTCCTTCATATAAGTTCCGATCTCCTTTTCACCAACAAGTGATTTACTATCAGTAATATTAGCTTCGATATACCCGTAGAGCTGTGAAGCCAGTACTTCTCCCAGCAGGTAATTGTGATAATAGCAGGGATATAAAGCCACGTGGATCTTTGTTGCCCAGTCGGGCATATTACGATCTTTCGGTTTTTTGAGCATCTGGTATTTTTCAACCAGATCCCACCATAGCTTGTTCAGGTCCTGATCAGGATCCTCATACATTGATTTTTCAAACCTGTACATTACCTGAGCCCATCTGCTGAAGACAAGCATTTCAAGTCGCAGCGATTTCCTGCAATTGTCAGCAATTTTTTCAGCTTCAGCCTGGTCAATAATTCCCATATCCTTCATCCAGTAAGGATTTTTAGCCAGTCTCCCGAAGAAATTAGCGATAGCTTCAGTTGTGAAGGTATGCGCAGCGTCGCGAAGCGTAAACGGGAGGTTTCTGTCGTTGTAGTAGAAATATACACCATGTCCGAGTTCATGAAGGATTGTATTCATCCAGTATGAATCAGGTTTTATGTTATCGAGTGTCCTTACATCTCCTTCCCTGTCGATGTCGGTACAGAAGGCATGCTGGTTCTTCCCTGGTTTTTCATATAGGTCGCTTTTTGCAAGTATGGCATCGACATTCAGCCCGATGCCATCGTAGAAAGCTGCGGCAAGCCTGACGGGATCCTGTTTTTCGTAATATTTATCAAGGTCAACAGGATATATCTCCGGGGCTTCCTGAAAATACCTGTTCTGGTAGTGCCAGGGGCCCAGATCTTCGGGTTTGATCCTGTAGGTATTTGCAAAATATGCATCTATATCCTTCTTCAGGCTTTTGTAATTTTCGCTTGTAAGATTATCGAGTTCATCGAATACTGCTGTGACTTCATCGGGTTCCTGCCCCGAGAGTTTCAGGCTCATTTCATGGTAATTCCCAAACCCCAGCTTACGGGCTATAAGGTTCCGTTGCTTTACAAGGGCGATTATATCCTGTGCCACAACTGGTCCGATCTGTTTATGGGATTCCCAGACGGTTTTAAGTTCTGCAGTATTTTTCGAGTTTCTAAGTACATCATCCACCTGGTTGTCGGAAAATTCTTTTCCGTTGACATTGGCCCTGAAATTCAGATATTTCTTATTGATCGCGGTTTCCATGCGGAGCTTCGCGGCAATAAGTCCGGTATCGACCTGGTTACCAAGGTAAGCATCGTACAGCACCTCAAGCTGGCGTACAAGAAGAGGATCCTGTAAAGCCCCGGATTCTTTTATTTCCTTTAATTCATTAAAAGCCTCTGTATCGGTAAAGATCTTTGTGTATTCGAATGAGGCTTCCTCGCTGAGGGCAAGATCTTCATCAGTGCCGCTTATATTGGCGTTCCACGAGGTTATCGCCTGTTCACGGTAAAGAGGTATGCTTTTTGCTTCGAACTCAGTAATGAATTTCTTCATCCGGTTCTCCATTTTTTCCTGTTCTGATTTACAGGAAAACAGGATTGAAACAGTAATAAGCGTTGTGATAATCAGATTTAGTTTTTTCATATAATGTCAGTTTAGATTCGCTAAGGTATAAAAATGCCGGTTTAATCTGTACGGTTTAACCTAAAACTTATAAATTTGGAAATTACCAGGAATTGACAAGGAATAAATGGAGATAATAATATATATAACCGGTGGATTAGTTGCGGGATTACTGATTTCCTGGATAATAACCAGGTATATCTGGAATTCTAAAGTGGAGGCAAAAAATGCCGAGATTAACGAATTGAACCGTAAGAACAGCTCACTGGAAGCCAGGGTTGAGGCTCAGGCTAATAGTATTGAGGAAGTCAGGAACGCTATGCTTAATACTTTCAAGGCAGCAGCATCTGATGCTTTGGTTCAGAACAACAAGCAGTTCCTTGATCTGGCTAAAACACATCTCGAAGCGCAGATCAAGGCAGCTGAGGGAAATCTTGATGAGCGGAAGTCGGCAATTGATGAGATGCTTAAGCCGGTAAGGGAGTCTATCGATATCTATAGGAAACGCATCGAGGAGCTGGAGAAAGGATCGAAGGAGACATTCGGTCAGGTAACCGAGATGCTTTCAGGGCTCAGGCTTACAAGCGCGAGTTTGCAGAAAGAGACCGGGGCTCTTGTTAATGCTCTTCGTAACCCCAGGGTGCGCGGCAGATGGGGTGAGATAGGGCTGAAAAGAGTTGTCGAGTTCTCCGGTATGTCAGAACATTGTGATTTCGTTGAGCAGGTTTTCAGGGAAGGCGAAGACTCAGCCCTGAAACCAGATATGATTATCAACCTTCCGGGCAACAGCCATGTTGTAGTTGATTCAAAGCTTCCGCTGGATGCATATCTTGATGCCCTCGAAACGGACGATGAATCATTGAGGACAAAGCTTTTTGAAAAGCATGCGAGAGATCTGAGAGATCATGTTAATAAGTTAAGCAAAAAGCAGTACTGGTCGCAGTTTGAGAATTCACCCGACTTCGTAATATTGTACATGGAGGTGGAGTCGGCATTCAATGTGGCACTTATGACCGACAAGTCACTTCTTCAGGACGCCATGAATAACAAGATCATACTTACAACCCCCACAACTCTGATAGTGGTCCTGAAATCTGTAGCAATGTCGTGGCAGCAGCATAATATAACCGAAAATGCCATGCAGATAATGAATGCTGCAAGTGAGCTCTACAGCAGGGTCAATGTTTTCGCTGAACATTTTGATAAGGTGGGCAACGGTCTGAAAGCGGCCCTGAAGGGTTTTAATGACGCAGCCGGTTCATGGGAGAGCAGGGTGGTTCCTGCCGGAAGGAAACTTGAACAGCTGGGAGCTACTGATAAAAAGGGCATCTTACCTGATTTTGACGTTATTGACAATCCCGTCAGGGAAATAAAGAAGCCGAAAGAATAATGTAAAACCAGGTAAGAGACAACATTTTATGGATGCTAATACTTATTGCAATGAATAAATTCCTGGCTGTTACAGCTGTTCTGAGCCTGCTGATCTCGTGCCGTAACGGATCGCAGAATAAAACACAATCTGTTGGAGTGCCTCAGGAAATAACTGAAAGAAAAGACAGCACTTATCTTTTTGATGGTGTCTCACTTGACGGCTGGGAGATCACGAACTTTGGTCCGCAGGGCCCCGTCACGGTAAGCGGAGGTCAGATAGTCCTCGGGATGGGGGAAGGCTGTACCGGCATCACTTATAAAGAGGATTTCCCGGAGGTCAACTATAAAATTACCCTGGATGCAAAACGGGTGGCCGGTAATGATTTCTTCTGCGGCATGACATTCCCGGTAGAAAAAGAACCGTGTACCCTTATAGTCGGAGGATGGGGCGGTACTACTGTGGGATTAAGCAGTATCAACAGGAAAGACGCATCTGAGAATCAGACTACAACTTATATGAATTTTGAGAAAGACCGCTGGTACAGAATAACACTTATTGTTAAAAAAGATACGATCAGGGCATTCATTGATGATAAAAAGGTTGTTGATTATGCCAGAGGAAAAAACGATGTGCTTTCGATAAGGCCGGAGGTTGTCCTTTCAAAACCATTTGGCATAGCTTCGTGGTACACTACAGCAGCTCTGAAAGATATAAGGCTTGAGAAAATAGACGAATGATGATCAGAAATAAAAGTCAATAAAATGAGAAAGATCCTTTATCTGGCGTTTACTGCAGGATTACTGGTCTCATGCAAGACCAACCAGCTTTACCTGAATGTGATCGAACCGGCTCCGGTAACATTGTCAAAATCTGTTAAAACACCCGGGGTCATTAATCGCAGCATGCCGACAGACGAGACGAAAGGCTCGATGTTATCGAAAAGATCCTTTCTCTTGAGGGAGCTGATCTGGATAAGGATGGCGCCCAGCAGTGTGTTTTGGGACTGGCTGATGAGCTGCTCAATAACCACAGGTTTGATGCAGTGAAGGATCTGTCTCAAGTCGATTTCAGAACTCCTAAAATTGCTGCCTTCCCTGAGCCTCTTAAATGGGAAATAGTTGATATGATATGCAAGGAGAACAATGTCGATGCTATTTTCTCGCTTGAGTATTATGATACAGATGCCCGTATTAATTACTCAACAAGGAAGGCAGATGTAAAAACACCAATTGGAATTGTCGTGCCTGCCCTCGAGCACCTGGCAAACATGGAAACAATAGTAAAGACCGGCTGGAGAATTTACGAACCTGCCGACAGGGTGATCTCTGATGAGTTCCAGCATGTTCAGTCAGTTGTCTATTCGGGAAGAGGAATAAACCCGGTAGCAGCTGTTGAAGGGATAATTAAAAGGAAAGAGGCTGTAAAAGAAGTGAGTAACCTGGCCGGACATGGGTATGCAATGAGGTTATTGCCTGTTGAAATACGGGTTGTCCGTGATTATTTTGTCAAGGGTACCAATAATTTCAAGATCGCAAAAAGAAAAGCCAGGCTCGGCAAATGGGACGAGGCAGGACTACTGTGGGAGAAAGAGACGCAAAATCCCAGGATGAAGGTCGCAGGCAGGGCCTGTTATAACATGGGAATAATAAATGAAATTAACGGTGATGTTGATGCTGCTCTCGGATGGGCCCAGAAAGCTTATGAAGATTACAACATTAAACTTGCTCTCAGATATTCAAGAATACTTGAGAACAGAATATTTGAGTGCGAAATTTTAAATCAGCAGCAACCATAGTATAAACTCCTGCAACTATTCTCCCTCACTTTCCATCTAATAAGTTCAGGGAATGATTAATTATGAGAAGGTTAGTTTTATTTCTTTTCTTTTTTCACTGCACGGTATTGTTTGCACAAAACGAGGTTAAGATATCATGGGATTACAGCGGACTGACTTTTAAGGAATTTGCTGAGAAAGCGGAAATAAACGACAGCATAAACTTTTTCTTCAGGGATGAATGGGTAAAAGGACTAAAACTTGGCTTATATGATGGCCCTGTTTTATTGTCGGACCTTCTTGATTCTCTCTTCAAAGGCGATTCGCTTTTTTATTTTAGTGATGATCCGCGTTATATCTACATAACTAAATCTTTTGCCATCAAGGTCAATAAAAAAACTGAAAAGGAAGTAAAAACATACCTTAAACCCAGAGATTATGAACTGGAGACAGTCAGTCAGCAGTCGGGGAATATCTTCTTTCAGATAGGTGATCCGGCTGAAAAAAACAGACCCGGTTATGTAACTCTGTCAGGGTATATAACCGACAGGGAAACGAGAGAGCCGGTACCGGGAGCAACAGTATACATTGAAAAGATCTCGAGGGGCACTCTTTCGAACCGTTATGGCTATTATTCACTTATACTTCCACGCGGTTCACATCAGATAAGATTTTCTTTCATCGGGATGAAAGATAAAACAGTCAATGCAAATATCTACAGAAGCGGAGAGATGAATATAGATATGAGCAGTACGCTTATTCCGTTAAGGGAGACTGTCATCACAGCTGAAAGAAATGTAGTTCTTCAGAGAACCGAAGTAGGGGTTGAAAAAATTGACATTTCCACATTCAAAATGATGCCCACCGCAATGGGTGAGACGGATATCATAAAAAGCATATTGCTTGTGACCGGAGTTCAGACAATAGGTGAAGGTTCTATGGGATTCAATGTGAGAGGCGGTTCTGCAGATCAGAATCTGATCCTTCTTTACGGGGCACCGGTTTATAACTCATCACATTTCTTCGGTTTCTTTTCATCAGTCAATTCAGATATCATAAAAGAAGCCACTCTCTACAAAGGGGGCATGCCGGCCCGTTACGGAGGCAGGATCTCCTCCGTACTTGACATATCTGCACGGGAGGGGAACAGAAAGGAATTATTCGGAAATGCCGGTATCAGCCCTGTAACAACTCATATACTTCTTGAAGGACCGATAAAGAAAGACACCGGCTCATTCATCCTTACAGGCCGCACTACATATTCAAACTGGGTAATGCATCTGATCCAGGATAAGGCTATAAGAAGGAGCCGTGCGAATTTTTATGACATAAACGCCAAAGTCACTTATGATTTAGATAAGAATAACAAAATTGACTTCTCATCATACGTGAGCCATGATGGATTCAAATTCAATTCTGATACATTATACACTTACAACAACCGGATAATTGCTCTTATGTGGAGGCATTTTTTTCACAGCCGGTTTCTTTCTACAGTTACATTGAACAACAGCGATTATAATTACACTATCTCAAGTACAAGCCATCCTTCTGAGGCTTTCACTATGTCGCACAGGATAAACAGTACAGGTTTGAAAGCTGATTTCAATATGTACGGAGGCAGGCATGAAATAAATTATGGCATTGATATTACACGGTATGCTGTAAATCCCGGGACTTACCTGCCCGCTTCTGATTCTTCAATAATAGCCCGGAAGATCATCCCGGAAGAAAAGGCTTTCGAAAGCTCTGTTTATTTCGAAGATAAAATAGCATTGAATGAAAATATATCATTTGTGGGAGGAATCCGTTTGTCTGCCTTCCTTGCTTATGGCGAAAAAACTGTGATGTTATATGATCCCAGGGTAACGAGAAGCGAATCTTCTATAACAGATTCTCTGAAATTCGGCAGGAGAGAAATAAGTGAGGGTAACTTCGGGCCGGAATTCAGGGCATCACTGAATATAAGAACCACCGACAGGAGTTCTGTAAAATTTAATTATAACCGGACCCGGCAAAACCTTCATCTACTTTCAAATACGGTATCTATCTCACCTTCTGACACCTGGAAGCTTTGTGATTATTATCTTAAACCTATAACCGGGGACCAGTATGCCGCCGGCTATTACAGAATGCTGTTCGGGAACAGGATTGAAGCATCAGCTGAAATATATTATAAGGTAATGCGGAACGCCTTCGATTTTAAGGGTGGAACCAGGCTGGTCATGAATGAAAACATTGAAACTGATGTTCTCCCTGTCAAGGGGAAGGCTTACGGTCTTGAACTCAGCATGAAGAGATCAGCCGGGAAATTTCGCTGGAGTGCAGGATATACCTACTCGAGGACTTTTCTTAAAAGTACCGGATCTTTCAGGGATGAGATCATTAACGGCGGTAAGTGGTTCCCGGCTAATTTCGACAGGACAAATGATCTGATACTAAGCTTTAATTATCTTATTTCAAGGCGCTTCAGCTTTTCATCAAACTATACATTGACCTCAGGACGACCGATTACTTACCCGGTCGCATCCTATTATATGAATGACGTCCTTCTGCTTCAATATTCAGAAAGGAATAAATACAGGATCCCGGTTTATTCCAGACTTGATCTGTCATTCAGGATAAGCGGAACCCTGAAAGCACATAAGCTGGCTAATCCTCACTGGATATTCTCAGTCTATAATGTGCTTTCACGGCAAAACGTCTATAGCATATATTTTACTAACAATAAGAACCAGGTAAAGGGTTATAAAATGTCGGTTTTCGGAAGAGCTATACCATCCCTTACCCTGAGTTTTGACTTTTTTAACAAATGAGAATACTGAGAATTCTGGTCATATCGATCCTTGGAGTACTCACCGGGAACTGCATTACCCCTTTTCTTCCCGAAACTGAAGAAGAAAAAGATTTGCTTGTCGTTAAAGGAATGATAACTGACCTGTATGGTGTTAATACAATTAAGCTGACAAGGTCGGTTCCTATAGACAGGAAAAATCAGGAAAGACCTTATACAGGCTGCACGGTAAAAATAATTGATGATCTCGACAATACTTATTTACTGAAAGAGAACCGCCCGGGAGAATATGTTACGTCTCCTGAAAAATTTCAGGGGATGACCGGACGCAAGTACAAATTGACAATAGATAATAACAGACCTAACGAATTAAGGCGTGCCTATGAATCAGGATTAATAGAAATGATCCAGGTACCGCAGATCGACTCAATTTATTATGAGAAAACTGATCTAGACTCATATTTCGGTATAATCAACGGGTGCCAGATCTATCTTGATACTCATGATCCTTTAAACAAGTGCAGGAATTACAGGTGGGAATTTGCTGAGACCTGGGAATTTCATATCCCTTTTAATGCAGTTGAACACGATACCTGCTGGGTAAGTAAGAATTCGGAAACGATCAATGTAAAAAGCACTTCGCTTATGGCTGTAGACAGAATAACCCGATTCCCTCTATATTATATTCCGCCTTATACTGACCGTTTGAAGGTTAAATACAGCATCCTTGTAACACAGTATTCGATTGACGAACAGGAGTATGATTACTGGGCTAAAGTGCGTAATATAACGGAGGAAGTCGGCTCCCTTTATGATATAACTCCGACATCTGTTCCGGGTAATATTTATTGTATCAACGATCCGGCAGAGACCGTTCTCGGTTATTTCAGCGTCTCTTCAGTATGTTCAAAGAGGATCTTTATAAAGGATACTTTTACGGGAGTGATGGATAGATATATGTATTGTGAAGAGGGCTCTAAACGGGTTACCGGAACTCTTGACGGAGTGTCAGGACTTGGCAGCCAGTGGTTTGTCCTTGAAACAGGTTTCGGAGCCTTTGGGATCCCTTTCTGGATACTCAGCAGGTTTGAAGATTGTTCAGATTGCAGAATGACAGGAACAGAAGTTGAACCTCCCTTCTGGCATGATGATGAATAAAACAATATCAGTGAAAAAAGTCACAGCTTTAATATTATTTCTCACGTTTCCTCTTTCCGCCCGGATTGCGGCAGGACAGGCCAGAGATGATATTCAGGAGTATCTGAACCTGAAATTTGCCGCTTACTGTAAAAACTTTCCCTGGGAGGAAGTGTATGTTCATACTGACAGGGATGAATATATATCAGGAGAGACTATGTGGTTCAACTCATGGGTGTTTGAAAAGCCCGGCACTAGACTGTCAGAAAGGAGCAATCTGCTTTATTTTGAAGTTCTAAACTGGACAAACATGCCAGTGGTCAGGAAACGTATACTTATAACTAATGGATCAGGACCGGGTATGGCACTCCTTCCCGACACACTGAGCAGCGGCGACTACACTGTCAGAGCCTATACAAACTGGATGAAAAATTTCCTCCCGGTGAATTGCTTCTCAAAAAAAATAAAGATTTATAATGCAATAAAGCTTAATCCCTTCCATAAGATCCGGGAAAAACAATTTGATTTCACAAATGAAAATGCTAAACAAACTCTTAGTAAGGCGCAAACAGGTATTAAAGCTGAAGTGATCAGCAGACCGGATACATTCTATATACATATCAGTTCTGATAATGAATCATACAAAGGCAGGGCAGATCACTGTTACCTGTTCATCCAGGCAAACGGGATGATAAATACCAATGAGAAAATTAGTATCCTTCCCGGGAACAACGATTTTCCGGTTCCTAAAAAATCTCTGACTCCGGGTATCAACCAGATTACTCTTTTTAATGACAGCGGAATACCATTTTTTGAAAGATACCTTCTAACCTTGCCTGATAAAAAGCAGTCACTGTCGATAATATCTGATATAGGCTCAGGTCCAAGGAGTAAATCTTTGCTGGAGATATCGCCGGAGGAGATACTACCTACTTCATTATCAGAAGCTAAGCTTAGTGTTTCAATTACGCCGGGATTCTTCCCGGATAAGTCAGCAGATATGTCAGATTATCTGATTTTCGGAAGTGAATTCGGACTCCTGCCTGAAGAATATTTTAGTAAGATCTTAAATAAGATTGATGTGTACTCCACAGGGAAATTACCTGAGAATGTAAAAAGCAGATGGATAGACTGGGATATCATCTTATCCGGCAATTATCCTGAAATTAAATACCTGCCTGAAAATGAAAATCATTATATCACAGGTCGGCTTTTAAATAAAGGATCACTTGCTCCTGTTCCCGGCGAATATGTTTTCATGGCTTCTCCGGGTAAAAAAGCTCAGTTCATGTACAACAGGACTGATAAGAATGGTGATTTCAGCTTTCCGCTTCCACTTGATAATAGCACGAGAGACATTATTATATTATCTGAACGCAGTGACTCAGGGCATACTGTCAATATAGCATCATCATTTTCAGAGTTGTATTCTCCTGCCGGGGCAGACTCCCTGATAGTCATAACTGACATTCCTGCTTACCTCGAAAAAATGAGCGTCAATTACCAGCTGAACAGGATATTTGACTTATCCTCATCTGTTCCAATATCCGAAGCAGAGACATTATTGCCCGTGCAACAGAATTTTTACGGGAAACCGGATACCAGGCTCTTACTGGATAATTATATAAAACTTCCGGTTATGGAAGAAGTATTTTTCGAACTTCTTCCGGGGGTTTTATTAAGGAGGAGCAGTACCGGCTATGATGTTGAAGTAATCGATCCGGTCGGTAAGAGCAGGTATAATATGCCTCCCGGGTTGTTTATTGATGGAATTAAAATAAACAATGCTTCTGTCCTGGCAGATTTGGATCCCGAGCTTGTGGAAGAGATTGATGTTGTTTCCGACAAATATATTGTCGGAGATTATTTATTCTTTGGCATAGTGAATGTTATTACCCGTGATGGAAATTTTAACAATATCGATCTGCCCGAAGGAGCTGTAAGACTTAATTACAGGATAACTGATCCCTCTTTCTCCTATGTCACACCCGATCATTCCCCGGAAGTAACGAAAAGTGGAAGGATCCCTGATCTCCGGAATACACTTTACTGGAACCCTTCTATCATTCCCGGTATTGACGGGAAGATAAGGATTGAGTTTTGGACCCCGGATTACAGAACTGATTATAAGGTTAATATACAGGGAATTGCCCGGAACGGAACTCCGGTTTCTTTCAAGAAAAGTATCGGGGTAAAGTAGATATTTTTATCTTTTTTTATAATAACGGAATAATTCAGATATTTTTTTTGTCATATATATAATAGGGTTGTTACATTAAAGAACAGCTTTTTCGGCAGAAGGCCAGAATGGACCACAGAATCGTCATACTGTATTCTGAAGTATAATTCCATTTTTCCGATGCTGAAATGATACTGATGTTTATGAAGAATCTCTTCCTGTCATTAATTATTCCCCTGCTTATTTTAGAAGCTGCCCTGGCGGGAAATCTATATTCTGCTGGAATAAGTAAAACTGCCATGGAGCCGGCGATGCAGGATAATAAAGATTATCAGATCCTTTACAACGGAAGAATATGGCGGAATCTCTACTCAAGGGTCAGGGGAACCCAGTTTCTTTTCACTGATGCTTTCATGCAGGGATCAGTTGTTATGGGTAACAGATTATTCACTGACCTTTATCTCAGATATGATATCTATAATGATGAAGTCCAGATAAGGACTGACAAGGATATTATTCTTCAGCTTAACAAGGAAATGGTTTCAGGATTCAGCCTTATTTACAATAACAGGACTTATAATTTTAAGAAGCTGGAAGGGGACAGCGCCGTAATAAAAGGAGGATATTACAATACACTATATAAAGGAAGAGCTGAGCTGCTTGTCAGCTACAAGAAGGAGATTATGCTGCTGGCTGTCGACAGAAAATATGACCAGTTCGACCAGTATCATCGCATCTATCTCAGGAAAGGTGGCGTCATCTATCCAATAAGGAAAAAAAGTGACCTGCCAAAACTCTTTGGAGTTAATAAAAAGGATGTTAAAAATTTTGTTAAAAACAGAAGGATAACGGTTACTGTTAAAGATCCCGACAGTATAAGCTCACTGGCAGAATTCTGTGATAATTTCGCGAAGGATGAACAATAAGATGAGGCTCAGGATTCTAATCCTTCTGATTTTGCTACCCTCTGGTATTCTATCAGCCCAGGAGGGGCTGACTATAAAATGGGATTACAGCGGACTTTCATTCAGGGAATTTGCGGATAAAGCGGAAAGAACAGACAGTGTCAGATTCTTTTTCAGGGAAGAGTGGGTGGATAATCTTAAAATGGGGGATTACGACGGACCTGTACTGTTATCTGAACTCCTTACCTCACTTTTCAGGGGAAGTAAGCTTTACTTCTTCATCAGCAGGAACCAGAACGTGGTGATAACCAAGGATTTTGCTATCAGGGTCCCTGAAAAGCCATCAGGCGAAAATCAGAATTTCATTCCGGTCAGTGATTATTCGGACCAGGATAACCAGAAGATGGCAGGTAACGTTTTTGTTGATATCGGTAATCCGGCCGACAAAAGTAAACCGGGTAATGTTGAATTATCAGGCTACATTACAAACAGAGATACAAGGGAAGCAGTAGCGGGAGTAACTGTCTTTAACCAGAAACTTTCTGTAGGAACGACGTCAAACCAGCATGGCTTTTATACGCTTTCCCTTCCGAGAGGCTCTCACCTGATCCAGTTCACGTTTATCGGGATGAAAGAGAAATCTGTTAATGTAAATATTTATGGTAACGGGGAGATGAACATTGAAATGAACAGCGTCCTGATCCCCCTTAAAGAAACAGTGATATCAGCCCAGCGCGATATGGTGCTTCAAAGGTACGAAGTGGGTGTGGAAAAAATAAACATCTCGTCTTTCAGGTTGCTGCCGACATCGATGGGAGAGTCGGATATCATAAAAAGCGTACTGCTGATACCGGGTGTTCAGTCGGTAGGAGAGGGTTCGTCAGGTTTTAATGTGAGAGGAGGATCAGCTGATCAGAATCTCATTCTGCTGTACGGCGCTCCGGTCTATAATTCATCTCATTTCTTCGGCTTTTTTTCCGCAGTCAATTCTGATATCATTAAAGATGTGACTCTTTATAAAGGCGGTATCCCCGGCCGTTATGGAGGTCGTATATCTTCAATCCTCGATATAGGCACAACTGAAGGGAACCGGAAGGTATTCAAGGGGAATGCAGGGATCAGCCCTATAACAACTCATATGATGGTGGAAGGGCCTATTATTAAAGATACCTGCACCTTCATTATCACCGGCAGGACAACATATTCAAACTGGTTGCTCAAACTGATTGACAACAACGCTATCAGCAACAGTAGTGCTTTCTTTTATGATGTAAACGGAAAAGTTGCATACGATCTGAATAAGAATAATAAGATCGATCTGTCTTCATACATGAGTCATGATGATTTCCGGTTTAATTCTGATACTTCTTACAGGTACGATAACTATATTCTTTCATTGAGATGGCGTCATTTCTTCAATAGCAGGTTCTTCTCAACGCTGACACTTAATAACAGCAGCTATAAATATAACATGTCAAGTACCAGTTCAGAGCAGGAAGGATTTGTGATGGCGCATAAAATTAACAGCAAAGGGTTTAAAGCTGATTTTAACTTCTTCCCCGGCCGGCATGAATTCAATTATGGAATTGATATGACACATTATTCTGTTGTGCCGGGAAGTTATCAGCCGGCAAGCGATTCATCAATTGTCATTTCGAAGGTGATCCCAAAGGAAAAAGCTCTTGAAGCAGCCCTCTATCTTGATGACAAGTTCACTCTGAATGAGTATATATCTCTGAATGCAGGTATCAGGCTCAATTCATACTTTACCTTTGGTCCTCAATCCATAATGGTTTATGATCCGGAGTATACAAAGAGCAGATCAAGCATTATTGATACTCTCAATTATAATTCGGGTAGGATAATCAAAACTTACGGAGGACCGGATTTAAGGGCTTCACTCAATTTCCGGACCTCATCAAGGACTTCTCTGAAGATCAATTACAACAGGACCAGGCAATTCCTTCATCTTCTTACAAATACGACCTCCATATCACCAACTGATACCTGGAAGCTTTCGGATTACTATCTGAAGCCACAGACAGGAGATCAGTATGCAATAGGGTTTTACAGGATGCTAAGGAAAAATACAATTGAAGCATCTGTTGAGGTTTACTACAAAACCATAAGGAACATGGTAGATTTCAAGGGTGGCACCAGGCTTATGATGAATGAGAATATTGAGAGGGATCTTGTCAATGTAAGGGGGAAGGCATATGGTGCTGAACTTCTGATCAAAAAAACCGATGGCAGATTCAGATGGAGCGCTGGCTATACTTATGCCCGGACGTTCATTCAGAGCACAGGGAAATTCAGTGATGAGATAATTAACAGGGGCCAGTGGTTCCCTGCCAACTTCGATAAACCGCATGACCTGGTACTTACAATGAATTACCTGTTTTCGCGACGCTTTAATTTTTCTGCCAATTACATATATAACACAGGAAGACCAATAACCTACCCCGTTTCAACTTATTACCAGGGTGATGTGCTGCTGATATATTATTCCGACAGGAATAAATACCGGATACCCGACTATTCAAGACTGGATATATCGTTTCGGATAAGCGGCAATCTGAAATCGAAGAAAATTGCCAATCCAAACTGGATCTTTTCATTATATAATTTATTGGGCAGAGAAAATGTCTATTCAATATATTTCAGGAATGACAAGGATAAGGTCAAGGGATATAAACTATCAGTTTTTGGAAGAGCAATCCCATCTCTGACACTAAACTTTGACTTTGGAGCAAGATGAAAACAGGTGTAATTATATTTTCATTACTGACTTTGCTGTCCGCAGCTTGTGTGACCCAGTTCATCCCGGATACTGATGAAGACAAGGACCTCCTTGTAGTTGAAGGTCTCATCACTAACCTGGAAGGGATAAACACTGTAAAATTATCGAGAACACTTCCTCTGGCCAGCAAAAACACAACAAGACCGGCTAAAGGATATACAGTTTCCATAAGCGATGATCTTGGAAATACATATATGCTGACTGAGAGTACTGCCGGTACCTATACAACGGATCCTGCTGCCTTCCGGGGTGTGCCGGGAAGGAAATATCAGCTCAATATTAAAAGCAATGAAAAGACGGGACCTGTTTTTACGTACAGGTCAATTCCTGCGGAGATGAAACCGGTCCCTGCAATTGATACTCTTTATTATGAAAAAATTGAACTGGAAGGCGAATATTTCAGAAAACATGATGCCTGCCAGATCTACCTCGATACTCACGATCCTGAAAATCAATGCCGGTTCTACCGCTGGAATTTCGTTGAAACCTGGGAATTTCACATTCCTTTTCCGGTTACAAACAAGATATGCTGGATAACATATAATTCAGATGTTATAAATGTCAAATCCACTTTCTTATTGTCGGAAGATAAAGTAACAAGGTATCCCCTGCTATACATTCCTGCTACCACCGATCGCTTAAGTGTTAAATACAGTATGCTTGTGAATCAGTATTCCCTCAATGAGGATGAGTTTGATTACTGGTCGAAATTGCAGAATATTACTGAAGAGATCGGTTCTCTCTATGATATTACTCCGGCAACTATTCCGGGCAATATATTCTGTGTTGAAGATCCGGGACAGACTGTGCTGGGATATTTCAGCGTTTCTTCAACTTCTTCAAAGAGATTGTTCATTGAAGAGAGATTCAAAGGCCTCGCCAATCCTTATTCCGAATGTGTTTCTGACACGGTTCGTACCCTTCGGGGGATACAGGGATTGAATTCCTCTGTATGGGTGCTCGAAGATCATGGAATGGAAATCCCTCCTTTCTATGTCCTTACAGAAACAGAAGGCTGTGCCGACTGCAGGATAAGAGGATCAGCAATTAAACCTTCCTGGTGGGATGATGATAAATAATTTTTTGTTCACCTATGTGCAGATATTATAAGCCGGTCTTACTGATTTCCATGATCCTTGGGATTTGTTTTCAAGTATCCGGGCAGACCGGCTCTGACCTGAGCAAAGGTTTAACTGAAAAGTTCCGAAGATTCTGTGAGGCAATGCCGTGGGAGGAGGTATTTGTTCATACCGACAGGGATAATTATACGGCTGGTGAAGAGCTGTGGATGAGTGCCTGGCTTATGGACAGGGTAAAAGGTAAATTGTCGGAGAACAGCAGGATCATCTATGTTGAACTCCTGAATTCTGCCAGCAGGCCGGTTGTTCAGAAAAGGTTCAGTCTTGAGAATGGCAATGGTCCGGGTTTGATCCCCCTGCCCGATACCCTGAGCCCGGGTGAATATACCTTGCGGGCATATACAAACTGGATGAAGAATTTTCCTCCGGAAACTTACTTTAACAGGAAACTTAATATATTTAATGCACTGAGCAACAAGGAATTCGTCAGGACAGTGAATATCCCGGCCGCCGGATCAACCAATCCGGCTGATGCTGGCAGAATGAACGGATTCAGTGCTGAAATAATTGATAATGACGGGGAAGTTATTGAGATCTGTATCCTGACTGATAATGATTTCCGTACGAAAAATGAAAACCGCATGCATCTTTTCGTTCATACAGGAGGGAAGGTCGACATTGACAGGACCTTCAATATTGCAGATGATTCTGTAACAGTAAGTATCCGGGAAGCATCCCTTTCGCCCGGAATTAATCATATAACAATTTTTAATTCCCTGGGAAAGCCATTATTTGAGCGGTACATATATACCCCTGTGGAGGATGATAAAAAGATTGAACTGGATTGTCCGGCAGAGGCGGGCCTCAGAAGCAGAATTACAGTGGGACTGGGTACTGAAACAGAACCCGGCCAGTCTGCTGGAGGAGCTCATATAAGCATATCGGCAGCGCCTGTCGGAAAATCTGTTTCCAATTCTGACATTGTTGATTATCTTTTGATTGGATCTCAATTCGGAATACCTCCGGATAATATCCGGGATAGTGTAACAGGTAAACTGCAGCCTGATATCATCAATAAATTCCTGAGCAATGCAAAAAGCAGATGGATCAACTGGGAACAGATCCTTGGAGGTAAGCTGCCACACCTGAAATATAAAATGGAGAGAGAGGATCATTATATAACAGGCAGGCTGTTAAACAGGGAAACCGGGAATGCTGAGCCTGACAGGTACGTTTTCCTGTCGGTTCCGGGCAAGACAGCTGGCTTCCAGTATGCAAAGACTGACAGGGAAGGGTATTTCAGCATGAGGATCCCGTTAAACCAGTCGACAACAGATCTGATATTTCAACCCGAGGGGACCGAAGGAAATAACTCAATACGGCTTGAATCATCTTTCTCTGAGGAATACATTCCTTTGGAAATAAAAGAAAAAACAATCATAAATAATATACCGGATCAGATATCAGATATGTTTGTGAATTACCAGGTCAGGAAGATATACGGTTATTCGTCAATAGGTGAGATAAAGCAGAACTCCGGACCTTCTGTCATCCCGAAAAGATTTTACGGCAAACCTGATATGGAGCTCAGAATGGATGATTATATAAAACTTCCTGTGATGGAGGAGGTTTTTTTTGAGCTTTTACCAGGGGTAACGATGAAAAAAAGGCGCTCAGGTTATGAGGTCGACGTTATAGATCCGGTCGATGGTTATATATATGAAGTGTCTCCGGTCCTTTTTATTGACGGGGTTGTAGTTAACGATGCATCTGTAGTAGCAAACCTTGACCCTGAATTAGTTGAACAGATAGATGTCGTCAGGGAGAGATACCTTGTTGGCGATTATGTCTTTTACGGTCTGGTAAATATCATAACCAGGCGGGGTGATTACAGCAATGTGAACCTTCCTGATAATGTTGTCAGACTGCCCTACAGGGTTACTGAACCGGTAAATCTTTTCACGGCTCCTGATTATACCTCACAACAATCCAAACTCAGCCGCGCTCCTGATTTCAGAAATACCCTTTACTGGAATCCCGGTCTCAAAGCAGGTGCTGACAACAGAATCAGTCTGGATTTCTGGACCTCGGATCAGGCCGGAGATTATGAAATAAATGTTCAGGGCATTGCCTCAGATGGCAAGCCGTTCTCCTGCAGGAAAATCGTTAAAATCAAATAGGTCTGTCAGTTACCTGATCTCTTCCCAGGTATCTGTTCTGAATGAAGATACCGGCAGCCCTTCAGTGCTAAAGAGATCTCCTACGATAAAATCCTTAAATGCATATCTGACAGCAACAGGAGTTGCCACAGATGGAGAGAATACCGTAACTCCCGAATTTGTAAGAATGGCATGAGCCGGGAAGAAACGTCTGTTGGCACCTGCTATTTCGAAACAGGAAAGATCTTTCCCGAAGGAGGTAAGACCGTTGGAGGCATTATCAAATGTAAGCCTGGCCATATTGCCGTCAATAGTCATTTCCTTAAATACAGGTCCTTCGCAGGCAAATCCTTTTTTGCCGTATGTCCTGGCCAGGGCAAGAAGTGCAAGCCTGTCGCCTGCAGCTTTCTTGTTTGAAGGATGGATGCAATCTTTTTCTCCTGTATCCATTATGCAGGCCATCCCTATATTTGGAATTGCCGTTGAGGCTTTGAGCTGTGCTTCCCGGAGATAAGCCGAGTTTGAACCTCCCTGAGATGAATAATCATAAGGTGCTATCTGGACATAATAAAACGGGAACTCACCGATACCCCACAGTGATCTCCAGTCTTCAACCAACCCCGGCATAAGTTTCTGGTACTGTTCATATTCATTCCGGTTTGATTCGCCCTGGTACCATATACATCCACGGAAGGCAAACCCTACAATGGGATTTATCATGGCGTTGAAGAGTCCGGTGGGTGTCATCATATTTGCCTTGGCACCCTGCGATTTATCAGGCAATTTGACCCATTCAAATTTCTTTAGTCCCGATTCACTTATCCATGGCTCAATCCTTGTACCTCCCCAGCTTGTATTGATAAGGCCTATCGGAACATTAAGCGATTTGTACAGCTGAAGCCCGAATAAATATGCGGTAGCACTGAATTCGCTCACATTAGCGGGTTCACATGTTTTCCAGCTGCCTGCGAAATCATCAAGAGGAGTGACGCTTGCCGCTCTTGTCACTGTGAACAACCTGATATTGTTATTATCTGATGATACAATATAATCATTTGAGCCGATCACCGGCTGGTTCCTGTAGCCTTTCATGGGCATCTCCATATTTGACTGGCCTGAGCATATCCATACTTCTCCAATCATCACATTTCTCAGGTTTATAGTTTTTCCTTCAGTTATTGTCACTGTATAAGGGCCTCCTGCACCGGGAGTAATGACTTTTGTTTTCCAGCTGCCATTTTTATCAGCGGCTGCAGAATATGATTTTTTATTCCATGACGTCGTTATCCGTACTGTTGCCCCGGGCCTGGCTTTACCCCAGAGAGCTGCGTCAGTCTGTTGCTGGAAAACCATATTATCCCCGAAAATTGAAGGAAGGGTGACATCCGCTTCAGATCTCAAACTGAATATTGAAAGCAGGAACAACGTTGTCAATGACCAGACTAAAGATCTTTTCATAATTATTAATTTAAAAGTTGTTTGGTAATAAATTAGATAGAAATATCAGGATATTATTTTATCTCGTTACGATAAGGTGCTGAAGCCTGGGCTCCAAGCCGCGTTACAGATATCGCTGCAGCCTTATTTGCAAATATGACGGCATCCCTGAGATCTTTCCCTTCAGCTATAGCTACAGCAAGAGCACCGTTGAATACATCTCCTGCAGCAGTTGTATCGACAGCCTCCACCCTGACACCGGGGACCATACCTGAGAATGATGTTGATCTTAAATAAGCTCCTGCAGCTCCCATAGTTATTATAACATTTTTCACACCTTTGCTCATGAAATACTTGGCTGCTGTTTCAGCCGTCGATTCATTCCTGACTTTGATGCCTGTAATTATTTCAGTTTCAGTTACATCAGGAGTGATAAGGTATATATGGCGAAGCAGATAATCTCTCAGGTGCTGCGCCGGGGCAGGATTGAAGATGACCTTTATCCCGTTCTCAGCAGCCGTTAAAGCCGCATATTCGACTGTCATCATCGGTATTTCAAGCTGAAGCAGCAAAATGGCAAATTTACCCGGGCTGAGAAGGTCCGAAGGTATGTCTCCTGCAAACAAATTTGAATTTGAACCCGGAGCAACAACAATGCTGTTCTCTCCCCGGGAATCAACAGTTATAAGTGCAATACCAGATGGCAGTTCTTCGTCCTGTATTATATATTTTGTATTTATCCCTTCTTTTTTAAGAGAGGCTATTATCTGGTTGCCGAACAGGTCCTTACCGCTTTTGGTAATAAATGTTACCTTGCCTCCCAGCCTGGCTGCAGCAACTGCCTGATTTGCACCTTTTCCTCCGGGATTCATAAGAAATGTTCCACCAAGAATAGTTTCACCTGCTTCAGGCAGCTTTCCGGTCTTGATCACCATATCAGTGTTGGAACTTCCGATAACTAAGATCTTGCTCATAATATTTATTTATGATAGTTTCTGACAATTCTCCCTTGAAAACAGTCATAATGACCGGTCAGTTTTAAGTGATAACAATTAATAAAGTTACAAAATTTCCCTGATATCAGGTATCTTTTGTGAACTTAAATTCTGGAAGCTTATCAGAAGTATTGGATGTCTTTCTCAGATTTCTTCAGTTCTTTTCATTAATTATCAGGTGATACCATCAGCCGGATTGAGAAAAAACAGATATTTAAAGAGTATGCCTGATGGGCGGTTCTGACTCTCTGATATAAGTGGTATAAAGACATCACGCCGTAACGCCGTAACGCCTTATTGCCCTATATCAATCACAGCCTTCATGACTCCGTCGCGGTAGTCAGCCACAAAGTCGAAAGCTTCTCCGGTCTTTTCAAGTGGGAAACGGTGGGTTACCATGTTTATCGTATTGATCCTGCCTGATTTCATCATCTCAACCACCGGCTCAACAGAATCAACCTGTCTCCTGATGAACAGGATAGTATTCTCATATCTTCTTGTCCTGTCGACCTTTATGAGCCAGTTCTCCAGATCAGGGATACCGACAACAATAATTTTACCTCCGGGTTTCATTATCTCGACAGCCTGATCGACTGCTTCCTGCTGACCGCAGCATTCGAAAACTACATCAAGTCCCAGGGGTTCTCTTTTGTTTATTTCACTCACAACATCATCTTTGAGTGGATTGCCTGTCCACGTGGCACCTTCCCTGGCAGCTACAGCCAGACGATCGGGTAATTTATCAGTTACATAGACCGCTTTGGCACCTTCAGCCCTGGCTGTTAGAAATACACTCATGCCTATCGGGCCAAATCCCAGTATTCCAATATTCTTCCCCTTTATATCACCTGATTTTCTTACCGAATAAAGCCCTATGGAAAGCGGTTCGGATAATGCTCCCTGGTCAAGAGTAAGATTGTCCGGCAGTTTAATACAGCTTGTTTCAGGTATTACTATGTATTCGGACAATAATCCTTCAGCCTGTTCAGGGCAGCCGAGGAACTTCAGTTTCCTGCAGGTATGCGACCGGCCGGAAAGACACTGATCACATTCGAAACAAGGCATGGCAGGGTCTATTGCTACTTTATCACCTGGCTTTAAATGCTTTACCGCGGGACCGGTCTCAACTATAACACCGGAACCTTCATGCCCGACAGTAAAAGGATATTTAACGACCTGAGAACCGATGTTACCCCAGGTGTAATAGTGAATGTCTGATCCGCAAATGCCTGCTACAGACATTTTTATCTTAACGTCTACCGGATTTTTTATTACAGGGTCGGGAACATTCCTCAGTTCCATTTTCTTTATCCCTGTCAGAACCACTGCTTTCATAGGTTTAATTTAAAATTCAAACAAATATAATATCATATTGCAAATCCTTTATGTTACTTTGCAGGATAGTTTTATTATTCTTCGTTATTTTTTGTGTATTTTAATATCTGAAACAGATCAAACCACAAATTTAAGGCGATGAGAAAGATTTACGGTATAGGAGAGACTGTACTGGATATTATCTTTAAAAATGATACTCCGCAGGCCGCTAAACCAGGCGGATCTGTCCTGAACAGTCTGGTTTCAATGGGCCGCATTGGCATGCCTGTATCATTTATAAGTGATTACAGTCAGGATGATGTGGGTGAACTTGTCGAAAGGTTCCTTAAAAACAACGGAGTAAACACTCGTCTGGTTCACCGGTTTAAGAAAGGGAACACTTCACTTGCAATGGCTTTCCTTGATGAGAATAATGATGCTCATTATACTTTTTATAAAAATAAACCTGCAGAACGGATTGATATTAAATTACCTGAGATCAAAAAGGGAGATATTATCCAGTACGGGTCTTTTTATGCGATCTGGACAGAAATAAGAAGAAGATTCAGGAATTTTATCCGTGATGCAAAAGACAACGGAGCAATCGTGTTGTACGATCCGAATTTTCGTAAAACACATATTCCGGAACTGGTTAAACTAAAGCCTCTTATCATCGATAACATTGAGATCTCAACTCTGATAAGAGGATCGGATCAGGATTTCAGGAATATTTTCGGGACAGGATCTGCCGATGATACCTGGAATATAATAAGCAATCATTGTAAGTGTATGATTTACACTGCAAATGAGGAAGGCGTGTTTGTGAGGACACCTTCATTCTCCGGGAAATTCCCTGTTAAAAAAATTACTCCTCTCAGTACAATTGGAGCCGGTGACAGTTTCAATGCCGGGGTAATTACCTCGCTCTTTGAAAAAAGGATCCGTGCGGAGCAGCTCACAGAGCTGACTGAAACGGAATGGAGCGAGATAATCTCCGTTGCTGTCGATTTTGCTACAGATGTCTGCTGCAGCTATAATAACTATGTCTCAGAATCCTTTGCCAACGAGTTTATTTCAGCAAGAGCAAGGACCAAAAAGTGAATTGCCCCTTTTTATGTTTCCTGACTTTTCAGTTCAGACAGGATTTGCATTGGCCAGCAGGTATTTCTCTGCTTTCTCCGACCATATATAACCATTCTCAGACACAATCGCGGACAAGCCTGCATAAAAAGGATCATCCGGTTTGTATCTCTCAAGATCATCAAGGGCAATAAGAGGCATTGAAATATTCGTATAGATAAGTTTCTTTCCCCCAGGTATTTTTGGAAGGTTGAGTGTCGTTTCAATAACGGAATCAAGTCCCCCTACATGTGTGATCATGACAGCCGGGTTAATCTTTCCCTTGCTAATCAGGTCGAGCGACTCGCGCATATCATCAGTATTGCCTCCTGAAGTGCCCACAATATGAGTAGAAGCATAATGCACATTATAGAAATTGAATTCAGCTTTGAAATCCGGATCGGTAGGCCCGGCAAAAAAATTAAGGCAACCGTCGAATCCAAGTATCGCATCACCCTGTTCTATGACAGATCTTACAGGTGCGAAGACAAACACATCGTCATATCCTGTATTTCCTGAAAGTTCCCTGAGGTGACTTACAGGATCAGGCATCTTACCTGTGTTTATATAAGAAAGCTTTATTCCCAGGGTCTTTGCATGTTCAACAGGAAAGAGACGTTCTGCCCTGGATAACCTTTGTTCGTCAATATCGGTAACGACAAGCAGCTCAGGTTTTCGTTCATGGTGAAGCACATAATCGATTGCACCCAGACCCATTGGACCAACACCGGCCAGCAGAGCCATTTTGCCTCCTTTTTTGATTCCCATCCTGTGTTCATAAGTTCCGGGAGAAATATGGTAATTAGCCTGAAAGGCGCCTATGATACAAGACATTGGTTCGGAGAGTGATGCCGGGAAAAATGCTTCCCCGTCGTAGCTGAGCAGACAATCAGATTCCATCACAATATCCGGGATTATTATATGCGTGGCATCACCTCCTATAAAACGGAATGAATATCCGGGAGCATCAAGGGAACCCGTTTGCGCCATTGCCGGCTGGATCGAGAATTTCTGGCCGCTGCTGAACTTATGCTGCCATTTTTTCCCGACTTCAAGAATTATTCCTGAGAACTCGTGCCCTATTATTGTAGGGTGGATGTCAATATCGTCAGGTACCCGTTTATGGTCAGCGCCCTGCTGGGCAGCCTTGTAAGATGACATGCACAGGCTGTCAGAAATTACCTGGGCCAGTATTTCATCATCCTGCATTGGCGGAAGCTCAAATTCCTCAAGCCGGAGATCCCTTTTGCCGTAAATCCTGACTGCCCTGGTTCTCATTTTTATTTTCAGTTTATCATTACCTGTCCCCCGGTAACCGGGATAGCCTGACCGGTCTCATATTCCTGATCGATCACATACAATAATGCTTTTATCACATCTTCAAGCCTGCAGCCTCTTTTCATAGGGACCTGCTCTTCGTAATATCTTCTGACATCTTCAATACTTTTAGCTCCGGGTACTTTGCCTGTCCTTAAATACTGGACGAAAAGACCATTCTGAGGATCGGACCACAGGGGCCCTTCATAGAAGTTACCCGGACAGATTGAATTGACCTTTATACGGTAGGGCGCCAGTTCCAGGGCAAAAGATTGTGTCAGTCCTATCCCTCCGAACTTGCCGCCTGAATATGCAAAATTCTTTTTGCTGCCTCTCAGTCCTGATTTTGAATTGATCTGCACAATATCGGCGAAATAATCTGGTTTCTCCAGGTTCTGGATCTTCATGATTTCCGAAGCATATTTGGCACAGTAGAAATAAGCGTTATAATTGACATTGGTGCTTTTCACGAAAGCATCAGGATCCATTTCATCAAGGCCTCCGGCTTTAAGGATACCGGCATTGCTTATCATAAGATCCAATCCGCCAAACTCACTGACAGTTTTGTCTATGAGTTCTTTAACCGAGGCGGGATCGGATACATCGGTTTTAACAAACACTGCTTTTGACTTCAGAGTTCCGGATTTATTAAGGTTGTTCACGAAATCATTTCCTGCTTCTTCATTTACGTCGCCAATAACAATGTTCACACTGAGATTGAAAAGAGCTTCTGCTATGCCGGCCCCGAATCCCTGCGCCCCTCCTGTCACAACTGCTATTTTGTTCTCCATCCTGTTGCTGCCTGCCTGTGACAGGCCTGCTTTCCTCCTGTAATTCTCGACCTCCCATTTATCAATGAAATCAGTCTGCTCGGGTGTCAGGAATTTAATTCCACCGCATTGGAGCGCATAATGACTTATCAATATCAGATCTTCATAGACATCGAGAGCGGTCTCTGCAGCTTTATAATTATCTTCAACAGCAAATATCCCAAGATCTTTAATTACTATTATCCCTGGCAGATAGCCGTATTCATTTTTAAACCTTGGCAGTTGAGTCTTCAGCGATTCGATTATCCTTTCGGCTGTAGTTGATTGTTCAACATAAAGGTATCTTGTTTTGCAGTAGACAATAATATCAGGAATAAGAGGAAGGGAGATTTTGTGAAACTCCTGCTGATTGACATAATATTTTGCAATAAGGGAATTATGACGGGATCTTATGACCTTTGTCTTTTCATCGGTGAGGAGCATTCTCATTGCCGGCAGTACTTTGAGGACCAAGGGATTGAGAGGTAAATCCCGGATTTCACTTACCGGGTTGACCCTGGCAGAAATACCCGATATTATGGTCTGGTAAATAATTCTTATTTCATCACAGGAATCTGAACCAGCAAATACTCCATGGTTTTCGAGAAAGATCATCTTCGGGTCACAGTGAAATCTGCCACGGTATTTTTCGATTTCACTTTCAAGTTTCTTGAAAAGGGTGTACCCCGGATCTGTATATGGAACAAACAGTGCTTCTTCACCGAAGAGATCAGAGATCATATGTTTTGCGTTTCTGCTGCATAGCACACCGTTGACAATTGACGGATGCAGATGAACGATGAATTTATACCTTATCAACTCATGAAGCGATGTCTCAACCGACGGCCTCTTATTCTTCGACGGGTCAATAATGGAACTGGTAAGGTCATTTTTAACCTGCTCTTCCCTTATCACCGGATCCTCGGAATAGTCTTTAGCTGCGATCTCACGAAGCTTTGACCTTTTAAGGGCTACCAGGCTTTCTTCGGTAAGTTCAGCAAGCGGTTCTCCGCTTGCCTTGATCCATAAGGTTTCATCATCCTTGTATGATGAATTTCCTCCTCCGGCGATCACGAAATCCTTCCCGGCTCCATAAAACCTCGAAATATCTATCAGTTCCCTGATCTCTTTCTTCATTTTTTTCTGTTATTTAGAAAGTATTCGATAATGATATTTCCCAGCTCCGAGAGTTCCTCCTTCTGAGTCCGGCTCACCTTTCCGTCATTAAGAACATATCCCTGGCGTCCATGAGCCCTGAGGTACTGGTGAGCTGCAATAACACAGGCTCCTTTCCATGCAATTCTTTTAAGCGATTCATCCAGGGGCCGGGAGTTCCTGTCACAGATTGTAAGAGGCACCATACCAGGAGTGTTGTGTTCCGTTCCGAATGTTACCAGATAGCCCTGTTTGTCGAAGTATTTTACAAACTCCTTAAGTGCAGAAGGATCATTCCTTCCTGGGATAAGTTCAATGCTGCCTATACCCAGATCCGAAAGAGAAAAATGGAGTTTTTCCGGATCATTTTCAAATTCAGTGCATTTTCCGGAGGGATCATCAAGGAGGACCGGATAGCACGGAATACCGCCGGCATTTGTGATGATCCTGATAATCTTTCTCAGATCGGGGAAGGATTCATCATCTTCTTTAACAAAAGCGGCTCCTCCTGCTTTAAGCAGATTGGACCTTATTTCATTCTCAAGTGCGGAAGGATCGGATATACCTGTTCCTGACTTTTTACCGCCATATAATTTTTCAAGAAATACAAGCTGATCATTCTCTCCTGCATAATTTTCTGCTGCAAGATATCTGATCGCTTTGGCCAGGTGTCTTTCACGGACGAGATTCCGGGCATATCTTTTCTTTATATCCTCATAAGTGAGCTTCAATGAACTGTTTGCAGAACTTAGCAGCCGGTTCAGGTTATCAATCATTGCCCTCATCTGGTCCTGGCTTTTCTTCCTCATCCTTTTAAGTTCCAGCCTTTGTATCCATCCCTGGGTATAAGGAAAATCAAGTCCCTTGCCACAGAAATAAATCCTGCCGGGATTATTCGGATCATTAATCCGGATCCCTTTCTTCTGCTCTTCCCTCATCAATCCGATGAACTCAATATTGAAAAGCGGAAAGATATTGTATCTGAGGCATCCGTCATGGAATGACTCATAACCATCAGTAACAAAGAAATCATTTATTCCCAGGACCGATATTTTTTCCTCTTCAGCCATTGAGAATATCGTTTGCATACCATCGAATGCACTGAAAGAATATGGAGTGTGAATATGGCAGTTAGCTTCCCTGAACACTGGTAACTGTTTCCCGTTCATCTGCTTTTTCAGCTCAGCATATCCGGGGAAATCACTCAGAAAATTGTTTTTCACTTACTCAGATATTAGTGTCTATTTTGATCTCTGAAATATATTTGTTTATTGAACTCATTTCATCTTCATTCAGTCTGAATCGTGTTGCTCCGATATTCTCAAGAGTCTGTTGCGGGTTTCTTGCACCGGCAAGTGCACATGTAATACCGGGCTGATTGATTGTCCAGTTAAGGACCAGCTGAGACAGGGTAGCTTTATGGCCTTCTGCGATTGGTCTTATTTTTTCAAGGAAAAGAAGGATATTTGAAATATTCGGCTCCTTATAATATGGAGTGTCGGGACGATTGTCTCCTTCGTTGAATTTGTGACCGGGTTTTATCTTACCGGCAAGTAATCCTCTCTGCATAGGGGAATATGCAAGGATGCCAATATTATTTTCTATACAATAGGGTACAATATCCTTTTCAATGTCTCTTTTTACCATACTGTAAGGAACCTGTTCCGAAGCCAGTGAGAATGTCTTTCCGGCTTCGATAAGGAGATCCAGGGGATAGTTGCAAACTCCGCCGGCTCTTATTTTTCCCTGGCTTATAAGCATCTCAAGAGCTTCCATTGTTTCAGATACAGGAGTTGAGGCGTCGGGCCAGTGAATCTGAAAAAGATCGATGTAATCAGTTCCGAGCCTCTTCAGGCTGTCTTCGCAATCCTGAAGCACTTTCTTTTTTGATGCATATTTGTAAATATCTATTGTTTTACCGTCATTGTCTTTGGTAGTAAAGTGAAAGGTCCCTTTATTTCCGCTCCACGCCATCCCGAATTTTGTAAGGATCTGGGTTCCGGCTCTTTTCCCTTTGACAGCTTCTCTGACCAGTTCCTCGCTCAGGCCGAATCCGTAGATTGATGCAGTATCTATGGTTGTCATCCCGTTATCAATGGCTGTTTCAAGGGCTCTAACAGCTTCATTCCTGTCAGTGCCGCCCCACAGCCATCCTCCTATAGCCCATGCTCCGAAAGCGATTTCTGTTATCTCAAGGTCTGAATTGCCTAATTTCCTTTTATTCATCTTTATAATTATTTATTAATTATTTGGTTTCGCATCCGTAACAATTTCAGACATTATCTGAAGAGTCTTTCCAGTTCGCGTATCCTCATCAGGCTCAGTCCCTTCTTTTTCCCCATCATTTCCACTATCAGAGTCATTCTGGCAGCATTTTCAAGGACCTCGAGCTTATCGAAAGCCTGCAGGAGGCTGGTTCCCGTGGCAAGAACCCCGTGGTTTTCCAGGAGCAACACATCTGATCTGGTCGAGCAGTCAGCAACAGCTTCAGCCAGTTCGGGTGAACCCATCACGGCATACGGGACCAGCAGAGGCTCACCACAGATAACCCTTGCTTCAGCAGTGAGGGATGTGTTTATAACAGCATTCATAGCTGTAAATGAAGATGCAAAAACCGGGTGAGCATGTACTATTGAAAGGATCTCGTTATTCCTTTTAAAAATATTAAGGTGCATTTCCGATTCGATAGACAGCTTGAGATCCGGTGTGAGATTCTCGCCAATTATCGACAGAATACCAACTTCTTTCCATTTCATCCTTCCTTTATCGGTCGCGGAAGGCGTGATAAGTATGGTATCGTCAGAGACCCGCAGACTTATATTACCTCCGGAAGTTGTTGTGAGCCCGCGGTTGTAAAGGCGACGCATAAAACGTGCTATCTCTTTCCGTTCCTTCTTATATTTCTGCATCTGTACTGGAATTTCTGTTTAAACAAGATCAATCAGGCCGTTAAGGACAAAATGCGGACGATAGGGGAACTTGTCAATATCATTCAGCCCCGTTATCCCGCTCAGTACGAGAAGAGTATCTATTTCGGATTCAAGTCCGCACCTGACATCAGTATCCATTCGGTCGCCTATTACAATTGCTTCCTCTCTTTTTACGCCGAGCCTTTTCAAAGCTATTCGCATCATCAGGGGATTCGGTTTACCAACAAAATAAGCTTTCCTGCCGGTGGCTATTTCTATCGGTGCAATAAGCGCCTTTGTTGAAGGGGTTATTCCGTTTTCAACCGGACCGCTGATATCGGAGTTGGTTCCTATCAGGCGGGCTCCATTCAATACCAGGTTGACTGCAATTTCGATCTTTTCGAAATTGTACCCGTGGGTTTCTCCTACAACAACATAATCGGGATTGACGCTGTTCGTTGAGTAGCCCACGCTGTATAATGCATTTATAAGTCCGGCATCACCTATTACAAAAGCGCTTCCGTTAGGCTTCTGGCTGGACAGAAATGCTGCAGTGGCAAGCGCACTTGTATAAAAATGATCATCACTAACATTTATCCCAAGCCTCTTCAGCTTTTCATGGAGTTCTTTCGGGGTCCTTTCACTTGAATTTGTAAGAAAGAGAAATCGTTTTCCTTCTCTTTCCATCCAGTGAAGGAAATCGGTTACACCCCTTAATAGTTTATTGCCATGATAGATGACTCCGTCCATATCTATTATGAAACCGGATTTCGATTTGATGCTGCTGATTATCTGTTCCACTTTGATGTATTTTAATGCAGTAAAAATATAGATTTTATAAGTTAAATTATGTTGATTATACTCCTTCCCTGTTTAATAAAATTATTTTCTCCGTTGAAAAGGCGTTTTTAACTATATGTCCCTTAAGGGGTATGATTTTCTCGTTGATGGCATCAAGTATCCATTCGGGCTGCGGGAAAAAGAACTGCTCCATCTCATACGCCGGAGTGATCCAGTTACGTGAGCCGACAGTTACAGGTGGAGCATCAAGATAATCGAATGCCAGTTCTGTAATTGTTTGCGCCATCTCTTTGAGGAAGGAACCTCTTGATGAAGCATCGCTTGCAAGAACAATTTTACCTGTTTTTTTTACAGATTCCAGTACAGGTGTGTAATTGAAAGGAACCAGCGTTCTTGCATCAATTATCTCTGCACTGATGCCATATTTCTGCTGAAGGGTATCGGCCACTTTTATCACCTGATATAGCGTAGCACCTATTGACAGGATAGTAATATCTCCGCCTTTTTTCTTTATATCAGGTTCACCAATCGGGATCTCATAATATTCCTCCGGCACTCCGCCTTCATGGAACATTTCACCAACATCATAGATCCTCTGGCTTTCAAAGAAGATTACAGGATCCGTTCCCTGCAGCGCTGAATTCATAAGTCCTTTTGCATCGTACGGAGTGGCAGGAAAAACTACCTTGAGTCCGGGTATATGCGCAGTCAGCGACGACCAGTCCTGTGAATGCTGCGCTCCGTATTTCGAGCCGACAGAGACTCTGATCACAACCGGCATCCTGATTATATTTCCGCTCATCGCCTGCCATTTCGGGAGTTGGTTGAACACTTCATCTCCTGATCTCCCAAGAAAATCGCAATACATTATTTCAGCAATGACCCTTCCGCCGCACATTCCGTAACCAATAGCTGTCCCCACAATAGCTCCTTCCGAGATGGGTGAGTTGAAAAGTCTGTGATAGGGAAGAGCTTCAGTCAGTCCTCTGTAAACAGCGAATGCCCCTCCCCAGTCGCGGTTTTCTTCACCCCACGCAGCAAGGGTGGGATCCTTGTAGAACCTGTCGATGATGGCTTCAAAAATGCCATCCCGAAGCTGATACAGTTTTGCCTTTGAGACAGGTTTGCCATCATTATCCCTGTAATACCTTGCTTTGGTTTTAAGGGACCGGACGCGTGGATTTTCTTCCAGTGGCATTAGCACCTCAGGCTTACCTTCTTCCATTCTGTCTATAGAACAATTGGAGAACATCATTTCACCTATTGCATCAGGGTTCTTTATCAGATCCAGTCTGGGAGAGATATTGTCATCAACGGTAAGCTTAAGTATATGCATCATAAGTTCAGCAGTTCCGGTTTTAATGTCATCGAGATGATCCTGTTTTGCTATTCCTGAGCTCACAAGCGAATTACCGTAGGCTACGATAGAATCCTCTTTCTGCCATTCATTGATCTCCTCTTTTGACCGGTAGGAGGAGGCATCGGAAGGGGAGTGGCCGCTTATTCTGTATGTAAGGGTATCGAGAAGAACCGGCCCTTTTTTCTCCTGGAGCAGTTTTATTTTTCTGTTGAATGCATCGATGACTGCCAGCGGGTTGTACCCGTCAACACGTTCGGCATGCATCATATCGGGATTTACTCCTGCACCCAGCCTGGCAAGTATTCCGTATCCCATTGTCTCGCCCATTGTCTGTCCGCCCATGCCATATAAGTTATTCATTATGTTGAATATAAGCGGTAATCCCCCTTTGTATTCACCATCCCATAGAGTCCTGTACTGGTCCATTGTGGCAAAGCAAATACCTTCCCATACCGGTCCGCAACCTGTGGAAGCATCACCTATGTTACAGACTACAATACCAGGTTTCCTGTTTATCTTTTTGAAAAGGGCAGCCCCTACAGAAATGTCGCCTGAGCCTCCGACGATGGCATTATTGGGATAGATGCCGAATGGTGTAAAAAATGCGTGCATTGATCCGCCCAGCCCTTTGTTGAAGCCGTTTTCACGTGCAAAGATCTCAGCCAGGGCACCATACAGGAGAAAATGAATAGCCAGTTCTGTAATATTCCCCTGGAAACCTTTTTCGACAACTTTCAATGTACCTCCGCCGAACCAGGTCCTCATTATGGAATACAGGATATCCTCATCGAGCTTATTTATGGCTGATAAACCCTTTGCAAGTATCTCACCGTGGCTCCTGTGCGAACCGAAGATATAATCGTCAACTCCAAGATTATATGCCATTCCGACTGCAGAAGCTTCCTGCCCGATTGACAGGTGCGCAGGTCCGGGATGGTTGTAGGCAATGCCGTTATATTCGTTTGTGGTTTTTATCTGGTTGAGCATGGTCTCAAATTCCCGTATGATAACCATATCCCTGTATATCCTGAGAAGATCATCGTTGCTGAAGTTCTTCTTTTCTTCTTCAATAGTTTTGTTATATTGGTTCACCGGTATTTTCCCGAATTCTATGAACTGTGGTTTCCTGACTATTTTTGGGTTTATGTTCTGGCTCTTTGGCATGGTAAGCGGGATTAAGGCGTTAAGGTGTTAAGGCGTTAAGGTGTTACGGCGTTACGGCGTTAGGGTGTTACGGCATTAAGGCGTAAGAAGGCAGGTGATATATTCATTTATAATTAAAGTTCTCTATTTGCTTTTTGATCTCCCTGAGAAATAATGTGGTAGGCCCGCCGTCTATAGCACGGTGATCATAGGTAAGTGAGAGGCCTATGTAAGGGACAAATCCGAAAGTGCTGTTCCCCAGATCTACAGGCCTGTTTATTATTGCACAAACTCCGAGTATTGCTACCTGTGGCAGGTTGATGACCGGAGTGAACATTTCAACGCCGTAGTTACTAAGGTTTGAAATTGTAAATGAAGCCGATGTGCTTTGTATGAGTTCAGGATCAATATTGCCTTTCCTGCAGGCATCGGCAGCCGACCTGAGCCCGGCTGAGAGCTGGCTGAGGGTCATCCTGTCAGCATTTTTTATTGCCGGGACCATCAGTCCACGTTGAGTATCGACAGCTATTCCAAGATGCACCCTGTTGAATATCCTCAATGAGTCAGCCAGAAGATGACTGTTCATTTCCGGGAAATTTGCTATTGCCCTTATAACGCAGAGGCATACCATATCATTAAGGGTTATGTCCTGCTCTGCAGATCCTGCTGCAATGTTTTCTTTTATTTTTCGTCTGGCTTCAAGCAGTTTTCTGACGTCCGCGCTCATATGATGTGTCAGCTGAGCAGAGGATTGAAGAGATGAGTGCATGGTTTTTGAAATGATCCTTCTGATATTTCCCAGGGGTTTATCATAGAAGTCATCTTCTGAGGGGGCTTTATGATGATCATAAGATTCCCTGTGGGAGAGTGCCTGTTCGATGTCGCTGACAATTATTCTGCCTCCCGGCCCGGATCCTTTTATTTCGGAAAAGTCCACTTTTTTATCTTCGGCAAGACGTTTTGCCCTAGGGGATATCTTTATCGCGAAACCGGCAGCCGGGATATTTCCGGAAGGCTTATTCCCGTAAATGGTATCATCAGGTATTTTTTCACTGCTCTGCATCTGAGCATATCTGTCACCGGCCTCCGATTTTAAGCCCCCGGGTCGCAAATGCCCGGTTTGTTCACCATTATCACCGATGGCAGCGACGTTCTCCAGTACAGGCACTTCATCTCCTTCGCCGAAGAATATATCAAGCAGAATCCCGTCGCCAGGTGATTCAAGATCGAAAGCCGCTTTATCGGTCTCATACGAAAAAAGAATATCACCTTTTGATACTCTGTCGCCGGAATTTTTAAACCACCGGGTAATTATGCAAGTCTCAACAGACTGCCCCTGTTTTGGCATTATTACTGGGATGACCATTTAGGTTTTTAGTTATAGGTTACTTGTTTCTCGTTCCTTATTCCATGTTCCATGTTCAATGTTGCTTCAACATGTTATAATAAGTTTAACAAAGGTATTAAAAGAATGAAATTAAAATATTATAAATCAATAGATACAAAAATAATTAAAATAACTTGTATTTACAAGTAAAAATAGATATATTTACAAAAAAATCGGTTCAATGGTTTCGCCGAAAAGTATACCGCAACATAAGAAGTTATATGAGATACTCCGCAGGCATATAACTGAAGGTATCTATAAGGAAGGGGATCTTCTGCCTTCCGAAAATGAACTTTGTCAGTTATACGGGATGACCCGTCCCACGGTGAGGCAGTCGCTGAGCACTCTTGCAAATGATGGATACATAAGGAAGCATCAGGGTAAAGGAAGTATAGTACACAGTCTTCCGAAGGACATTGGTATTCTTTCGGTGGCAGGCACCACTTCGGCAGTAGGGAACCGCAACCTTAAGACAAGGATTATTGTCAGGCCTGTGCTAATCCCGTGGCAGGAAGATTTCATGTTTCCCCTGACGGATATTGAGAGAGAATCAGGATGTATATATATGGAGAGACTGAGGCTTCTTGATGATGTGCCTATTTTCTATGATATCAGTTATATAGCCAACATCAATCTGCCCAGGATAACTTCGCGGCAGTTTGAAAACAGATCGTTGTTCCAGATACTGAGGGCCAGCTATCACATCGAGGTAATGGGAGGGGAACAAAGGATAAAAGCAATTCCGGCTACCGGAAAGATAAGCAGTTATCTTAAGCTTAATGAAGGGCAGCCTGTGCTTCATCTGGAACGAAAGCTGGAAACCAATAATCCTGCCCTGTTCCTGTATTCGTCAATTTTTTGCAATACCGCTAAATATTCAATCTTCGGCAGATTCTGATGACCGGGATTTAGGGGTAGATATTAAAAAAGAGGGAGACTTTTGAAGACTCCCTCTCAGATATACCTTTAGGTAAGATTATTCGATCTTTTTTACCTTTATGGCAACAGGTCCTTTTTCTCTCTGTTCAATTTCAAATTCAACAGCCTGGCCTGCCTCAAGGTTGGTGTGGGATACCTCTAAACCTGAACGGTGAACAAAAATATCTTTGTTATCTTCTGTCTGCAGGAATCCGTATCCCTTGACCCTGTCATACCATTTAACAGTCCCTTTCATAGTTTTAGAATTTGTGTTACCTACCTGTCATTGTCCCTTCTCGAACCTCCTCCGCGCCGGTCATTATCACCGCCTCTGAAATTACCTCTCCTCTCAGATCTTTCAATCGATTGATTTACAATGATATTTCTTCCTTGTACCTCACTTCCGTTAAGTTCTTCAATAGCTTTCTTAGCCTCAGCATCATTCGGCATCTCAACGAAGCCAAATCCTTTACTTTTACTAGAGTACTTATCAAAAATGATCTTTGCAGATGTCACTTCTCCATACTCTTCAAATAATTCTCTTAATTCTTCTTCTTTCATTTTAAAATTAAGACTTCCGACATAAATGTTCATAATTCAAAAATTAGTGTATAAAGTTTATGGTTTCAAAGGTCAGTTTTTTTTTTCTAAACAAAAAATATTAAGGTATAATAAGTTAGATTTTATGACCTTTTTGATATCATGCTGGTAATTTTTTGTCAGTTTACTGAAAAAAACTGTTATTTCCGGTTCCGGATGTATATATGTTTGATATTGTTCTGCCCGGAATCCCTCTCGTCGATCTCAAAATCGAACGATCTGATAAGAGGTGTCAGCTTGGCATAACCAAAGTTTCTGGGATCAAAATCAGGTTGTTTCTTCAGTATCAGGTTTCCTACATCTCCAAGGTAAGCCCATCCATTCTCATCAGCGAGATCAGAAATGGAAGATGCAATAAGCCTTTTTGCTTTCCTTATCTGGACCTGCTGTTCTGTCTCCTCGTTCTTTTTTCTTGAAAGGTCCGGTTTTTTAGACTTTTTCTTTATCATTACCGGTTCCTGTATTGAGGCCGGAGCATTGATGATTTCAATGTAAATGAATTTATCGCATGCCACAATAAATGGTGACGGCGTTTTACGCTCTCCGATTCCAATCACCTTCATTCCCGCTTCTCTGAGGCGGGTTGCAAGCCTTGTGAAATCGCTGTCACTTGATACAATGCAGAAACCATCGACTTTTCCGGAGTAAAGGATATCCATAGCATCAATTATCATTGCTGAGTCAGTGGCATTTTTCCCCTGGGTGTAACTGTACTGCTGAACAGGAGTAATTGCATTTTCAAGAAGAACAGGCTTCCACCCTGAAACGGTCGGCTTTGTCCAGTCACCGTAGATCCTCTTAAATGTCGGGGTCCCGTATTTGGCTATCTCTTCAAGTAATCCCCTAATATTTGAATATGGCACATTGTCAGCATCTATAAGAACTGCAAGCCTCAGATCATTTAATGTTTGCATAAAACTGAAAAAATAATAATACTCTGCAATTTACTCTTTTTTGGGTGACGAGCTATAAAATGGCTTCATTAATTCGTATTTTTAGAAGATGGTTTTTATCATCCCGGATACTCAAACAGGAATGTTGACTGACCTTACGGGCAAAAAAGAACTAATGCCAGTAATTTCAGCTTCCACTGTTTGTATAGTTTTCTTTTTATACTATTTTCTTACATTACGGAAACTTCCTTTGAAATTACTTGAAAAGATGCAACTGCGCCGTATCTCTCCGGAAAGTCTGGAATTCATTTGCATGAAGGTAACCGGACTGATCCTTTTCGGACTGATCCCGTATATCATTTTTATTTGTATTATCAGACTGTCGCCTCAGAACCTGGGTCTGATATCCTGGAAATTCCAAGGGTCCGGTTATTTGCTTGTTATTTTAATGAGTGCTGCCATAATCCTGCCCTTGTTATTATCAAAAAGCAGGAACAATAACTTATTCGGTCCGGAATTAAAAACCAGAATATGGAAGCCTCGTCATTATGTACTGGCTGCCTCAGGATGGATGGTCTATCTTCTTGGCTATGAGTTTATTTTCAGGGGTGTTCTGTGGTCCGTCTTTTTTAATGCATACGGTTTCGGGATTGCATTGGGAATAAATATCCTCTTATACTCAGCTGTTCATATCCCTAAGGGGAAGCAGGTGACACTGGGAGCCATCCCGGTCGGAGCATTGTTCTGCTTTCTGGCATATAAGACCGGATCTTTCTTACCTGCTTTTTTTATTCATTCTGCGATGGCAATTTCCGGAGAACTTTCATCAGCATATTCAGGACAATCAATAAATCAAAATCAGCTAATTTAAGAAGATGAAGGTTTTTATTACAGGAGGAACCGGATTTGCAGGAAGCAGGCTGGCCGAAAAGCTTCTCTCACTTGGGCATGAAATTGTTATTCTGATAAGAGATCCGGCTAAGGCTCTTTACAGGGGTAATGAAAAAGTCACTTATGCAGTGGGTGATCTATTTGATAAGAAAACTCTGGAACAGGGTACAAAAGGCTGCGATTTGATTTTTCATATGGCAGCCTATACAAAGCCATGGTCGGAAGATCCCGAGCTCCCAAGGCTGATCAATGTCGGAGGAACTGTGAGTATAGTTGAAGCTGCGATTAAAAACAATGTAAAACGCGTCATTATTACCTCAACTGCCGGAACGATGGGATATTCAATTCATGGTCAGATAGTTGATGAAACGACAGGTTCACAGCAAAACCTCAGAACAATTTATGAAAGGAGCAAAGCTGAAGCAGAAATGGCAGCATTGAAATATGCTAATACGAAAACAGAAATAATTATTACAAATCCTTCAAGGATATACGGGCCCGGTAAACTTTCAAAAAGCAACTCGCTGACAAAAATTATCAAATGGTACGTATCAGGTTTTTGGAGGATATTGCCGGATAACGGGAATTCTATCGGGAATTATGTTTATATTGACGATGTGGTGAACGGGCATATTCTTGCAGCTCTTCACGGTAAAAATGGCGAAAGATATATTCTGGGTGGTGAAAATCTCTCTTTCCGTGATTTCTTTGACAAGATAGGTGAAGTGTCAGGAAGAAAAAGAAAACTCTTCAGTATATCTTTTAATACTATTGGGTTTTTTCTTAAACCGGCGATGCTCTTTTCCAAACTGACAGGTACTGCTCCGGTAATTACACAGGACTGGATTGACAAATACCGGAACGATGCCATTCTCTCAAGCGATAAGGCAATCACAGAACTGGGATACAGTATAACTCCGTTTAAAGAGGGAATCAGCGAAACAATAAAATGGCTTGGAATCAAATAAACATACCTTTCAGACTTAAAGACATTTTATAATATGTTGTTTCCAAACAGATTTTTATTGATCATGAATGAAGAATATTATTAACTTTGCCACCGCCCTTTATAGGGTTTTTTTAATAATCAAAACCAATTATTATGGGAAAAGGTGATAAAAAATCAAGAAGAGGCAAGATATTTCTTGGATCATATGGCGTAAGACGCCGGAGAAAGAAGGCAAATAAGCCGACTTTACAGCTAAAACCAGCTGTCAAGGAAAAAGAAATAAAGGATAAGAGACTTCTCAGGGAGAAAAAAGTAGTTAAAGAGCCAGCAGAAATTCAGGAAGTTAAAAAGGCTGTCGAGGAGAAGCCGGTTGTTGAAGTAAAGGAACATAAGATCCCTGCTGAGGTCAAAGAGGTCAAGGCAAAGGAAACAAAGGAAAAGAAGCCGGCAAAAGAGGTAAAACAGGAGACAGAACCTAAAGCAGCTAAGCCGGTAAAGGAAGCAAAAAAAGCAGCCCCGGTAAAGAAAGAGGCTAAACCTGCTAAAGCTGAAAAGGCAGCAGGGTCTGAAGAACAGAAAAAAGCTGCTGCACCTAAAGAATCCAAAACAACGAAATCAGGTAAAACTGCCGGGAAAGAAAGTGCCGGATCTAAAGAAAAAAAGGAAAGTAAACCTGCAACTGAAAAGAAGGCTTCAAAACCAGCCAAACCGAAAAAATAAACAGTACCGATCTGTTCCTTTTTGATGATGCACGATAAACTTGCACTCATTATTAATGTGATGCTTATGCTCTCACAGGGTATCCTGTTCTCACAGGTTACCATGGAGGATTATAAAAGGGCCGATGGTCTTCCGGAGCTTGCTTCAAACAAGGTATTTCACAACGATATTAAACCAGTCTGGATAGGATCCAGGTATTTCCTTTATGAGAACAACACTCCGGAAGGATTGAAATATGTAATTGTCGATGCTGTAAAAGGAACAAGGATACCTGCTTTTAACCAGGAAAGGTTTGCAGCAGAATTAGGATCTGCTGCAGGGGTGAAAATTGACCCCGGCAAACTTCCGATATCAAACATAACATTTTCAGACAGGCTGCGTAGTTTTGCTTTTGTTTACCAGGATTACAACTGGATATGCAACTTAAAGGACTATACACTTGTAAGGAGAGAGAGGATACTGACAAGGGAAAACACTGGACTGCTTGACTGGGCATACAGAGATGAGCTGAGCAACGGTCCCGTAGTTTCTCCTGATAAGAAATGGACTGCTTTCATAAGGAACTTCAACGTGTGGATACGCTCATCTGTTGATAATACTGAGTACCAGCTTAGTTTTGACGGAGGGATGGGAGAATACTATTCCTCATTCATCAAATGGTCGCCTGATTCAAAAAAGCTGGTTACCTGTCTGGTCAGGCCGGCTGAAAGGCATATTATTCATTTTATTGAATCGTCACCTTCTGACCAGCTGCAGCCGAAGTATTACTCGTTTGAGTATCCCAAACCGGGCGATGCTTTACCGCAGTTTTACCCACAGTTATTCGATACAGAATCAAAACGTCATCTGGAAGTAGAGAAATCGGGATTGATCAATCAGTACGCTGTCAACAATATAAACTGGAGCCCAGACAGCCGCTATTTCACATTTGAATATAACAAACGGGGGCATCAGCTCTATCAGGTCCTGAAGGTTGATGCCGGAACTGGCAGCTTATCGGTTATTATCAATGAGACATCACAGACTTTTATTGATTACAGTTCGAAGAAGTACAGGTATGATATTGAAGAGACGAATGAAATAATCTGGGCATCAGAACGCGACGGATGGAACCATCTCTACCTTTATGATTCTGATAAAGGTGTTGTAAAAAATCAGATAACCCGTGGTGAGTGGGTCGTAAGGGGAGTCACTTTCATCGATGAAAAGAAAAGGGAAATAATTTTTGAAGCAGGTGGCAGGGAACCCGGTGACCCCTATTATATTCATTATTACAGGATTAATTTCGATGGTTCAGGACTTGTAAGGCTCACCGACGGTAATGGTACCCACACAGCTTATTTCAGCCCGGATAAGAAATTCTTCATTGACATCTGGTCAAGGGTCGATATGCCTCCGGTTTCAGTGCTTCGCAGTTCTGATGATGGCAGGCAGTTGATCGTCATTGAAAAAGCCGACGCGTCAAAACTTACCGAGACAGGCATTAAATTCCCTGAGACATTTGTTGCCAAAGGCCGGGACGGGATAACGGATATTTATGGCATAATCATAAGACCTGTGAATTTTGATCCGTCGAAGAAATACCCGGTTATCGAAAGTATTTATGCAGGACCTCACGACAATTTTGTTACGAAAAGCTTCAGGCCTTTTTACGGGGAGATGCACCAGCTTGCAGAGCTGGGATTTATTGTGGTTCAGATCGACGGCATGGGGACCAACAACAGGTCTAAAGCATTCCATGATGTTTGCTGGAAAAACCTGAAAGATGCCGGGTTCCCCGACCGGATTCTATGGATCAAAGCAGCTGCCGAAAAATATCCTTTTATGGATATCAGCAGAGTAGGTATATATGGCGGATCTGCAGGAGGCCAGAATGCAGCGGGTGCTTTACTCTTTCACCCGGATTTCTATAAAGTGGCAGTCGCAGCCTGTGGATGTCACGACAACAGGATGGATAAGATATGGTGGAATGAACAATGGATGGGCTGGCCTGTGGGAGAAGAATATATTGCCTCCTCAAATGTAGAGAATGCATGGAGGCTCAAGGGAAGGCTTCTGCTTATCAACGGAGAACTTGACGACAATGTTGATCCTGCTTCAACTGAACAGTTTGTAAATGCTCTTATTAAGGCAGGCAAGGAATTTGAATATGTTTATGTGCCCGGGGCCAGGCATATAAGCAATGGCGGTTCATATGGATCAAGAAAGCGTCGTGATTTTTTTGTAAAATATCTTCTCGGAGCAGAACCACCTGACTGGAATATGCCCCCGAATTAAAAAAATTCGCATATTTGCCGCAAAAATTTTCCGGTGGGAAAAAATGACAATACCATCTTCTGGGCGATAATAGCATGCCTTCTCTGGTCAACCGCTTATTCAACAATAAAAATTGGTTTACAGTATGATTCTCCCCTTCATTTTGCCGGAATGAGGTTTCTTATATCCGGTATCCTGATTTTGCCTTTTACAGTAAAACCCTCAATTTATTTCTCTCAACTGAGAGAACACTGGAGAATAGTCTTCTGGGTCACATTCCTCCAGGCACTTCTGAATTATATTCTTTTTTACCTCGGACTCGATATCGTTCCCGGGGCTCTGGGTGCGATCATTGTCGGTTCGCAGCCCCTCGTTACAGCTGTTGTGGCTTCAATGATGGACAATAGCGAGAAGCTGACAAGAAGGAAGATAGTGACAATAATATGCGGTATCACGGGAGTGATATTGATAAGCGCCGGACGACAGGCTTTAAAGCTGGGAAGCTCAATTGAAATCCTTGGTGTCTTAATGATCTTTTGTGCTAATATAGCGGTAGCCATAAGCAATGTAATGGTTTCACTTCGTTCGAAGGGTATCAATCCTTTTGTCCTGAGCTCATCAACTCTTTTTATTGGTGGTGCCATTATTTATCTGCTCTCATTGGTTTTTGAAGATATTCCGAAAGGTCCAAAGCCAACAGAATACTGGGTCACCCTCTTATGGTTAGGCTTTATGGCAGCAGCCGCTTTTTCGATCTGGTTCAGGCTGCTTCAGAGACCACATGTGAAAGTATCGGAACTGAACCTGTGGAAATTTCTGATCCCGGTTGTGGGAGCTATACTGAGCTGGCTGCTTGTCCCCGGCGAAAACCCCGAATGGCTTACAATTGCAGGGATGATAATTATTTCTCTATCTTTGATAATGTTCTATAAGAACGGAATAAAACACCGTACTGTATAACATGAAGAAAAGAGTCCTGGCAATATTTTTTTATTCTCTGTTCTGGCTTGTACTATTCTTTACGGCAAGGCTGATCTTTCTTTTGTCCCAGTTTAAGGAAGCTTCAGAACACTCATTTCCGGATCTTGCAGGATCATTCTGGCATGGCCTTAAACTGGATATCTCAGCTACCGGATATATCCTGGTTATTCCTTTACTGATACTTATAGCAGGTATTTTTCTGAAGGGTGCGTGGACCAGGTTATTCATCAGATGGTACTCCTACTTTATTATACTGATCTGTTCAGTTATAACTGTCACTGATACACTTCTTTACAGGTATTGGGGTTTCAGGATGGATCATACGGTTCTTTTCTATCTAAGGACACCTAAAGAAGCGATAGCCTCAGTTACCACGATCCAGATTATTTCTGTTGTAGTTGTAATAGCTCTCATTTCTCTGATCTTCATCCTGCTGTATAATAAGTTCATCGACAAATTATTCAGGGATACCGAACCAGTAAGGTTTAAGATCCCCGTCACGATATTCTTTTTATTCCTTTTTGCTTCCCTGATCATACCTATCCGGGGAGGTGTTGGCATAGCACCGATAAATGCCGGTACTGTTTACTTCAGCAAGGAAATATTCATCAACCATGCAGCTGTTAATGTGATATGGAATGTAGGTAACTCAGCTTTCAATAATAAACCTACAAGAAATCCTTATTCTTTCGGGGATCTGGAGGAAGCAAAGGCAGTAAGGGATTCTCTGACATCACCGGGACCTCCTCCGGCTAAAGTTCTCAATACTCAGAGTCCGGATATTATATTAATTGTTCTTGAAAGCTTTGGGAATTCACTGATAGGTCCCCTGGGAGGAGATTCTCTTACAACACCCAATCTGAACAGGTATTGCAGGGAAGGTATCCTCTTTTCAAGTTTTTACGCTTCCGGCAACAGGACAGACAAAGCAATGCCTGCCATTCTTAATGGCTATCCTGCCCAGCCGACAGTGTCGATAATGAAAGAACCCGAAAAAACACAATCCCTGCCGGGTCTTGTGAGAGTACTCAACCAATCAGGTTATAAGAGCTCATTCTGGTATGGAGGTGAGATCAATTTTGCCAATTTTAATTCCTTCATTTTTAATAATGGATTCGATCAGGTCATCACTATGGATAATTTTGATTCTAAATACTATAACTCAAAGTGGGGTGTTCATGATCATATCCTTTTCAAAGCACTGACCGATTCAATGAAAAGTGTCAGAGAACCTTTTTTCAAGGTAGTACTGACCTTGTCCAGCCACGAACCATTTGATGTCCCTATGGAACCGGTTTTCCCGGGCAATGATGACTTTACAAAGTTCAGGAATTCGGTTTTTTACACCGACAAGGCTCTCGGTACATTCATTGACTGGGCAAAAACGACTGAATGGTGGAAAAATACCCTGGTTATAATTATTGCTGATCACTGCCGGAGAAATACAGAAGAAATCCAGGTTTATTCACAGGATATTTTCCGGATCCCAATGCTTTGGATAGGGGGAGCCGTTAATCCAACCGGACTTGAGATAAGGAAAACCGGGAGTCAGACAGATATTCCTCTGACACTCCTTCATCAGCTGGGACTGGGAGGCGATTTTCCTTTCGGAAAGGATCTTCTTTCAGATGGATCGGGTTCCTTCGCGTTTTATACTTTTAATGACGGATTTGCTTTTATTACAGATAGTTCGAAATATATTTATGATCACCAGCTGGGAAATCCCGTCGATACTGCCGGTGTGGATCCCGAAAGAGCCGGACGACTGGGGAAAGCGTTCCTTCAGGTTTTATATGACGATTTTCTGAACAGATAGCTGTCTTTATTTGTTTTGTGAAAATAATTAGATTATTGTGAGGAAATCGATCCCTCATATCGTAATAATGCTTGGAATTGTCAGCCTTCTGACCGATGCTGCGACAGAAATGATCTATCCTCTAATTCCTGTTTTTGTAGGAGCACTTGGTTCGGGAGCTGTGGCTCTTGGAATTATAGAGGGTGTGGCGGAGTCAACCTCTTCTCTTTTGAAGCTGCTTGGAGGTATTATTTCCGACAGGATGGGCCGGAGGAAAGTGCTTGTTTTCATCGGATATTCAATTTCATCGTTAATCAGGCCGCTGACAGGGATTGTTTCATCAGCCTGGCAGATAGTTGTTGTCAGAATGGTCGACAGGGTTGGGAAAGGATTGCGTACAGCTCCGCGCGATGCACTTCTCGCGTCAGGTGTTCATGAAAGTATAAGAGGTAAATCATTCGGATTTCACAGGGCAATGGACCATACAGGGGCAATGATCGGCCCCATACTTGCGATCGTTACCCTGCTTATTCTTTTTACCGGCTTTGGGATCACAGATACTACGCGGGCACTGCGATGGACTTTCATCCTGGCCATAATCCCCGGATTATTGGCTGTCCTGACCCTGATTATTCTTGTAAAGGAACCTGAAACGGCAGGCCCGAACGGGAATAATTTCAGGTTTTCGCTTAAGGGGTTCAGCGCGAACTTTAAGACCTATCTTTTAATACTTATTCTTTTTACGCTTGGAAACTCATCAGATGCTTTCCTTCTTTTCAGGATCGAAGAATCAATAAGTAAGAGCGGGGCAGTCGTCAGTATCGTGAATTCCATCGGACCACTAAGGGAAATGGTAGCAGGTTTCGGAACTGCAAAGGATCAGGAGACGATCATAAATATCCTCTTCCTGCCGCTTGTATGGTCTTTCTTTCATGTGATTAAGGTCATCTTCTCAACACCCCTCGGAGCACTTTCCGACAGGATAGGCAGGAAAAGAGCTATAAATGCCGGATGGGCTGTCTATGCTTTTGTTTATGTCTCATTTGCACTGCTTGTTTTTCTTCCCTCTGACGTTCAGGTACTGGCGACATTTATCCTGTTTGCCATCTATGCTCTTTACTATGCTTTTACCGAGGGAGCTGAGAAGGCACTGGTCGCTGATATGGTGAATGAAGATCAAAGAGGTTCAGCATATGGGATGTATAATTTTGCCATCGGCCTGGGAGCGCTGCCTGCAAGCGTGATATTTGGACTGATCTACAGCCTTGCCGACAGAAAATTACCGGGTTTTGGCGGAACGTTTGCATTCGGTTTTGGTGGATTGCTTGCAATAATTTCGATGATACTGCTCTCCCTTAAGGTCAGAGAGCCCCGACAGGTTGAATGACGGTCTCCCCGGTCGTTTTATGTGTTTCGCCTGCTTAAGCCTTCAGTGAACCATTTTATTGCTGGAAATAACCGGAGTTTTTACTAAATTTGTTAAATGGGCTCTGATATTATTAAAATATTCTCAGAAAATGATTCTCCGAGGTTGAGATATATTGCCGGGATCATCCTTGGGAATATCCTTGGTTTGCAGTGGGAGGCTGTTACCGACAGGCGTAAACTGGGGAAACACCCTGTGATTAATTACTCAGTATTGAACATCAATGGATCGGTGAAGATCTCTCCCGACAAATTATTGTTTGAATCAGGTGTTGCAAAAAGAGAGATCACAGTTGGTGAATGGAAAGGATATCCGGTTTTTTTTCAGACAGACCAGGGTTCAGATATCCCTTTTGATATATTTGCTGCCTCATTTTATCTTGTAAGCCGGTACGAAGAATACCTTGAGTATGATCCTGACGAACACAGAAGATATCCGGCTTCCGCTTCTCTTGCTTGCAGGAATGGATTTCTGGAGAAGCCGGTCGTTGATCTGTGGACAAAAGAGTTTGCCAGGATCATATTAAAAAAATACCCTACGATTGCTTTCAAGAGGAGTGAATACAATGCTCTTCTTACTATTGATTCGGATCAGCCGTTTGCTTTCCTGGGAAAGGGAATGATCAGGAGTATGGGTGCATTGTTACGGGATCTGACGGTACGTAATGGTCATGCTTCAGACCGCTTCAGGGTATTGACAAGAGATGAAGAAGACCCTTTCCAGGTGTATGATTATATCATCAGCAACATTGAAAAGAGCGGCAGTGCTGCCCGGTTCTTTTTCCCAACCGGTGATATCACTAAATTTGATAAGAATCCTTCCTGGAAGAATGAAGAATACAGGACTCTGATAAGAAAGATCTCCGGGAAATATGAGGCGGGATTGCACCCTTCCTATTATTCTGCAGATAAGCCGGCTGTATTACGATCGCAGATGGAAAGGTTTGAAGCAATTCTGGGGAAGAAAGCCATTTCCGCCCGCTTTCATTATATAAGGCTGAAAATGCCTGTTTCTTACCGGATACTTGACGATGCAGGGATAACAGAGGATTACTCAATGGGATACCCGGAGGAAGCGGGTTTCAGGGCAGGCATCGCCCGACCGTTCCTGTTTTATGACCTGCTGGAAGACAGGCAGACCGGACTGACTATTGTTCCGTTCCAGGTAATGGATGCTACATTGTACCAGTATAAAAAGCTCAACCCTGAAAGTGCAGGTGAGGTAATAAGAAATCTAATAAGCGAAACACGGCATGCGGGGGGTTTGTTTGTAAGCCTCTGGCACAATACGTCGCTGCTTGAGAGTTCAGAATGGAAAGGATGGAGGGACCTTTTTGAAATGATGCTGCAGATACAGAAACCATGATAATTTACCTGAAAAATAATGAGATAGACCACGAACAGTGGGATGCATGCGTGAAACAGTCACCCCGGGTTAAACCGTACGGGTTTTCATGGTTTCTCGATATTATGTCGCCGGGATGGGAAGGACTAATTGATGATGATTATGATTCTGTATTCCCAATAACAGGAGCCAGAAAGTTTGGTATTCAATATATCGCAACTCCCATTTTTCTGCAGCAGCTGGGTGCTTACTCGCCGGATAAGCAATTGCAGAAAGCGCTGAACGAATTTATTGAGTATATCCCTGACTTCTACAGGTTCATCGATCTTTGCGTCGGGCAGCGGATAGATTCCGACAAGTTCCATGTTACAATGAGAGCCAATTATGAACTGAATCTCTCGGCGCCTTATGAAAAGCTCTATGACAAATTCTCGAAGCACTGCCGGAGGAACATCGAGAAGTCAATGAAAAAGAAACCTGAGATAATCGATGATGTTCACCCTGAGGAGCTAGTTGAACTTTTCATCAATAACAGGGGAGCTGAGATAAAGGGGATCAAATCACGTGATTACCAGCGTCTGATCAATCTGATGAATTATTGCAGGAGGAACAGGAAAGGAAGGCTGCTTGGGGTCAGGACTTCGAAGAAAAAACTTATTTACGGTATCTTTCTTGTTGAGATCAAAGGCAACACAACAATGCTGTTGGTAGTCAATACTAACGAGAGCCGGGAAAAAAGGACAGGTTACTTTATTGTCAATGAATTGATAAAAGAGCTGGCGGGAACAAAAACAATACTGGATTTTGCCGGTTCATCTATCCCATCGATTGCATCTTTCATGGAATCTTTCGGGAGCATTAATGTTCCCTTTTACAGGATTTACCGGAACAGGCTTATCTGGCCGGTGAGGATGTTCAAATAAAACCAGGGGCTACGGTTCAGAGTATTTCCAGATCGATCTCTTCGTCATCTTTCACCTCAACAAGTTTCCCGTTTTCACATTTGATCGTCCGGGCCGGAAAGCGTTTTATTATCGTATAATTATGGGTAGCAACAATTACTGCTCTTCCTGTTGTACTTATATCCTTCAGCAGTCTTATAATCCCTTCAGAGGTCTCAGGATCCAGGTTGCCTGTGGGCTCATCGGCAAGGATTATGTCCGGGTCGTTCAGAAGGGCCCGGCCTATAACAACTCTCTGCTGTTCTCCGCCTGAAAGCTGATGCGGCATTTTATATCCCTTCAGTCCCATCCCGACCTTCTCAAGAACTTCCCCGATCCGTGCATCTATTTCATTCCTGTTTTTCCAGCCTGTGGCTTTCAGAACGAATATCAGATTATCATTCACTGTTCTGTCTGTCAGCAGCTGAAAATCCTGGAATACTATTCCCAGCTTTCTTCTCAGGAAAGGTATATCCCGCACTTTAAGCTTTGAAAGATTGTACCCGGCAACTATTCCTGTACCCGTCCTGAGAGGGATATGGGCATTAAGTGTTTTTATTACACTTGTTTTTCCGCTTCCAACCTTCCCTACAAGATACATGAATTCGCCCTTTCTTACGCTAAGATTTACGTCAGACAGGACAAGATGGTCCTGTTGCCATATCATGCAATCTTTCAGTTCAATTATCGTATCCAAAGGAAGGTTTTCCTGCATCCCAAGATGGTTATGAATGCAAAATAACGAAAGAAATGATAATTTAACTTTTGATGTTGATAAAAACAATAATAAAGCCCGGCTGCCGGCGTTTAATAATTGTAATTTTACATCTGATTTTTAAAAAGGCGATAGAGTGTATATAGCTTACCATAAGACTTTTACATTCATATCGGATCGGAATCACATCTTAACAGTTAATGCGGTTAAGTGTAAAAAAAAATAAGTTATGAACAGAAAAAGATTCTTTTTGATCTTCAGTATCGTTCTTCTGTTAGTTCCGGCAGTGAGATCCCAGTCACCGTTTACGGTTAAAGATCTGGGTTCTGAATATCTGAGGGCTATGGAGTTATATAACAAGGAAAAGTACCCCGCTGCAATAAAACTTTTTGACTCATATATTAAGAACGAACCCAATAAAGACCTGATATCAGTTTCTGAAGCTGAGTATTACAGGGCTGCCTCTTCACTTAACCTTTTTAATCCCGACGGTGAATACAGAATGGTTACTTTTATCCGCCGTCATCCTGAGAGTCCGCGTATCAACGATTCTTACATGGCTCTGGGAAATTATTTTTATCAGAATAAGAATTACAGGAAAGCAGTCTCGTATTATGAAAAGGTCAACCGGCAGGAGCTTGATCCTGAAAAACTTGCGGAATACTTCTTCAGGAATGGTTACTCTTTGTACATGCGCGGCAACAAGCCGAAAGCGCTCCTGATGTTCTCTGAGATAAAGGACATTGACACTGAATACACACCTCCGGCTATTTATTACTTTTCCCAGATAGCCTATGAAGACAAGAACTACCTCACAGCGATGGATGGCTTCAATCGTCTGAAGGATGATGAGACATTCGGCAGTATTGTGCCCTTTTATATAGTTCAGATACTCTATCTTCAGAAAGACTACGACGGTATATTACAGATTGCCCCCGAACTTCTTAACTCGGCAGGGAAGGAGCGTTCTGTTGAGCTGTACAGGTTCATAGGTGATGCATATTTTAACAAGGGAAATTATAAGGAAGCCCTGCCATACCTGGAGAAATTCTCTGCCGGAACCAAGATAAGCGGGAGAGAAGATAAATACCAGCTTGGGTTCTGCTATTACAAAACCGGAGATACAGATAAAGCCATTTCGACTCTCTTATCAATCGGCTCAAAATCGGACGAGCTCAGCCAGAATATTTGGTATGTCCTGGGTGACTGTTATCTGAAAAAAGGAGACAAAAAACGCGCTCAGCTTGGGTTCTCTGAAGCTTCCAGGTTGTCATTTGACGGCAAGATCAGGGAAGATGCCCTGTTTAACTATGCAAAGCTGACCTATGAGCTTTCATATTCTCCTTTTGGAGAAGCTATCCTGGCATTTAACCAGTATATAGAACTCTATCCAGGTTCAGAAAGGGTCGAAGAAGTATATAATTACCTTGTTTCCACCTATCTGCAGGCAAAGAACTACAGAGCTGCCCTTATGTCTCTCGATAAGGTGCGGAATAAAAGCAGCAAGCTTGAGGAAGCATACCAGCGCGTGGCCTTCTTCAGGGGACTTGAGTTGTTTAATAATATGGAACTGGAAGCTGCATCTGATATGCTGGACCGGTCCCTGGTCTATGGAAAGTATAACAGTCAGCTGAGAGCCAGGGCCCTCTACTGGAAAGGGGAAGCATCTTACAGACTCGGACGCTATGATGAAGCCAGGAAACTTTATACGGAGTTCATTGGAATACCGGGATCATCGAAACTAAGTGAGAATTCAATGGTGAGGTATAATCTCGGTTATTCCTTGTTCAACCTGAAAGACTATCCGAATGCCCTTACTCATCTGAAAGCTTTCGAGTCGGAGGTCGCAAATGTAAAGACCGATATAATGGCAGACGCGCGTAACAGGATTGCCGACTGCTACTATATAACAACAAATTATCCTCAGGCAATAACATATTACGACAAGGTTATTGATTACGGCAGAGTGGAAGCCGACTATGCCATGTACCAGAAGGGTTTCTGCCTTGGACTGATGAACAATCAGAGGGGTAAAGCTGATGTGCTGACACTGCTGACACAGAGATATCCTTCATCAAGCTATGTGCCGGGAGCAATTTTCGAAAGAGGAAGAGCATACCTTGTAATGGAGGATTTCAGAAGGGGAGAGGCTGACTTCAATACCATAATTACTTCTTACCGTGAAACACAGCTGGTGCCTCGTGCAATAGTGCAGCTCGGATTACTCTATAATAATCTGGGAGATAACAACAAAGCTGTTGAACAGTATAAAAAGGTCATTGAGAATTACCGGTCCACTCCTGAAGCAAGATATGCCCTTACCGGTCTGAAGAATGTCTATATCGAGATGAATGATGTTGAATCATACTTCAGTTATGTAAAGAGCCAGCAGGGATCATCCGATATAAATCTGTCGGAAAAGGATTCCCTGCTTTATACTTCAGGGGAGAACCTTTATATGACAGCGAAATATGACAGAGCTGCTGATATTTTCAATAATTATCTCAAGGAGTTCCCGTCAGGTATTTTCGCCAGTAACGCCCAGTTCTACCTTGCAGAATGCTACAGGACAACTGGTAAAAAGGATCAGGCTTTGAAGCTCTATACAACCGTTGCAGAAAGACCGAATAATGAGTTCACGGAACAAGCTCTGTCCCTGGCTGCAGATATTTATTATGAAAGAGAGGATTACAGCTTTTCTCTTGATTATTATGAACGTCTTGAAAAAGTTGCAGGAAGCTCTGAAAGAAAGATCGCGTCACTGAGGGGTCAGCTAAGATCAGCCTACCAGATGGGTGATGCACAGAAGACACTCACTGTAGTTGAAAAGATAAGCAAATCGTCGAATGTTCCTGAAGAACTTACACGTGAGGCCCAGTTTATGAGAGCAAAGGCAAACTACAGCCTCAATAATTTTGCAGAAGCTCTGACTGATTTCCGGAAGCTGGCGAGAGAGGTCGTAAGTGCTGAAGGAGCTGAATCGAAATTTCGTGTGGCCGAGCTTCTTTACAGGGAGAACCAGACGGAGGAGGCAGAGAAGATAGTCCTTGAATTTATTGATCAGAAATCCCCTCACGAATACTGGATGGCCCGTATGTTCATTCTGCTGTCAGATATAAGCGTAAGAAAAGGTGATATACTCCAGGCTAAGGTCACACTCGAAAGCCTGAGAGACTATTATACGATAAAGGATGACGGTATACTGGATGAGGTTAAAAGTAAACTTGATTCACTGACACAGAGTAATTGATGTGTGTGTAATATGATGATTATCAAATATATATTTATTATTTCACTGGCGATTAAATCTGAAAACAGTTAGAAATGAAAAGAACCGTAATACTGATACTCCTTATCTTCATTGCGCTTATATCGCTGCCGGCACAGAGCAGGCAGGATGATATGAAAAGGGAGGTGACACTTTATAATCCTTACAAGCCCTCGCTTCCCGAAGTGAGAAAAAGAAGCTCCCTGCCGGATATAAACGATACAGTGAAAATGGTTAATGATTTCAAATATGAAATATCAGCCAAACCTTTCTCTCCGGTATATAATATAAGTCCGATAAAAGCTGCATCGTTGCTTCCGGATCCCCTTCCCAAACTCTACAAAAGTTTTGTGAAGTTCGGTATCGGGAATTATATGACGCCTCTGGCAGAAATAAGCATTACAAACGAAAGATCGAAAAGGGCATCATACGGGGCCACAGCAAGGCATTTCTCGACAAACGGACGTGTTAAGCTTGATAATGATAAGCGGGTTTTTGCCGGTTATATGGACAATGATGTTTCTCTTTTCGGAAAGAAGTTCTTCAGAAGCAACCTGCTCGAAGGATCAGTTGATTTCAGCCAGAAAACACGTTATGCATACGGATACGATACAAGCATTGTAGATTATGTGGCAAAGAATAAAGATATAAGGCTGAATTACAATAATTTAGGATTAAATACCTCATTTGCATCACTTAACCTTGACTCAACTGATTTCTCCTATGATTTTGATGTTAATTATGATATTTTCTTTGCCGGTAATGACAGGAACCAGCATAACCTGGGAATTGCAGGCTTAATGTTTAAAAGCTACAAGGGATTTTACATGGGAGGAGGACTGGAATTTGATCATTATAATCCCTCATCTTCAGTTTTTAATAAATCAAAATATATTTTTGCAGTTAACCCGTTTGTAAACAAGAATACACCTTTGTGGAACTTCAGGCTTGGACTCCAGCTTCTCCTGGATAAGAACCTGAAACCGGGAGCTGATTTCCATCTTTATCCTGATGTAAGCTTCGGTTTCAATATTGTTCCATCATATGTTTCATTCTTTGCAGGGCTTAATGGCAGGCTGGAAAAGAACGATCCGGCCAGCGTAATAGGGATAAATCCATATCTTGCAGGAGACACTACGCTCTTCAGACTTCAGAATACAAATCATCCCCTGATAATATCAGCCGGAATCAAGGGTAACAATGGATTAGGAGGCAATTACATCCTCTCTGCTTCATATTCAATAGTGAATAATATGCTGTTCTTCTCAAATCGGATCTACCCTGTAATTCCGGGTCCTGCCGAATTGGGTAATTTCTTTTTACCATTGAATGATGATGCCGAGGTATTGAATGTCCATGGAGAGGTAACAGGTCAGATCGGCGACAAGATCTCATTCAGGGGAATTGCCAACTGGTATAAATATACTCTCACAAAGTCTGACCATGCATGGAACAGGCCTGACTGGGACATGAAGATCAGCGTCAAGTACAATCTCAGGGATAAGATCATTGCAAGTGCTGATCTTACTTCACTTGGAAAATACAGCCTTGTCGCCTACAAATATGATCTTCTTCTTCCGCCGGCTCAGATCACCTTTAACAAACCGGCTCATTTTAACCTGAATATCGGAGCCGAATACAGATATACGAAGATCCTTTCAGTCTGGGCAAAGATCAATAATATTTCATTCAACCGTTATTATGAATGGGCTTATTATCCTACCCAGCGTTTCCTCCTGATGGCAGGATTTACATATAGTTTGTAATACCTCCTGGCTGATCCTGCGATGGGTTTATTTCAGAACCCATCCCGGAGGGCATTTCATGCCTTTTATCTTGTTAATTACGCAGGTGAAATTGTGCATAAATTCTGTAATAAATCCATAAAAAAACCGTTCTAAAATGGTATATTTGCCATGACAATTAAAATTCATGTTATCAACAGTTTATATCTGGAGAGGAGGGGCTTGATCTGAAAGGTGGCGGATATAAAAATTATAATCCGGTTCTGTTCCCCGAAAAGTTTTTATTATCAGTTAATGATGACAAAAACAAAGTTCCTGACTGAGTTTTGCTTGGACGATTTTATTAGGATTTATTGTTAGAAAAGTGATAGGAAAATGAGTGATAAGAAGAAAAAATTGCAGGACGAGAGCGGATATTCTGCCGATAGTATCCAGGTACTTGAAGGCCTCGAAGCGGTACGGAAAAGACCTGCAATGTATATCGGTGATATCGGTATCAAGGGATTGCATCATCTTGTTTATGAGGTTATTGATAATTCGATAGATGAGGCGCTTGCTGGTTTCTGCAACAGGATTGATGTCATCATTCACGAGGATAATTCAATTACTGTTACTGATAACGGAAGAGGAATTCCCACCGGGATTATGGAAAAGGAAAAGAAATCGGCACTTGAAGTGGTAATGACAGTTTTACATGCCGGCGGGAAATTTGACAAGGATTCTTATAAAGTATCCGGCGGACTTCACGGTGTAGGAGTATCCTGCGTTAATGCACTTTCGTCACATCTGTCAGCTGTCGTGATGAGAGAAGGAAATACATTCCGGCAGGATTATGAAAAAGGAAAACCGGTGACTGAAGTTAAAGTAATCGGAAAAGCTGACCAGTCTGGTACTGTTATTACTTTCAAACCCGATTCTTCTATCTTCCAGACACTTGAGTTCAATTTCGAAATACTTTCCGCCCGGCTGAGGGAGCTTGCATTCCTTAACAAGGGTATACTTCTTACTCTTAAGGATATGCGCGAACTTTTAGAGAATGGTAATGGCGGGAAACCCAGGTACGAGGAGTTCCATTCAGAACATGGACTCCGCGAGTTTGTAGAGTATCTCGACGCAAACAGGGAGCGCATAATTGAAAAAGCTATCCATATCGTTTATGACAAAACAGAAATACCTGTTGAGATCTCCCTCCAGTATAACAATTCATTCTCGGAGAATGTCCATTCTTACGTGAACAATATCAATACAATTGAAGGGGGAACACATCTTGCAGGTTTCCGGAGAGGACTTACCCGGACGCTCAAGAAATATGCTGAAGATTCCGGCGCAACGGCAAAACTGAAATTTGATATAAATGGTGATGATTTTCGTGAAGGGCTGACTGCTATAATCTCAGTTAAGGTTGCAGAACCCCAGTTTGAAGGTCAGACTAAAACAAAACTTGGCAACTCAGAGGTAATGGGTGCTGTCGACCAGGCAGTCAGCACTATGCTCACAAATTATCTTGAGGAAAATCCTAAGGATGCCAGAGTCATTGTTCAGAAAGTTATTCTGGCAGCGACAGCCCGCCATGCTGCAAGGAAGGCAAGAGAGCTTGTTCAGCGGAAAAACGAATTCTCAGGTTCAGGTCTTCCTGGAAAACTGGCTGACTGCGCTGACCGCGACCCGGAAAAATGTGAGATATACCTCGTTGAGGGCGACTCGGCAGGCGGAACGGCCAAACAGGGACGTGACAGGAAATTCCAGGCTATTTTGCCTCTCCGTGGTAAAATACTCAATGTTGAGAAAGCTATGCTTCACCGGATATATGAAAGCGAGGAAATCAAGAATATTTTCACGGCTCTGGGTGTGAACATTGGAACTGATGAGGACAGCAAAGCTCTTGACCTCTCAGGATTACGGTACTATAAGATCATAATAATGACTGATGCCGACGTTGACGGCTCTCATATTACAACTCTTATCATGACTTTCTTCTTCAGGTATATGCAGGATCTTATCAGACGTGGGTGCCTTTTTATTGCGACACCTCCGCTTTACCTTGTGAAGAAAGGAAAAACAGAGCGCTACTGCTGGTCAGAGGAAGAGCGTGAAGCTGCAGTAAAGGAAATGGGTCAGGGTAAGGATGCTTCAGTTTCCGTTCAGAGGTATAAAGGTCTTGGTGAAATGAACGCCGAACAGCTGTGGGAGACAACTATGAACCCTGAAACGAGGACCTTGCGACAGGTAACAATAGAAAGCGCTGCTGAAGCCGATCATATTTTCTCAATGCTGATGGGTGATGAGGTGCCTCCCAGGAGGGAATTCATCGAGACGCATGCAAGATATGCTAGAATAGACGCCTGACAGCCGAATAGGATTTGCGAAGGAAACTGTATCCGAAGAAATCCCTTCTTACCTGTATTGCATTGCTCTGACAGACTTCGCTGCAGCAAAAACATCTGATGCATTTTTTATCTGTCAGTACTACCCAGTTCTTTTTGACCGGGTGCATAGCTAATGCATTCTGTGAGCATATCTTAATGCATTCCTTGCATCCGATACATTTATCGTGAATAAAAACAGGCTTTACCTGCAGTGATCTCACTGACTTTAACTTGCGCATGATGAAGCGGCTGACTACATTGCCGGTCTGGGCATAGGCTACCCTCTTGAAATCCTTTTTGACAAGCGATTCAAGGATGGGCCCGTCATAATCAATATCTTTTACATCCTTAAGCCATAGACCCCGGCCGACAGCAATTGAATTTGTCGGGATTATCATTGGGTCGTAACCGGCAATGGTACAAGCTATTATATCAACTGCAAGGGGATTTGCTGAGCCAATAAGCACACCGGTATTAACAGGAATGCCCTGCCCCGGGCCATCCCCCTCCATACCCATTATACCATCCATCAGGTAGAAGTGAGGGGCAACAGCTTCGGTAAGGTCAACAAGGAAAGCAGAAAAGCTTTCCCTGTCGGGGTGGAGAGCATGTTGTTTTGTCTTTGCAAATCCGGGCACAAGACCAAGAGTATTTTTAATTGCACCAGTGAAAAAGGTAAGCTGATGAGTCTTTAATTTTGGAAGTGAAATGATCAGATCGGCCTCTTTTGCCACAGAAGCAATTTTTATCTTCCGGGAGCCAAGAGGCATTTCTGACTGATCCTTCATGAAATCGATCCATTTTGCTCCTGTTTTCTGGCAAACCTGATAAATCCCGGATTTCTCGCTTTTGAACCCCCGGAAATGGATTCCCGGGGAATCCCCTACCAAAACAGTCGCATTCCTCTCCTGCAAGAAGCGTATCATGGCTTCTACAACCACCGGATGTGTTGTAACACACCTTAGAGGATCGACATCATTCAGGATATTCGGCTTAAGAAGGACTTTCTTATTGTTTACATCAGGACCGTTACATCTGTCATAGATATCGGATATATGTGTGTAAACTTCATCAGGATTATATTCCCTGCAGTTTCTGACAGCTACTTTAGAATTCATGTTTTTATAAAAACTGCAAATATAATCTTAAGTTCCGTATCTGCAGCCGGTAATTATCTGTTTACTATCACTTCTTTCAGAATCTCCTCAATATGAGCAACAACAGCCCGCGAAGGTCCATCGAAATTGTTAACAATGATGCAGAAGACAAGATTTTTACCTGACATGGTTGTCAGATAGCCTGCATACGCCCTGACTCTTGTCATTGAACCGCTTTTTGCTTTCAATGCAGATGCAAAAATCGGATCCCTGAAGTAGTTGCGTAATGTCCCCTCCTTACCGGGATCGGGGAATGATGAAATATAATCGTCGAAATACCGGCTTTCTCTCTTAATATACCTCAGTACTTCTACGATCTGTTCTGATGTGACTGTGTTAAGAGGAGACAACCCGCTCCCGTCCTCCATGAAGAGTCCGCCCCTGTATAACCCTTTTTCTTTAAGAAAACCCATTATTACTGATAGCCCGTCTTCAGTCGTTCCCCTGTTCCGGGAAGTCCTGCCAAGCTCTTTCACCAGGTGTTCGGCATAAAGATTAATACTTTCGTGGTTCAGTACCCTGATAATATCTTTCAGGGGAGGAGAGACGGTTTCATAAACCCTGACAAAATTTTCAGTGGGAATCAGTGCCATCCTTGTTGTGGTTGGCTGTCCGGTGATCATTATTCCCGAATCCCTCAGCTTGCGGTCAATTATTTTTGCCATTACCAATGGAGGATCAGGGATTGAGGCTTTTAATATAAAATCCTCTGATCCTGAAGGTATTGTGCCTTCCATTGAAGCGGTTTCAGTATATGGTGCTGCAAAGACAAACCCTTTATCCTGAGTCCCTGCAGCGGTGAGCCTGTTTGTAAGAACATAGCGGCATTCTTCAGGATAGATACCTGTAATAAGGGGAGCATGGACTGTATCTGTTGTATTGAAATGGATCGCGTAAGTATTGTCAAAAACGGACAGCCCGTAAGCGCCAGCTCCGTAATAATTTCCGGCATCTTCCCAAAGCCATTTAGATGGGACGGGTCTGTAATCAAAATATGAATCATCGGTGATCACCCGGCCGTTTATTCTTTTTATACCTGTTTTTGTAATTTCTGAAACCCAATTGTCGGCAAAACCATCATAATGCTCAATGAAATTCTCTGATCCAAGCGTAGGGTCACCGCCACCCTTTATTATGATGTTCCCATCAAGTTTTCCCGATCGTGGTGTAGTTTTCCCGGAATATCCGAACACTGTTTTAAAGGTATGATCAGGGCCCAGTATTTCAAGGGCCACGGCCGATGTAATGATTTTTAATACAGATCCCGGGATCAGGCTTGATCCTGAGTTGCTTTCAAAAACAGTCGACCCGGTCTCAGCATCTTTCAGGCAAAAGGATATTACCGAATGATCCATTGAGCTGTCGGCAGTAAACCTGGCAAAAGATTTTTCCTGGGGATATGCCAATACAGGCAGATATATAAGTATTGACAGGAACCACTTTTTCATCTCACTCAGCCTGTTTGTTCATTGCTCTTGTCGACAGAAGGCCGCATGCTGCTCCGATATCCTCGCCGCGTGATCTTCTGACAGTTGCCAGTATACCTTTTTTGTTAAGGATATCCCTGAATCCCTCAGCTTCCTGCAGTGAAGGGCTGGTGAATTCCGATCCTGGTATTGTATGAAAGCGGATTATGTTTATACGGCATTTAATTCCGTTCAGTAAGCGGGCAAGTTCCTGTACGTGCTGCGGTGTATCATTTATTCCCTTAAATAGTATATACTCGAAAGAGATCCTCCTCTGGCTGTTCAGATCAGCCGTCCGGATTATTTCAAGTATTTCTCTGATATTGTTTGTTTTCTGAATGGGCATCAACCTGCTTCTTTCCTCATCAAAAGGGGAGTGAAGGCTCACTGCAAGGTGGCACCGGCTTCTTTCAAGGAATTCCCTGACCTGGTTCTTCAACCCGATAGTGCTTACAGTAATTCTTGTGGGACTCCATCCATATCCCCATAAGCCAGTTAGTATTTCAAGGCTCTTTATTACTTCATCAAGGTTGTCAAGGGGTTCCCCCATACCCATATAGACAATATTAGTGAGCTTCCTGAATTCAGGAATGCTCCTGAACTGATTAAGTATTTCGTTTGATGAGAGATTACCCTGAAATCCCTGTTTCCCGGTAAGGCAGAATATACATCCCATTTTACAACCTGCCTGGCATGAAAGGCAAATTGTTGCACGGTCATCCTCCGGGATGAATGCTGTTTCTATATATTTATCGTTCAGTACTTTAAAGAGATATTTTTTGGTGCCGTCACTGCTTACGGCTTCACTTACAGGAGGACAGAGGCCTATTTCATAAGCCTCAGAGAGCGCTTCCCTTGTCTTTTTAGAAAGGTTGCTCATCTCCTCAATTTCAGTTATTTCCTTCTTATACAACCAGTCGGCTATTTGTCTGGCAGCATATCCCGGCAGTATGATCTGCCTTGTCACAGCGATCAGCTCATCTAATGTCTTCCCGTAAAGTTTTTCCTTCCGCATATCAGCTTATGCCGATTTTTACATCCCCCTGACCCCCCTCAAGGGGGGAATCAGATTTTGGTCCCCTCATTTCCCCGCTCCTTGCTCCCCGCCCTCTGCTCATCACTCACCACTCACCGCTGCCCTCTCACCACTCGCCTTCAAACACAAAAGCCGCTGGTCCGGTAAGCCAGATACCTGATATTTTTTTGCCGTCGATTTTAAATTCCACCTTCAGATCTCCTCCCCTGGCTTTAACATCGATTGAATTAGTGTCAAAATGTCCTTTCAGAACTGCAGCAATGGCAGAAGCTGTTATTCCTGTTCCACAGGCAAGGGTCTCGTCTTCAACTCCGCGTTCGAAAGTTCTTACCGACAAGCCGTTTTTGTGGACTTTCACAAAGTTCACATTAGTGCCTCCGGGGGCAAAATCCTGTGACCAGCGGATCTTCCAGCCTTCCTCGAAGACGTTGAGGTTCTCTATCTCATCCATAAAAAGTACATAATGAGGGGAGCCGGTATTTAAGAAATAATTGCCATTTATAAGTTTATACTCATTTATATCTCCCATCTGAAGCCTGACGGTACCTTTGTTAACGAATGCTTCATGTAATCCGTCATAGGCAATGAATTTCTGGTTTGGACCTGCAATGCCATGTTTAAAGGCAAAGTGGGCGACGCATCTTCCTCCGTTACCGCACATTGAGCCAAGTTTCCCGTCTGAATTAAAATATTTCATCTCATAATCAACATCCTTATGATCTGACACAAGGATAAGTCCGTCAGCCCCTATGCCAAAACGGCGGTCGCACATCCTGTTAATAAGTTCTGAGTTTTCAGGATTAAATGCCCCGTTACGATTGTCTATGATAATGAAATCATTACCAGCACCCTGGTATTTGTTAAAATGGATATGCATCATAGTTAAAGTGTTGTTAAATCAGTGTATTATATTGAGGGTCATAATAAAAATGCATGATCTTTGTAAAACAAAACTGGTTAAAAACGGTTGTAAAGATATGAATCTTTTTCATGGCACATATTTGACATCCGTTGATACAAAAAGGATAAAAAATTAAAAAATTATAATTATGAAAGGCAAGTATGTATTAGGAGGATTGTTAATGGCTATAGCAGGAGCGGCCATAACATTATTGATCTACACAAATTTTGCAGATAAGCCTGCGACGGTCGTTGAGAGGGACAGCTCAGGGGCACAGCTCGCTGATGCCAGGGGTTTCCTGACGTCTTTTCAGTTAGGTGAGGGGCAGATTGATTTCACGTATGCAGCTGAACAGACTGTTCATGCAGTTGTACATGTAAGGACTAAGGCAATGGTGAAAGAACCTGACAATCCCTTTATGCAATGGTGGTATGGTGACCGTTACAACAATCAACCAAGGGAGCAAAGGGGATACGGGTCAGGAGTCATTATTTCCGAGGATGGTTATATTGTAACCAATAACCACGTAATAGAGGATGCTGAGAACATTGAAGTGAAGTTGAATGATAACAGGGTTTTACCGGCTGAAGTTATCGGACGAGATCCCACTACCGACATAGCTCTTCTGAAGATCAAGGCTAATAACCTTCAGTATCTGAGATGGGGCAATTCTGAGACCCTGAAAGTAGGGGAATGGGTGCTTGCAGTCGGAAATCCTTTTACGCTTGGTACGACTGTAACGGCAGGCATTGTAAGTGCAAAGGGAAGGAACCTTGATATTCTCGAAGGCGAATACCGTATCGAATCCTTTATTCAGACCGATGCAGCTCTGAATGTAGGGAACAGTGGTGGAGCTCTTGTGGATACGAAGGGATTGCTTGTCGGTATAACATCGGCTATTTATACTCCCAATGGAGCCTATGCAGGAAATTCGTTTGCAATTCCTGTAAGTATTGTCAAGAAAGTTATTGATGACCTGAGGCAGTACGGAGAGGTTCAGAGGGCAATTATCGGAGTAAGCATAACCGATATGACACCTGAAGAAGCTGATAAACAGAGCATGAAGGAAGTAAAGGGAGCTCTGGTTGCTAAGGTTTATGAAGGAAGCGCAGCTGCCGAGGCAAGCATCAAGGAAAAAGATGTGATACTTAAAATCGCCGGAGTGCCTGTAAATAATTCGGCAGAACTCCAGGAGCAGGTTGCAAAATACCGTCCGGGAGACAAGATATCAGTGACTTATGTCAGAGGAGGGAAAGAATATACTGTTCCGGTCATTTTAAAGAACATAGCAGGTAATACAAATGTTGTTACAAGGGGAATGACAGGAGTGGAAGTATTTGGCGCAAGGCTGGAGGGACTTTCTGCAAATGACAGGAGATCATTTAAACTTGAAAACGGAGTCAGGATTGTAGAACTGAATGACGGACTATTCAAAGACATCGGCTTGAGAAGAGGCACCATCATTACCACCATCAATGGAAAAAAAGTGAATAATTCATCTGATGTAAAGAGTGCAACGGGCGGGAATGAAAGCTCACTTAAGACGATCGAAGGATATTTTCCTGACGGAAGGTTCTTCAGTTATAGGTTCGGTAACTGATATGACAGTAAATAAATTATTGTAAATCAGAGGGTTATTTATCAGTCCTCTTTTTTTCCAATAAACGCTGTTTTGTTTTGTGAATATTAATTATTGTATTAACTTTGCGCAAATTTTTTAAGGAGCATGAGACAACTAAAGATTACCAAATCCATAACAAACAGAGAGAGTGCTTCATTGGACAAATATCTGCAGGAGATTGGTAAAGAAGAGTTGATTTCGGTAGAAGAAGAGGTTGAACTGGCTCAACGTATTAAAAAGGGCGACAGGAACGCGCTTGAAAAACTCACCAAAGCTAACTTGCGTTTTGTTGTTTCCGTGGCTAAACAGTATCAGAATCAGGGGCTTAGTCTGCCTGACCTGATAAATGAAGGTAATCTTGGCCTCATAAAAGCTGCTGAGAAATTTGATGAAACCAGGGGATTCAAGTTCATCTCCTACGCTGTATGGTGGATCAGACAATCGATACTTCAGGCACTGGCTGAGCAGTCAAGGATAGTAAGACTGCCTCTCAACCAGGTAGGCTCACTGAATAAGATCAATAAAGCTTTTTCGAAATTCGAACAGGAAAATGAACGTACTCCTTCTCCCGAAGAGCTTGCTGATGTGCTTGAACTCCCGAAGGAAAAGGTTACCGATACCCTGAAAGTCTCAGGCCGTCATGTCTCTGTCGATGCTCCGTTCATTGAAGGAGAGGACAACAGTCTCCTCGACGTACTTACAAATTCTGACTCACCGGTAGCTGATAAGCTCCTTATGGATGAGTCTCTGTCAAGAGAGATATACCGAGCCCTTGCTACACTTACAGAAAGAGAAAGAGACATAATAAGGTTTTTCTTCGGAATAGGCTGCCAGGAAATGACCCTGGAAGAAATAGGGGAGAAGTTCGGCCTTACCCGCGAAAGGGTCCGCCAGATCAAGGAAAAAGCAATAAGACGCTTAAGACATACTTCAAGAAGCAGGTTATTAAAGGGTTATTTAGGTTGAAAATTAAATTTTATGGTTGGAGAGAGGTGTCTCATAAGGACACCTTTTTTCTTTTGAACTCCAGTTAAATTTTCTCCTTCTACTTTAATACCTTTGTCAGTTAATTTCTAAATTCCCGTTTTAATGGATTTCAAACTGGTATCAGATTTTGTCCCCACGGGTGATCAGCCCGAAGCTATTGAACAGTTGGTTGACGGACTGAGAAAAGGTATCAGGTACCAGACTCTCCTCGGCGTTACCGGCTCTGGTAAAACCTTTACAATAGCCAACGTTGTCGAAAAAATAAACAAACCTGTTCTCGTCCTCAGTCATAATAAAACCCTCGCTGCACAGCTCTATGGTGAGTTCAGGCAGTTCTTCCCTGAAAACTGCGTTGAATATTTTGTATCATATTACGATTATTACCAGCCTGAAGCATACCTGCCCGTCACAGATACTTACATAGAAAAAGACCTCTCAATCAATGAAGATCTTGAGAAGCTTCGCCTGAGCGCCACTTCATCCCTGCTCTCTGGCAGAAAGGATGTCATTGTAGTTTCTTCAGTATCATGTCTTTACGGTATAGGTAATCCCGACGATTTCCATTCAAACACGGTTCATGTTATCAGGGGACGCAATTTTGGAAGGAACCAGTTCCTCAGGAAGCTCGTCGACAGCCTCTATTCGAGGAATGAGCTGGAATTCAGGCATGGTACATTCAGGGTTCGCGGAGATACGGTTGATATCTACCCGGCATATGCTGATATCGGTATACGTGTTATTTTTTTCGGCGACACTGTCGAAGAGATAAGCACCTTCGATCCGATTGGAGGTAACCGGCTCAGCGATCTGGATGAGTATATAATCTATCCAGCAAATATCTTCGTTACAACCCGCGACAGGATCAATCAGGCGATAATAGATATCCAGAATGATCTTTTAAGGCAGGTGACATATTTTAACGATATCGGCAAGAAAGAGGAAGCAAAAAGACTTGAACAGAGGGTTTTGTATGACATTGAGATGATAAAGGAACTGGGATATTGCAGCGGTATTGAGAATTACTCGCGTTATTTTGACGGACGGCAGCCAGGAACAAGACCCTTCTGCCTGCTTGATTATTTTCCCGACGATTTCATAACTGTGATTGACGAGAGCCACGTCAGCATACCACAGATAAGAGGTATGTTCGGGGGTGATCATTCCAGGAAGCAGACGCTTGTTGAATATGGGTTCCGTCTGCCTGCAGCTCTCGACAACAGGCCGATGAGGATAGAGGAATTCGAATCCCTTACAAATCAGGTTATTTTTGTCAGTGCGACCCCCGCCGACTACGAACTTGAGAAAAGCGAGGGAGTCTTCGTTGATCAGGTCATCCGCCCTACCGGTCTGCTTGATCCTCCAATAGAAGTCAGGCCGAGTCTTAACCAGATCGATGACCTAATGAAGGAAATTAGGGACAGAGCTCAATCAGGAGAGAGGACCCTTGTAACGACTATTACAAAAAGGATGGCTGAAGAACTTTCGTCATACCTTCTTCGTTTTGATATAAGATGCCGTTACATTCATTCGGATATTGATACTCTTGAACGGATCGAAATAATGGAAGGGTTGAGAACAGGAGCTTTTGACGTGCTTGTAGGAGTGAACCTTCTGAGAGAGGGACTGGATCTTCCTGAAGTATCGCTTGTAGCAATACTTGATGCTGATAAGGAAGGGTTCCTCCGGTCAGCGAGGTCACTGACACAGACAGCGGGAAGAGCTGCAAGGAATATCAACGGCAAGGTCATAATGTACGCTGATACGATAACGGGAAGCATGCAGTTAACGATAAATGAGACCAACAGGAGGAGGGATAAGCAGCTGAAATACAACGATAAGATGGGCATAACTCCTGCTCAGATAGTACGTAAGACAGGAGCCATACTTGCCGGCCTCAGTAAGAAAGGCATTGCAGTGAAAGCTTATGTTGAACCCGAGCATACTGATATTGCTGCTGATCCGGTAATAAAATACATGAATGCCGAAGCTTTGCAAAAAGCTATGGATCAGGCCCGTAAAAAAATGGAAAAAGCAGCCTCAGAACTTGATTTCATTGAAGCTGCAAGGTATCGTGACGAAATGGCAGCGCTTCAGAAACTTATCAACAGTAAAGTGCGCTAACTCTGTTTGCTATTTCTTAACAGCTACCCAATCCCATTTACTGGATGTGTTGGCTGCTGTTCCCCGCATATTATTCCCGTCAACCCTGGCCATATATTTGGTGTTTCCGACAGTAAATACGATCTCACTGCCGTTAAGCCTGCCGTCTGAGATAGCAGTCGTTTTGCCGTTTGAAGTGAATGTCCCGCGTACGAACTGAAATTCCTGTGTCAGGTTAAGTTCGTCATTTCCGACTTTCCACGATCCTTCAACTTTGGCAGGGATGATCCACAAGAGTGCTGTATTCCAGCTGTTCCAGTTATCAGGAGTGTTCACTTCGAGATCGGGTTCCCATTCACCCATTGTAAAAGTATTTGATACAATCCTTGTACCAGGCTTCAGATCGAGAAGCTTGGGTCTTAGTTTAAGATTGATCTCCGGCAGAAGGAACATTGTAATTACTGTTGCCTTTGACAGATCGGCCTGGAAAAGATCACCTTCAACGAACTGAGCTCTCGCCGTTACTCCGGCCTGTTCGGCATTCCTTCTTGAAAGAGCCACCATATCCGGATTGAATTCAACTCCCATCGCCTGCGCACCTCTTTTGGCTGCTGTTATAACAGTACGGCCATCACCCGAACCAAGGTCGATGACAAAATCCTTCGGTGTGACTCTGGCAATGGAAAGCATTGTGTCAACAAGTACCTGAGGAGTCGGTACCCAGACAACGTCTTTTCCCCTTTGTCCGACTTCCGGCACATATGTGTCATTTGTTTTATTCTGAGAGTAGAGGTTTAACAGCGAAGCAGTGAGAAAAGCAACAGCTAATAATCTCCTGGAATTGATAAGTGATTTCATTTTATCTTTATTTAGTGTTTTACGAAAAAAGAATTACCGAATTTAGAATATAATTTTCAAATTCGGATAAGATTTGCCACATAATTTGCTATGGAGATGCAGGACGTCAAACCGGGTGATTCGATCCCAATAAGATTAATGAATCCCTTTAAGCCCCTGTCGCTTTCTTCCCTGATGTAAAAATCCTTTACAGGTTCACCGGGACCCTGCAATTTGGGCCTTATTCCGGCCATTTCCGGTACAAGATCATCATATTCGAGGGATGGAAGGTATTTCCTGGCCGATTTCCAGAATAACTCCTGTTTCGAAGGGGTCATTTTATAATTATACGTTCCGGAATCGATATAAGTTACATCCGGACCAAGCTTTAACCCGCCTCCTGTCTCAATTGTAGCATGTATGCCTACACCTTCAAGATTATTACAGGGAACCGGGTAGACGAGCCTTGTTATCAGTTTGTTTTTCGGAGGGCGGACCCTGAAGTATTCTCCTTTGCAAAAACGAAGCGAAAGATCATCGTCTTTTATCCCTGCTATGGCTGATATCCTGTCGGAAGCAAGACCTCCTGAATTAATAAGGATCCTCGTTGTAAAACTATATGATGTATTGTCAGCTTCAAGAACGGTAACCTCATAACCTCCGTTAATCTTAATAATTCCGGTAACTTCAGAGCCGTAAACGATATGACCCCCGTTATTCAGGATATTGGTTTCAAACCTTTTCATAAGCGAATGAGTGTCTATGATCCCTGTGGTATGAGAGTATAACGCTTTCAGGCCATAAACAGCGGGTTCCATCTGAGCAATGCGGGACGCATCTATCATTTCAAGATCAACGCCATTTTTTTGCGCACTAAGTCTTAATGATTCTATCCGGGGGATTTCCTCAGGAGTTGTGGCGACGATGAGCTTGCCGCATTTATTGTGAGGAATATCATACCGGGAGCAATAATCATAAAGAAGAGATTTTCCTTCAACACACAGTCTTGCCTTGAGGGTGCCTTCAGGATAATAGATCCCTGCATGAATAACTTCACTGTTTCTGCTGCTCGTCTCCTGACCGAAAGTGGGATGTCTCTCGATAATGAAAACCTCCGCCGATAATTCCGTTAGCTTTTCACCTGTCGCCAGACCTACAACTCCGGCCCCTATTACAGTAATTTCAGTATCCAAATTTTACAGGGAGTTACTTTTTACAATCACCGGTAAATATAGAGGAAAAGTGCAATAGTCAAAAGAAAAAACGAGTTTGTTGAAAATCTAATAAATAAATCACTTAAAAACATGTCCGCAGCGCCTATCAAAATAATTGGAACCGCATAATGTCATCCGTTAACCAGGAACTGCAATCGGTAAAATGGGAACATGTTTTAATAAACTGTTATCGTATATTTAAACGGATAAAAAGCTGTATTTTTAAAATAAGGCATAATGGTACCCTGATCGGCCCTTATTTCTTAATTTTGCAGTACGGCTTATAACTGATAATGAACATGAAAGCAATTATTGTGTTATTTATTTCAGTTTTCCTGCCGTTTGGTGCTGTTAATGCAACCGTTGTTAAGACCGGTACACCAGCAGGAATTATAAGGTCAACAATTGCTCCTGATGATGAAGAGAAGCTGGATCATTTTATCGGAATGGCCCGGGAACTTCTGGAAAAATCGAAAGGCAAGCTGCAGGAGGTTGATGCCTATCTGGACTCAGCCACTCTCCTGTGCGAAAAAAGAAAGATAGATTGTCCTTCCAGTCTGCATCTTCTTAAAGCCGAGTACTTTTTTCAGTCGGGCGATTACAGCAGTGCAGAAGAACAGGGCAATCTGGCCCTGGAGAAATCGGAGGGCTCGAAAGAGTATGAAGTACAGGCAAGGACTTTAAACTTTCTTGGACGGTATTATCAGCGGACCGGATTCTTCAAGGAAAGCATAGAAAGCTTCAATGCGGGTATAGATCTCGCACAGAAACATAAGCTGAAGGGAATAATCCCGATGAGTTACAGAGGGCAGGCAAATGTTTATAATGCGGCTGAGGACCTTAACAATTACAGGAAAAATCTCCGTCTGATGGCAGATGCGGGGTACGCTGAAGGCGATACAATGGCGGTAATGGATGCATTATTGCTGCTTGGTACGTCACTTACTGATAAACAACGTGATTTCAGGAAAGCCGATTCTATACTAAGGAGATGCGTAGAACTTGCCCTGATCAAGGACAATAACTTCTATGCTGCATTTGCATCTGCAAATATAGGCTGGAATTATTACCGTGAGAATATGTTTGATTCCTCAATTGTTTCATATGAACGTTCTCTTAAATACAGTAAATTAGGAAATCAAATAAGTATTTCTGCAAACTCCTATGGTAACCTGGGTACAATTAACCGCGATCTTGGGAACCATGTAAAGGCGATCAAATACTATCAGCAATCAATTGAACAGGCAAATAAGGTATCAGACTGGTACACACTGTCATGGGTTTATAATGACATGCATCAGCTTTATCTTGCAGAACGTGATACAATTAATGCCTTTAAGAGTTTTGTCCTTTTTAAACAATTCAATGATTCAGTTATCATAAGAAGAAGTTCCCAGGGCTTAACGGAGGCCAGAGTGAGATATGAAGCAGACATGCATAATAAGGAGGTCGCACTTCTTTCCCTGAGATTAAAGAATAACAGGCTTCTTAATGCCGGGATCCTGGGGTTTTTTATTCTTGCAGTTATTATTGGGTTACTGCTTTTCAGGGAATCCAAGCTTAAGGACAGACGAAGAATGAGTGAAATGAACCGAAAAATTTCCGAACTTACACAGGCTAATCTGCGTCAGCAGATGAACCCTCATTTCATTTTCAACACGCTCAATTCCATACAGTATTATATGTACCAGCATGATAAGCTGGCTACTAATACTTATCTTACAAAGTTTTCGAGCCTTATGCGGAAAGTCCTTGAGAACTCAAATCATACTTCAATTCCGCTTCGGGACGAACTGGACGCTTTACATCTTTATCTGGAACTTGAATCTTTAAGATTCAAAGACAGGTTTGATTATAATATTATTGTCGATGAGGAGATCGACACACTTCTATTCAAGATCCCCACAATGCTCATTCAGCCTTACGTTGAGAATTCAATCTGCCATGGTCTGATGCCAAAAGCTGACAAGGGATTCGTTAAAATCGATCTTAGACTTAATAGTGATCATATTATCTGTACAATAGAGGATAACGGAATTGGCAGAGAGGCAGCAAGTGAGAGGACAAAACAGAAGAACGGCAACCATAATTCAATGGGGACCAGGATTGTTTCTTCAAGGCTTGATCTTGTAAATGAGCTTTATGGAACCAGCCTGAAGACAGTTTACACAGATCTTAAAAATGATAAGGGCGAACCTGAAGGAACACGTGTACAGATCAACATACCGATAATGACATGAGCAGGAAACTGAAGGCAGTAGTAGTGGACGATGAAGCAAACGCGGTGGATTTTATAACTTCCATCATTGCAGAATATTGCCCTGATCTTGAAGTGGTAGGCAAAGCTTATAATGTTTCACAGGGTGTGGCAACTATTCAGGAAACCAGGCCTGATCTGATCTTTCTGGATGTTGAGATGCCGGCCGGTTCCGGATTCGATCTTCTTGAGGAATTCCCGGATAAGAAATTTGATGTAATTTTTATCACGGCATTTAACCACTATGCTATCAAGGCTATCAAATTCAGCGCTGTGGATTACATCTTAAAACCTATCAATATAACCGAATTCCTTGAAGCTGTCAGTAAGGTGATCCAGAAACGATCTGACTCAAAATATGAGACTGGTGAAAGCATTAAGGTGCTGCTGGAGAACCTTAAGTCAGGAACGCCCTCCCGCCTGGCTATCCCGACTTCGGATGGCATGGAATATCTGAATCCCAAAGAGATAATAAGGATTGAAGCTGACAGGAGCTATTCCTGGCTCTATCTTGCCGGCAACCGTAAGATACTTGTATCAAAGCACCTTAAGGAATTCCAGGAACTGCTGAGTGACCGTTACTTCTTCCGTTCACATAATTCACATCTGATAAACCTTAAGTTTGTCAGGAAATTCATAAGGAAGGAGGGAGGTTATATTGAAATGCAGGACGGGGAACAGATACCTATATCAAGGAACAGGAAGGATCTTTTTCTTATACACATGTCAAGGTTCAAGGGTTAGCTCCAGCCTTTAAATCCCCTAAACATTTATCCATACAAAAAGGGACCTGAACAGGTCCCTCTTCGCCGATTAATTAAAAACCTAAAACGTGGCCGGACGGCCTTTTGAATACATACCTACCTTGCAGCAGAATTATCGTCTGTATTGTTGAGCAGGAATGGGAAATAAGCAGCAACAAGCTGAGTGGCTTCAAGGTCGCCTTTCTGTCCGGGACCTAACACTTTCTGATGGAAGTATTCAAGCTTGTTGAGTTCAGCATCGTTGGTTGCATAACCTTCCTCTTCGAATGATTTATCGAGTCTTTCAACACCGAAATAGTCCTGGTTGCATACATACTGTACTGAGAGTTTGTCGGAGAGGACAACAAATCTTTTGCATTTACGGTCCTTGCATACAACAACTGTTACTTCCAGGGGAGAATTGGCATAGCTGACAAGATAAGCCTTGCAATCCTGTCCTTTCATAAGAATAGGATTGTCGGTTGTTTCAATCTTATAGTCGCCCATTGCAGAAAATGTCTTACCTTCTGCAACAACATTCCGTGCAAATGTAGCGGAACAAAAACCGAGCAGTAAAACTGCAAATAAAATCTTTTTCATGGCTTGAAGAATTAATTAGTTAATTTCAAAAAACGTCTTTTACTGTCTATATTTTCTTTTCTTTCTGAAGTCATTCAAATCAAACTTCATATCGAAAGTATGTTATTATATAAAGCCGGAAAAGAGCCGGTCAACGAATGGTTGTTCCGGGTTGACGGATGACATAGTTTTGCGCAGGATTTAATTATACAGTAAAAAAAATTACATTTGTCAGCAGGGGTTTAACAAAAAACCACTTAACAAATTGAATTCTCCAATGTTTATTTCATTGAGGTATATAATGTTTAAACAAATCATCATGAAAAAACTTTTATATAAGACACTCGTAATCCTTATCATTCTTTCATCGGGATGTTCCTGGCAGGACATAAATAAATCAGCTGTTCGCCGGCCGAAAGTCCGTAATATTATCTTATTCATTGGTGACGGCATGGGTACAGCTCAGGTTTATGCAGGGATGAGCATGAGCGGATCACCCCTGACTCTCGAATCATTTCCGTATTCAGGATTCAGCAAGACTAATTCATCAGATAATTATGTAACCGATTCAGGAGCAGGAGGGACGGCTATAGCCTGCGGAGTAAAAACAAAGAATGGTATGATCGGTATGGGCCCCGATTCAACTGTTGTTGCTTCAATAACTGAGATAGCACATAGAAACGGTCTGGCAACAGGTGTACTTAGTACATCTGCCATCACTCATGCAACGCCGGCATCCTTTGTTGCACACAACTCAGGTCGTGGAAATTATGAGGATCTGGCAAAGGATTTTCTTAATGGGACAGTTGATGTTTTCATAGGAGGTGGTGAAGATCATTTCCGGAACAGAAAAGACGGCGCTGATCTGACTGTTGATCTGAAGAAAATGGGATATGATGTAGTCTATAATATTGATGATCTTAAAAGATCCGGATCACAGAAGATTGCAGGGCTCCTGGCAAAGGAGCATATGCCAAAGGCAATGGAAGGGCGTGAAGGCATGCTTGCCCAGATGACTTCGAAAGCTATTGAGACTTTAAGCCTCGATAAGGATGGATTTTTCCTGATGGTTGAAGGATCCATGATCGACTGGGGAGCCCATGCAAAAGATTTTCCTTATACTGTCACTGAGGTTATCGATCTTGATATGGCAATAAGTGTCGCAAAGGATTTCGCCGAAAAAAACGGGAATACCCTTATTATTGTCACAGCCGACCATGAGACAGGTGGACTTACATTACCCGGTGGTGACATGAAAAGCCATAAAGTGATCTCAAATTTTATCGAGAGTGGCAGCCATACAGGTGTGATGGTGCCGATATTTTCTTTTGGCCCGGGGGCCGGGAGATTCTCCGGGATACACGATAACACCTTCTTCCTTAATGAATTCCTTGGCTTACTCAGGATAAACAAATAAGTAAGGATCAGAAAACCTGTAAAGGATTACCCAGGGTAGTCTGTTTGAACTGGTTCTCGCCTGCAATATTCATAACAGCATCAATTCCAAGCCGGTCTTTAAGCTGGCTCAGATAGAGGCTTCTTGGTGCAACATGGACATCCATATATTCAATATGACCTCTTTCCTTTGAGTAATAAATATTATATGAGTATCAGGAATCATACACAATATTTTATTGATTTTCTTCGTCTATCCCGGCCCCAAGGGGAGCGAAGAAAATCAATTTACTCCCCTTGGGGTAGGGGTAGATAAATTGATTTTCAAGCGATTTTGTAAATAGTATTAATGATTCCTGATACTCATAAAATATAATTATCATAAAAATCAAAAAAGACAATTGGTGAAGATTTTTTAGCATTAAAGTTACTGCGGGGAGAGAAATATTGAAAAATATACTCTTGTTTTTGTTGCATTCGTCAAAACAATCCATATATAAATTATTCCAGAAAATATATAATATTACTCTGATAATCAGTAATATAAATCACCTCATTATATATGTTTCATGAATCCCGGCTTTTGTTAGTCAATAATGATCTGTTTTTGACTAACTGAACATATAAGAGTATGAGATCATGATAAAAATTAATAACATCACTGATTATTTTGACGAAGCATGGGCATTGTCGTCGTAAATGTCCATTAAATGGGAACTTGCTATTTGTTTTTATTTCTCCTTCAGTTTATTTTTACAATAGAACTTTAAATCAGATATCATGAAAGCAATTTATGAGATAAGTTCGGAGATAACCGGGAAGGTTTTGATAAAGCGCAGGAAGGTAGCCAAGGCATTACGGAGGTGGCTGCGCGAGAATGGATTCGCTTTTACAAGTTACTATTATCTTGAGTATTTACAATAATCATAATTCACAATAGAATTTCCTTCAACCATAAAAAATATAGCTATGAAAAAAGTAAGACATTTTAAGGCTGATAATCAGTCTGGCTTTGTAAGAATAAATGCCTATACCTGGGTTGCAAAGAAAGTTGGTGAATCAGATGAGGGTGCTCGTCAGAGGTTTCTTACGAAGTTATCGCAAAGTGTGGAAAATCCTTTCCATAAGTTAAGTGAAAAGATATGGGCAGCATCGGTGGTATAATATTCTGCCGGTTAATATACTGATTTAACCTTATTTAGACAACGAAAAAAGGATTTTTTTAAGGGTTGGCATACTCTTTTGCTAAATTGGAATTGTTGATTAATTTTGCGAAGGTTTAAAATTCAGGCTGAGACTAAAGTAAATAGAATACTATTATGTTAATGGAGCGGCCTGATTAATAAGTGTGGCGCAGTTGGCTAGCGCATTCCGCCTAAAGCGGAAGGGTCGTCCCAGAGAGGCGATAAATAGTCAAAAGAATATATCGGGGTGTGGCGCAGTTGGCTAGCGCACTTGCATGGGGTGCAAGGGGTCGTCCGTTCAAGTCGGATCACCCCGACAAAGAAAAGATGAGGGTTTGCGATAACGCAAGCCCTTTTAATTTATATGCATTTGCACACAATTTGCACACAACTCTATCGGATATTACCTCTTAAACTTCCGCTAAAGCTCCTTTTAAATATCCACTTTATACTTATTACACCAGTCATACAAACATCTGTTAAATCCATCATTGATTTCATTCATTACTGAAAAACCCTCTTGAGTTAGCTTATAACGATTATATCCATGAATTACTTCAGCTACATGGATCATTCCTTTCTTCTGTAGAGAACCGATGTAATATTTGATCTTTGGCAGGTTATAGTATCCTATGAACTTCAGACAGGCATCCTGACTCATACAGGTACTGACATGCTTACAATAGAGATACATTCCGTTAAGAAAGATAATTTCATTGATAGTTACCTTATATTTCCGTCTGAGAGGCTTCAATCCCCGGAAGAGGTTATGTAAGATATAATGTATAGTTGTAGCGTTAATATTATAATCAAGGATATTGGATGGGATGATGGGTATTACCGCACTTTCTTGTTCTTGTTTGTTCATAAACTAACCATTTTATGCAAAGTTAATGCATTGCAGAAACTTGCTTAAAATGCCCCTCCCGGCAATTTTATCTCAAATGCTTTTGTTCTGAGGGAAGAAGCGACTTGTAGTATTTTTTATCCTGTCTCGCAAAAAAGAATGCTTATTCAGGGGGTAGGGCTATCAACGAATTTGATCCGCTTAAAAAATTGATACCCTGTTCTGATAATATTGACTCCCCTAAGGTTTGTTTGTTTTAAATCTGGAAGTGCCCCGTTACATATTTTTCAATAGAATAAGATAATCCAATAAGTACATTGCTTTTCTCTCATCTTAACTCAATAGAGTAAACCTTTACTAATCTGAACATACCCATTTTGTTGTAAAACCTCCTACAGAAACAGGAGTTTTGGCTAAAATAAGTTCTAAATCTGTTCCACAATATTGGACTTCTTGTCCTACTAAAACTATTTCTCCATTTCTATCATCAGTAGTGACGTCCTTACATTTCATACAATCAGTTGTAGTAAATGAAATAATCATTCCATATCCTGTGCCGCAGCTATTAGTAGCATATGCCCTTACGTTATATGGAGTCCCATCGGTTAATCCAGTGATATTACATGTAAAATTTCCCTCTCCTGCACCTTCTAAGGTTGTTTTTTTGTCATATATTGTTGGAGTAGGATTTTCCCCCCAACATATACCTTTTGTTATTACTGGTTTTGATCCTTGACTTGTTATAGTCCCGTTACAGTTTGCTGATACTTCAGTTATGTCTGTTATTTCCTGAGTTATGACTACAGGCACTTCTTCTTCCTTGCATGAAAGAAACACACTTAAGAGAGTGAAGAGGCAAAAACATTTGAATTTGAATATCCTGTTCATAATAAATTAGTTCTATTGATCCTTCATACAGCGGATACTATTACCAACCTTTTTCCAGTAGTTCATCCGTAAAATCCTTGATTCTGTATAGTGCAACCTCCTCTCATAGGCATGTGAATCATCAACTTGGGTTGAAGACCAGAAAGCTGCATAAACACCAATATCAGCAAAGATTCCCCCTATCAACCTTAATCCTTCAGGTTTACCATTGAATCCAAAGCTATTTGTTGCTCCGGTATTTGGGCTTTGCCAATGGACTGTTCCGGTCTCTTTTAGCTTTCCTCCTTCAATTGTTCCCCTCCAGTCTAACTTGTCAACCTCAGTAGAACTAACCCCAAGAAATAATTCAAGATTTTTCCAATCGGCATCTGAAGGAACATGCCAACCTTCAGGGCAGACTTTCACTGTATTTACGGTATACCAATTATAAAGCACAGTCTGATAAGTAGATTCATCATTCCCATACCAACAAAATGCGGGTGTAGTTAAAGCATCCCAATTTGTGTTTCCTGTCACTTCAGGAATTGAGGTTCCATCATTATATTTAGTAGTCTTAAGGTTCTGATCCATCCAAATCTGACTACCAATTCTAATTGAGTTATATGTATTTCCATCGGCATCAGTAACACTTAAGGGTAGAGTTTTAAAAGTTTGCGGTTCACTATAAGAAATCCCAACATTATTCTTTGCATATGCTCTGACGTAATACGTCGTACTCCAATCCAAATAGGTAATTGTACAATTAAAAATACCTGTACCAGTCCCTGAGGGAATTTTTGAATCAGCAACTGTTGGATTTTCATTCTCACCCCAACAAATACCTCGTTCAGTAACAGTTTCTCCTCCGTCGTTTGTTACATCACATTCGATTTTTGCTGTCGAAGAGGTAACATTTTTAACTTCATTGATAAAAATAGTCGGTAATTCAGGTTCAGCATCCTTAATACATCTTACACTATAACCTGTATTTTTAGAATATTGGCTTGAACCATATCCGCCACTATCATATAAATTTCTATTATAGGCTTGAGATGAACTATAAGATGTTGAAGTGATCCAGCTTGCCTGTGTTCCGAATCCATAAAAACTACCGTCGGCACCGTTGCGATAACCTCCCGGCAATCCCGTGAAGCCGCTTTCATTGGTTGCTACCGTGTTAGGATTTGGCCAATGATCCACACCAGTTTCCATAAGTTTTGGGCCAACCACAATATCACCTCCTAAGTATGTATCAAGGATTGACCATTCATCAGTGCTCGGCACGTGCCAACCAAGAGGACAGAGTTTCCCTGTATTAACTGCAAACCAGTTATAATATGCCCCAGAGGATGTTGTTGGATCATTATTATAGTAGCTAATTCCGGGGGTAGATAGATTGCTCCAATCTGTTGCGTTCGATATATAGGGAATAGGGATTAAATCATTAAACCTTACAGTATTTAGGTTTTCTCCCATCCAAATTTGGCTTCCGATTTTCACAACAGAATAATTATTATTTTCTCCATCCGTACACGGGATAAATTCAAATGTAATAGTCTTACTTTCTGTTGGTACGTCAACAATCACAGTGCTATAAATGTCTGAGATGCCCGTTAATTTTAACCTATCTCCAGCGTCATACTGCATAACGGTCTCAGCATATATTCCTTTGATCTCTCCTTGCTCCTTCTGTGAGAAAGGTGTATTCTCTTTAGTATCTGAGTTATAATATTCAATTTTCGTTTCTCTATTATGTGAGCCAGTACTTATTAAGCGTCCACTTAACGAGTACTTGCCTGAATTGATTCTTGCGAAATATATTCCTTCTCTGACACCTTGAATATTAAAGGTATGTTCACCTGTTATCAGAAATTCTTTTCTCTGAACTATTTTTCTCCCTGAAATATCATACAGTGTTATTACAGTTTCGCCTGATTCAGGTATTACAAATTTCATCCTCGTATAATCATCCATCGGATTAGGATAGAAGATAACTCTACCCGGCACATTACCATTGGCGGTTTCAATGCCTGTTAAAGTTTTCATTAGATGCAAGGTATTATCTCCATTCATTGTAAGACTTGTCCCTTGAGTCAGGTTTTCCACTTTTACAGTAGCTACAGTTGTACTTGCTCCTGAACCGTCAAACTCTATTAGATAATCTTGCGCTTGAGCATAACCTACTGAAATAATTAGAATGGCAAAAAGTGAGTAAAATTTAATCTTCATAGCGTCTTTTATTAGTCTAAAAAAAGAATAGGTTTTGAAACCTCTGATGTTAGATACCCAAGATCAGGTATTTATATCCAATTCTAAAGTTAAGAAAGCCAACCATCTAAAACAAATAAAAACTGGGAAATCTGAGTCTTTCCAGACCTAACAAAAGTAATTTGCTAAAAAGGGAAAGAAAGAGGACAAGAATGGACTTTATTCCACATACCAGTATAATATGGTCATTATAAGGGTATATTGTCTGAGTGATACTTTATATCACTTTAACCTAATATGCCTATATAGTACCTATATATCAGGGATACGTAAGGTAAAATAGAAGTATACTTGTCACTATTGAAAAGACAAGCCTCGGGAATGAGTTTCGAGGACTTGCATGGTTATTTAATCTGTTACTTAATCCTTGATACAGCGAATCGCACGACCACCAGTTTTCCAATAGTATTTTACATTGCAAGAATTATCTGGGTATAAATAAAACTCCCACGCATCTCTATCGTCTTTCTCGGTTGAAGAGAGCCATTCAGCCTCGATATTTATACCATAGAAGACTCCGTTGTAGTTACGATAACCACTGGGCAATGCTGTGAATCCACTCTCATTTGTAGCTCCTGTATTTGGAGCTTGCCAATATGCTGCACTGGTTTCTTTTAACTTACCTCCAGCTACACTAATCCCCTCTAAGTGATCTATCAATGTTGACCATTCTGAAATGCTGGGGACATGCCATCCAGTTGGGCATAACCTACCCGTACTTACAGCATACCAGTTGTACAATGCCCCATAGATACTCTTGTTTGATTCTTGATTATCATACCAACAGTAAGCGGGAGTTGAGCGATTTTGCCATTCAGAATTGGAAGCAACTACAGGAATAGGGACATCATTAAAATATTTTGTTACCTTTAAATTCTCCGCCATCCACCATTGATCCCCTATCTTAACAGTTTTATAAACATTCCCCTCAATATCAGTTACCGTACCTTCTGTAATTTCGGAATTATCCTTTTCACAAGCGAATAGAATAAAGGTAATACATAAAGTTACTGCTCGGATAATATTAACTGTAGCTTTCATGGTGATTATAATTTAGTCGCTATTTTAGGATAATCAAATTTACACCCTTTAGAAGTCAAAGCCAAAACTTTTGGAGATTTATTTGATTAATATGCTGCCGTCCTTTTTAAGCTATTATATTTTTGATTTTCCCTGAATTAAGTTGTCGAATTGCATACGCTTACTTAAGTCTAAATATTTTTTAAAATACTCCGGGACGAACTTTTTAATTAAATCTGACAACCCCACAAGAACGGCATCATTTTTTTCACTAAGGAAAATATTTACTTTGAAAGCAACCATCTTTAGCAGGAAAGTACCAAAATAGCTCTTTACAAATTCCTCATAATCTTCAAATTTCCCGAACAGGAGACGGATGTGCTCATTTTCATCCTCAATATAGTTATAATTAATCCCGAAATGAGAATAAAAAGAGTCCAGCATTTCATCTATCTCTTCCTTTGGCAGGCTCTCAAGGCGGTCTTGATATGTGTCATCAATTTCGATAAATACACCATGGATAGGATCAAAACCAGCTTCCTTAATATTCTTTACTAAGATTCTGCTATATTTCTTGGTTAGTAGATTCCCGTCAATTAGGGTATCATACAGAGGCTCACCTTTTCTGATAATCATGAAATCGTCCTCGCCGTCATACCAGACTTTTATATTGCCGTTTTTGAGAGTTCTTGTTTTCACTTAATAAATTAAACAGTTCTCTTTGCCCAAATAACAATTTGAATATGATATGGTGTATCTTCGCCTTCATAAACGTCAGTATGCTCCCATAAACCTGAATAATCATCATAGACATTCATAAAATCAACTTGAACTTTTTCAGCAAGTAGCTTACCATCTTTAAATTTGAATTCTTTGCCCACAGAAAAAGATTCCTGTGAACCTCCAAATGTTCCAAGTGCTTTATTTACTACAATAAAATCGCTTGAATCAAATATGATATGTTTCGGATTTTTCCAGTCAGAGTCTAATTCTATATCTCTGATTGTGATTCTTGGATAAATTGGTATTATTTCTGAATCTGATTCTTCAACCTTTTTATATGTTTTCTGTGGTATTGGATTCAATGATTTTTTATCTTCAGATGCTAAAAATTTTTTTGATGGACTAACAATGTCAAGAACATAATCATAAAATCCCCGAAATAATAACATACATATTGTAACTCCTATTGGATATGCAACCGAATAGGTTGTATTTTCGATTGCTGCTAATCCTTTGAAAGCATAATTATTTATTGCCAATGCTATAGCATTAATCAGTATAAAAAAGAACCATCTTTCTACTTTATTCTTGTTTTTGATAAAAAAGTATTTCATAAAAAATCGGTAGATGAAGGAGATAACCAGTAATGTTGTAATGAAGAAAACCATGTAGTTCATTTGGAAAAGTTTTATTATTCTTTAATTGTTTTTATGATTTCTTTTTTTAGAATTTTTTCTGAAACCATCTTATGAAACTGTCGATAACCTTATTATATCTTAACCAATCTGTGATCTCTCCCCAATGTTTTGCAATAGCTTCAATTGCCAAGCCTATACCGATCATAATAGAAATACAGAAAATTAATCCGAAAAGTATGATCAATCCCCTTTTAAACTCAAACCTTGAATGATTCGCAATCTCTGATGATCCACTTATAGACCAGATAATAACACCTATAACTAAAAAATAGAATAAAATGACTAAAACTAAAGTAATAATCTGCTTTGGTTTTATTGGTCTATTATTCTTTATCATAATGTTGAATCTTAATAAGATCAAAGTTAAGAATTCGAAAGGACAAGAGAACTCTATGAAGAATTAAGAATAAGGACCAAAACAGAAAATTATATTTAATTCGTAGATTTGACTAATAAACTTCGATACAAGATTGTAATACAGTACTATTCCCCCCTTATGAGCGTCAAAATATTATCGAAATGGGCAATATCATAAATTACAGAAACGAAGGTAAAAAAGGAGTTTTTTGCCAAATTATGTTAAGTAATAAAGAACGAGTATTAATATCTCTTGCGGGAAAATATATCAAAGTATTAAAATTAAAATTCTTCGGGAACATCCCAATAAAAACTGTATGGAAATTCGAAATTTTTATATTCCATGAATTTCTCAAAAGAAATGATATTTCTGAACATCCTTTAGATGTGATTACAAAAAGAATAATAAATTGTAATTCTTCATTCGAAGTCAAAAATGAATTAGACCAGTTTGTTTCTGAACTAATAAAAAATAGTCGAAAATACTGATGGATAATCAGCAATAAGGAGCATTTCCTATTTTATTCCATATTTTTGTTCCCTTTTTAGCACGAGAGATGAAGCGAGACAAAGGAAATGCTGCTTCTTCTCATTAAATTATCCTCACTTTAAAACCATTTTGCGACCCCATTTTGATACGATTATTTTCAGGTTTCTGATTTTATTTAATATCTTTGAATCGTATAAACATCAAGAATCCTTGGATGGATACCAACCGAGATAACACCACGGTGGTAAAACGATGTGGGCAGTCTGCCAAAAATGTTATAAAAAGCTGACTTTCCGGATTATTCTTGATGTGAGAGACTTGTTTTTTAAAAGAAGTACTAAACATTAAGTTATATGTTATTAAATGATTCTGAAGAAATAAGAAAGGAAAGAGTCGGACTCTGGTCAATTCTAAATACCCTTGAAAGCCTTAAGACAATTACGGAAGAGGAAAAAGAGAAATTGAGAAATCTTCTTCACGGGAGGCTTCTTTCATTACGGGATGAGAATTTTTGGACTTCAAAAGAAGCGGAATGGGAAACTGATATGTGGTGGGAGGAGAAGAAAAAAATCATAAAGATTTGGCAAGAACTGATTGACCATTTGTCAATCTACTTACAGCAAGTTAGGATGGGGGGCGGCACAATGGGACATAAAGTGGGTAGTATCAGAAATCAGCAGGTGGGTCTTAAAGACCTTTTTGAGAAACTTTAAGCCAATTTCTAATTTTGACCGGCTAATAGAGCTCTCATCGTGAATTTAATGCATTCAGCGTATGTTGACGGGGCAACTATTTATGCTATGGAAAGCACATGAACTAAGAAATTTTTGCTCAGGTTTTACTTATTTACAGTTTTACTAAAACTTATACAACATGAAAAACAGAAGAAGAAAGCAATCGGACAGTAATTTATCGTCAAAAAGAACCGGAGAAGAGTTTTGGGAGAATTTGATGAAGAAACCCTATAACGAAGATAAGGTAGGGCAGGCTTTTGTAATAGTACCTTATAAAAGACAGAGAGAACCTGATAAACCACAATCAAATAATACTGACGGTATAAATGAAGATAAAGTACCTGACGGGCAGCAGTCTAATTATGCCATAAGGGATGATATCGAGAAACTCTTTCCCGATTTAGAGATAGTGGACGGTACGGAAGAGATGATTGGAAAGACGACTCTATTTACTTGGAAAAGCCCGTTAAAGGTTTGAATAAGACGAGAAATAATGTAAATTGCATTTAGAAATAACTTGACGAAGTCCATTCCATAAATTGAAAAAATTAACAGCAGGGGGCATTGGATGCAGCTGACGTTGTCGGTGCGAGGTCTCGCGACCCGGATTGCCCCCTGTTTGTATCTTTGATATATTGAACATTGAATTTTCGTTGCGCAACGAAAATATATAATGGTTGTGAATTGCTTTAAGATTGTACCTCTTCCTTTCACAATTAATGAGTATTGTTTTACCTTAGATTACTTAAGTCGTTTTGCTATGATTTGTTTACCTTTATAACATATATAGGCTGTGCCACAGACATTTAAATTCTGATACAATTGAAATATGAAAATAAGATTTATTGATTTTCTATTATGGCCAATAGCCTTCGTAGTTGTTTATGCGATAACTCATGTAACATTAGCTGGGATTTTCTATGCATTTGAGTTCGTAATTAGATATTTATCTAAACTCAATTTTTTTTTCTATTTGATAATACTCATTCCGGCGATTTCATTTCTATTTGTAATAGCAGCTGAAGTATTGAAATTACTATGCAATATTGCCATTGTCTTCTTGGTAAGGCAGTGTAAATCATTTACGACTGTATTTGGCATTTTATTTTCGATTGAGATAATTATAGCCTTGATTTTATTCTGGTTTGGTATAATTGAATTTAGTTGGGAATCATATCGTTTCGTTATAATGAACAAGATTGCGTTTTCAATACTTTTTATTTCTTTACTATATATTCCATTTGCTATTTATGAAGATTTATGAAACAATGCTGCCTTGGATCACCGGTTTGCTCCTCATAAACAATTATTGGAAAAGCTGGTGACTCTGATCAAGGCTCGCCAGTTTAAACTGACCATATAACACCGAAATTAACCCCGTCATTTATAAACAAATAACTTATTGATAATTGACCGGCCGAATGCGGTCAATATATCCGACTTTTGTAGTGCCGAATGATTCTGGCTTAGAACTGGTTTTGGTTTTTGCTTGGATAATTGTAGATTTAATTGTCGATATTTACAATTGGATACTATACTACTCACAGTAAAGATCAATCTATGAAAAAAGTACTTTTCTTTTCATTAATTTTTTTGAACTCATGTTATATGTTTCGACCAACGCAGTCATCATTACCTGCTTCTCCTGTCAATCCTGAAGAAATAGTTTTTCCTTATTCACCATATTCTGCTAAACCTGACAATACATCAAAATATGTAACATCAGATTATCAGTCAATTAGTTATACTTACAATTGCCTTAACGGCAAATATATTACACTTACTTACTTCAGGTCAAAATCTTCAAATGGTCCATGGTGGCTTGAATGGGAGAAGACTATTTTTGAATCGGATTGTATAAAGTAGAAATCAGCTCTGAATCAGTTCTCTTGCCAAAAATTAATAGTATTAAAAAGTATCATCCTCGGATTAAATTTTCCCCATTGCTTCTCTCATAATCCTGTGAAATTCTTCACTACCATAAACTATGTCCTCAGGGCCCTCTTCATTTTCATCAGATTCTTCAGCTTCCCCTATAGTATTATATATAGTATTACCCTCTATATACTTATTATTAGTCTTATTATATAACATATCATTAGTCTTATTATGACCCCCCTCATTTTGCAGACTCTCTGTTTTTGCAGAGCCTCTGTATTTATGATAGGTCTGCTCAGACTGTTTTCCAGAGGTAGAATCATCAATTTTTAAGTCCCGATCTGCTATCTCACTCTTCGCTGTTTCTTTAAGCACGTAGTATGATCCGGCAAACCTATTTTTTATTGGATCATAATATTGTTTAATATCTATGTAATCCATCTCTCTGAGTTCCTTTAGGTATCGTCTTATTGTATATTTGGATTCCTTTGTGCGTTCAACCAGATAATCAATTCTCATTTTCCAGCCCGATGACATTCGCAAGAAATGGATAAGTAATCCCTTTGCACCTAATGATAGGCCACTGTCATCAATCACACTATTAGTAACTATTGTGAAATTTTTCTTTGGATGCCTTTCAACCGCCATTTTGCTGAAATTTTAATTAATTGTTGATTTCTTATAACTCGCCTCCCCTATAAAAGAGAAGTTTAGTGAAGTGCAGAGCAGAGCAGAGCAGTACAGTGCAGGATGCATTGCATTTGCTATGCATTTGCATAATAATTCTAATTATCATCAAGCTCAGGTATATGTGTATTTATCTTTTCCGGTAACGGCGGTTGCTTATCATCAGTTTTCTCCCATCGTTTTCTTGCATTTTCGGATTTCCTTTTTGAAACCTCGGCTCTTCTGAGCTTTTCCATTTCCATTTCTTCATTATAGAACAACCCTTTTTTATCCTTAACGAACCTTGAAAAGACCAACTCATCGTTCCCTTTGCAGAACGATTTCATCGTTGCCTCTGTCATGTGTCCGTTCTGGTGCTGGTAACAGAGCAACCTAATGAACTTCCCCGCCTGTTCATCGGACAGTTCATGATTGCGCACCAAAAAGTCAGATGTATAAAGCCGGTATGCGGGGTCTTGCCTTAATAAGTGATTTGATAGTTTTACCATTGACTTGAAATTTTTAAATTTTTTATAAAAAAATATTGTATAACTATTAAATTGGACAGCCTAACCTTTTTATTGTTGTCAGGTCGCTGTCCGTGAATCCATTCTTTTTCATCTTCTGGCTCACTGCCTGAATAGTCTGCCCAAGTTCCTTTGCCAGCCACGTCATAGTCTTGTCCTCCCGGTATAGCCATAAGAGTACCTTTTCACTGTTCTTGATAATGTTAAATACTGTCGTCATATTATTTGGTATTTGGTTCTTTATCTTCAATTTCCAAATCAAAACTTAAATCACGTACCTTTGGGTGGGTGTCAAAAGATACTCCTGCGCCAGTAAACTTCCCGCCAATAGAACTCATTAAACCGATGATCGTGTGATCAATTTCAGCATCCAATAAGTTGATGTGTGTGTAGGTTACAATTACGTTAGTCTTCATGTTCTGTTTGTTTTTAGTTATTACAATTTTTCAAGTTTTAAGTCTGGTAAGGTTTTAACACTTTAGAATAGCTTTTTATACTGATTCTGGAGGGCATATCTCCAAAGTGGCACATTACCATTACCCAATTGAGTTTCTCGTTTTAAATAGTGATTTCAGTGTTAAAAAATGTTAAAGAACAACGGTATCAGCCTGCTTTTTAATTGACATGTTTCTATCGTGAAAATCTTTGAGTGCTTTACTGCCTCTTTCAGCTAATTCAGCACGTTTCTCAGGACTTATCTCCTTTTTGGCAGGATGGTTCTTGAGCCACTTACTCTCTTCCCCTTCAACAGCTATCAGCGTAAGATCAGCGTCAAGTCCTGTAATCCCAGTCTTGATGACACAATTCTGCTGAAGCATCTTTAGAGTGTAGTAGGTGTCACCATCCCGGTCTTTCTTAGCTATTTTCCTCTGATTCTTTATCCATAACAGCCCGCTAAAGGCTTTATTCACACAAATTTGTTCGTCAGGATACCAGATACTGTTAGATATTCCTACATTGTCCATGGGACAGACTGGCGCCCCGCAAAAGTCAAACCGTTTACAACATTCTTTTTTCATTTCTCACACAGATATTGGGGTGAACTTGTCATACTCCTTTGTCGGGGCACCAAGAACTATGGTAATAAAAAACTTAGTGTGCTTTTTTGTCGCTTCATAGAGAATCTCGAAATATAGATTGCCAAACATCTCGCCTCTCTCATCAGGATTAAGTTGGCAAAAGTCTGGAATATGTTCAAATCCCTCCCTGTTAAACCTGCCTTCTGCGAACTCTAAACTTCGGATAGTGTAGTCATCTTTAACCCACACTCGGGTATAGCCATTTTTTTCTATATGATCTATGCTATACGGTAAGATCATGTCGTAGAAATAGTCAAGCTGGAATTGATCTGCCTTAGGATCGTTGATTGCTTTCTCTTGTTTCATGATAAAGATTTTAATGTTATACTTAATTATTACTTATTTAATCTCTTTCTCGCAACCTTTGCAAGGTGTTCTGAAGCTATATCCTCAGGGGATTGCTTACGTACTGTTTGTTCCTTCATCCATGCTTCAAGTTCTCTCCGGCTAAAGACTAATCGCTTCCCGAACTTTTCATGCGGGATAGTTCCCTGCATAGTCATCTTATATATAGCTGATTGCTTTAAACCAGTAATCTCCATTGCCTCATTGAGCCCAATACGATCTTGTAGAGGATCACTTAACCCTTGCTTATTAAGCAGTGCGTAGTCATTAGATAAGTGCTTTACTAAACACTTTTCTACTATTTCTTCAATTTCTGTAAGGGTGGGTATTGATATTACCATGTCGATATTTTTTCCTCAAAGTTATGAAGAAAAATGACCTAAACAACTGTATATCAGTGGAATATACTTGTAATTACTTATTTACAAGAAAATACAAGTTTAAGGGTATTGAGTACAGAACTTTAAAGACTATTTTGAATAAATTCTATTTTAATTTCAGCACTTTCGATATTTTTTTGTTGTAAATTCTTTGGATTGAAAATTCCATTATAATGTCCTAATGGCCAATCAAAGTATTTTTTCATTGCCCTAAATAGAGCACTTCTTTCTCTGTCTGTAAAAGATAATAATCTCTTATTTTTCAATCCCTCAACCAAATATCTAATATTTAATCCCTTACTTCCTTTAAATACCTTTTTAAGCCCTTCCGCAAATGCATCTTTCTTATCATCTGGAATGTTGAGCCATTGAGGAAAAGTCTTTTCCTCCTCCCGCGTTTGGATTAGATTTTGTTTTTTATTTGATGCAAGCAAAGTATCGTCGTCCCCTCCATCTTCATATAAAAGATCATGCTTGCCTATCTTCATCCTAAGTTTATAAATTACATCAGACAGCAATTCGTGTACCTCAAAGAAGATATCCTTCTCCCCTTCCAATTCTATATTGTATTTATTGACAAAATTACGGAAGCTGTCTTCTTTGTTTGATTTTCTTGAGTTATAATCAGCATAGAGCTTATTAGATTCTTCGTCTGCAAATAAATAGAGCTTTTGAGTATCTTCTTGGGTCAAAGTCGCTATTAGTTCAGGATCATTAATTACAAATTCAAATAAATCCTCAATCTTAAATCCAGATTTTCTCTTTAACGACATTAAACGAAGTATTTATAATAAGTGTACAATGAATAAAGTTAAGCTAAAATAGATTCATTCATTGAAATGCATTAGAATTTTGTCAATTCAGCAGCGTTTTTAAGCCTTGTTTCATCTTCAAATGAATCAAGGTAACTTTCTGTAGTATGTAGATCGGCATGACCGAGTGATTCCGATATGAAGGCAATATTAGCTCCAGACCTTTTCAATACCGTTGCAAACGAATGCCTTGCAGTGTATGTGCTTATGTTTCCATAGCCAAGAGCCTTACCGATTTTTCTCATTTTCTTATTTATGAGATTGGTGGTATTCTTTATTATACGCTGTTCTTCAACTGGAGTCATGCCATCTTTTAAAAATGGAAAGATAAAGTTATCCGCTTTTTTATATGGATTACCCCATCTTTCTATTATTTGTTTCATTTCTGGCAAGAGCACTGCAACAATCTCTTTCTTTTTTCTGCTTTTAGCGACAGTTTTCTGTCTATAGAATCTTATGTTACCATTTACGATATTGGAATATTTCAAATGCAACAGATCACTCATATTAATCCCGTTGGTCAGGTAACTGAAAAACCATAGGTCACGACATTTCTTTTCCGTATCACTCAAGAGGGGAAACCTTAAGACTTCTCCGATCTGTGTTAAGGTTAATGCCATCTTTCTTCCTGATTCTTCAGGGATTTCATATTTGTCCTTACCAAATGGGTACTGTGCCTGAGAAATTACTCCTTGCCTCTTCCCCTCGTTCATTATTGCCTGTAAGGCTCGCATATACATGGATATGGATGTATAGCTTTTACCCTCTTCCAATAAGTGAGCTTCATATTTCTTCAGCCAATCTTTTGTTATCTCATTGAATTTCATGTCACGTTGCACGAATCGCTGAATACTTTTAACAGAGTATAAATACCAATCAGAAGTACCAATTCTTCCATCCTGCTTAAGCAACTCAGTTCTGTTATTGAACGCAGAAATGATACTATTCTTTACTCCACTGCTTAACCTTATATTCAGCTGGGCAAGAGTAAATCCCTGATCACTTTTGAATAATTCGATTATGTGTTGCTTGACTTTCTCAAATCCTGCTTGAATTAATTCTCTCTGCCGGATAAGTTCTTTCCCTTTTGTTGTCGGTAGTTTTACCCATTCCTCTTCAGACAGATCAATTCCCGATGGGTAATAAATCCGTTGCCGGGCAAAAGTTACTCTATACTTTACCGGATACAACAGATTCTCTTTCACTCGCCGGGTATCAAAAAAGATCGCAGCGGTAACTTTATTAAGTGAGAAATTATCTAATACAGTATTAATTTTCCTCACTTTCTTCTTTTCTATGGGTTCAGTATTCATGTTTTATTTGTATTTGCACACACCATTTGCACACAAATATCGAAAATAATTACCAAGAAAGCAAGAAAAATCAAAAGATAATTCTACACTAAATACTGAATATCTGCATATTAATTATTTCAATAAAAGAATGTAAAAACATAGGAAAAAGGTAGTATTTTGCATGGGGTGCAAGGGGTCGTCCGTTCAAGTCGGATCACCCCGACAAAGAAAAGATGAGGGTTTGCGATAATGCAAGCCCTTTTGATTTATATCTTGCCGCACTTTCTCATTCCTGTTTGTTCATAAACTAACCTTTTAATGCAAAGTTAACGCATTGTGAGAACTCGATTTAAATGCCCTTCTGGCAATTTTATCTCAAATGCTTTTGTTACGAGGGAGGTAACAACTTGACGTATTTTTTATTCAATGTCGCAAAAAAGAATGCTTATTTGAGGGCGGGGGCTATCGACAAATTTTTATCTCACTTAAAATTCATGCCCCGTGTTAACGATATTGACTCCCCTGATGGTTGCTTGTTTGTCGAATACCTTGAAATAGTTCAATTAAACCCCTGATCTATCAGGTTAATATCTCCGTTTGCAAGTTCTAAGATAATTTCATATATCAACTGACAGCTTTTCTGTAAAAACTCGTAATCAATCTTCTCAGGATCATCAGCAGGAGTATGATAATCATCATGTTCAAGTGATGTAAACATGACGGAAGGGATTCTCTTTAAATGGAAAGTATATTGGTCCCCTCTCATAAAATCGTTATTATGGTTAACTGTGTCTAAAATAAAGTCAGAGGTTTTCTTATTTACTGCATTAATAATCTCCTTCAGTTTAGGATTGATTCTGTCAGCCCCGACACTGCTGAATTCGTTCGGAACTGTATCAGGACGACCAATCATATCAATATTAACGTCAGCAATGATATTTTTTAATGTAACTGGCGGATTTTCTGTAAAGTAGTATGAACCGAGCAAACCAAATTCCTCTCCTGTAAATAATATGCATATTACAGACCTTCTAAGTTTGGATTTTGCCAGTGCCTCTGAAATTTCAAATACTGAAGCACATCCGCTTGCATCATCATCAGCACCGTTAAAGATTTCATTTCCATCAATTCCCAAATGATCTATGTGTGCAGTTAATGCAATATATTCATTTTTAAGGTTTGGATCAGAGCCTTCAATCAATGCCACAACATTTGCCGTTTTGATGGGTAAGATTTCATATTCTTTCTTTAACCTGAATTCAGCATTCTCAAATAAAAAAGATTTATACGAACCTTTGTTTCTCACCGGATTGTATTTTTCCTGATTGAACAAATAATCAGTCATAGCAGAGTCCAACTTTACCAAAGGGCATTTTTCACCAAAATCCAGATTGCTTAACCCGGGGATATTGTAGTGAACACGGTTTGAAAGGGCAATTCTTTTCCAACGATCAGTAGTGTAAGAACTGGTTGATACTTCAATTAATCCAATTGCACCGGCATCAAAAGCATTCTGCAATTTATTCAGCAGCCTTGCCAGGCTGCTTTTTTGATATTTCTGCAACAATCCCTGGGGAATTTTTTTTCTTATGTATTCCGGAAGCTCTTCAGTATAGGGCAGGGTGACAACCCACTTCCCCTTTACATCAATATTCTTGTATTCATCAATCCCATAAGCTGGTTCTCTGATCCCATAACCGATAAAAGCCAATCCTCCGGCTATTTCTCTTATTTCAAAATTGTTGTCATATCCTATAATGTAATTATCCTCAAAAGTAAAAGTACGTTCACCAGTATTTCTGATTATTTTAATTTGGTTATCCGGATGCGGTAAATACTTGTTAACTGTCAAATCCTGATAATAAGATAACCTGGAATCACTGGATAGGTGGAACGGGATTAATCCTGCCTGCCGGAATTGTGTGACAGCATATTCCATAGCCTTTTCAATACCAGGAGTCCCAGGAAGGCGTCCTTCCAGTTCATCTGATGCTAAATAATATATGTGATCGCGAAGTTCTTCAATAGTTATAGTCTGCACGGTTTCTGATTTTCGATTCTCCTGACCCGTTAAGGACGTGAATATCAATCCTGATATTAATACAAGAAGATACTTTTTCATGATTATAGTTGTATATAGTAAAGTTATACCACCAAAAAGCCAAAGTCAAATTTATTTTGAAATCTTCCAATGTAAACTGTATATAGGGTGTAAATAAGGGCATAAACCTCCAAGTGGCACTTTACTATCACTTTGACCTAATATGACCTTATAGTACCTATATATCAGGGACACGTCAGGTAAAAAATCGACAGGATATCCTCTACGAAAGAGAAAGCCCCCGGAGATGGATTCCGAGGGCAGATTTATTTATCTAAAAGCAGTATCTTTAGATAAATGTAAGTCAGATAAAAAACTATTTATGAGGATCTTACTTATACGGCATTTTAAGGTTGATTTCCGCTGGGAGAAAGACTATAATCACATGGAATACATCGAAGCTCTAAAGAATTACAACAACAGTCCGGTTATAAACGTCAGAGAACTGGATTTTCCGATTGAAAAAGTATATACAAGTTCTTTATCCAGAACCCGGGAAACTGCAAAGTATTTTAAAGGTAATAAGACTATAATAAGTACCAGTTTGATTGATGAGATTGATCTGCAGGGATCGAGTTTCATTTATTTTCGCTTACCTGTAAGAATGTGCCACAGATTTGCTTTACTGAAGAGCATACTCAATCTGAGAACCCAGAATGAGACCCGGAAAGAAACAAACGAAAGGGCTAATAAGTTCCTTGATATGATTGAGGATAAAAACGAGGACTGTATTGTTGTCAGTCATGTGATGTTCCTGAAAGTGCTCATGAAAATTATGGAGAAGAGAGGGTATAAGGCCTTACAAGAAATAAAGCCATTAAATAATGGTGAGGTGGCAGAGTATATAAAGTGAGTATTTTTTCAACTTAAGTAGCTAATTCTCAAATTTAGGACTTCTTAACAATAAAACCTTGCCCTAATTAGTGGAAATTGTCTCCTAACAGTTCTCTTGCCAATATATTCTCTACTAATATTTTTGTGTATTTCTTGGTGAGTAAATTGCCGCTCTCCAATTTTCAGCATATTGTTCAGGTTATTTGATAAGCTTCCTGACTTTTGATAGCATCTTTTTTGATGGAATTGATTCGGATTTGGCAGGTACCAGATACCATCTAACGGTATATGAAAGGGATTCACCGGGTTTCAATTCATTGTAGACACCCTGGTTTTCCAATTCGATATAGGTCTTACCACTGTTTACATAAACCTGTATTTCAGCCTCATTAGGAGCAGGTTGAGAAGCAGTCAAATCATCAAACTTTTTAACAAGAAGCAGGTTGTTTGCGCAATACGCAAGCCAGCCCTTACCGTCAGCATTTATTTTACGGTTTGCCTTCCCCTCATCTGTCTTATACCATGATACACCATATTCCTGTGTAAATGGGATGCGATTTGCCGGTGTTATTGCTTCTGAAGGTGCATCAAAAAAGATTATGCCTTCATTGTTAACACGGGTAACTTCCCAAGGAGCTACTTTTCTTGTTTCTTCAGATTCATTAATTATGGAGTATGTGATGACTATGGCATTGTCTTTTTCATCGGCCTTGAATTCCTTACGGATACGATATTTGAATCTTTGAGATACCTGACCGGTCATAATTAACGAAGAAGAAGTTTGTTCGACAGTATATGGATCTTTATCATATTCCTGAACCGGAGGCCAGTTCCACTCTCTCTGAGGACTTGTCCAGAAGGTGCTTCCGAATGCTTCTCTCATTGGGGATTGAGATATTATTTCCGAATCATTGTACTTATAGGAAAGAATCTTTGCTCCTGCGGCAGCATCAATTGTCATTGATACATTTCCCACCTGAACGCAGTATTTGGACTCACCCATGTTTTTGATTATTGGCCCTGCTGCATAAGTGGTAATAGAACCTAAAAATGCAACCAGCAAAAACGACATAATTTGCTTTCTCATAAGATCATTTATTTGTTAAAAAGATAATAAACTTTCGAAGTTGTTTGGAAAATATCGTTCAATGAAAATCCCAGATAAATCACAAACGGCTTTTACTATCGCAAAGTTATCAAATATTTTCTTTTATCCGGCCGAATGTGGTCAATATGTCCTGCTTTTGTAGTCAAGAATGATTCTGGTTTAGAACTGGTTCTGGTTTTTGTGTATTTCCGGATATAGCTATTCAGGCTGGGAAAGCCAGCACCCTAAATCACTTCATGCCAAAGTAAAATAACCACATCTGGCCTTTGGTAAGTTGCTGTAATCATGTGTCTTATCTTTTTGATTAAATAACTGACCAAATATGGTTTAAGCTTCCGGCTTTTGCAGGCTGATAGAGGAAAATAATCTTGAGCGGATTTTGGACTAAAGTCCGTGCCCCCCTTGGTGTTCCTGCCGGGCGGCTGAAGCCGCCGGTAAATAGTATTTCTGAACACCAGCCTCCAGCCAAAATTTGAAAAGATCTCTAAATTATTCCCTTGCCATTGGCTTCAGCCAACGGCAACCAGTGGTATGATATCTATTTAACAACTTGAACACATAACAACCTGCTTTGGTCCCTTATAAGCAGTCTGCCTTCTGCAAGAGCCAATGGAGCCCAGTTCTGAGTTGCAAACCTGGCTGCTTCATTTTCATCTCCAGGATTTGCTACCAGTAACTCAGCTGACGCTACAGGTTTAAAAGCTGAAGGATCGGGTTCAACAAGATAGAGTTTAGTACTTCCGTCAGTGCATATCAGCAACCCGTCGGTAGCAATGATCCCCCCTTTATCAAATGCAGGCGACCTCCTCGTTCTCCATTTGACCTGGCCGTCGATGCTCATGCAAACAAGCCCCTCCTTTTTGTTATTTGTCGAGAACTGCGTATAAAAATAGCCATTGTAAAGAACCGGCGGCTGTGTATGAGCACCAAAATCAGGGTTCTTATATAGTTCAGTCACAGTATATTTGCCATCTTCTGTCTTTTCAATTAACAGCATTACCGAACCTTCCTGGTAACCGCCTGTTATCAAAGCCCTTCCTTCGCCTGCATCAACTGCACCAGGTACAGGAATTGAACACTGCCATCCGGTATATTCCCAGAGTATTGAACCGTTAACAGGATCAATACCGACTACCCGGCTTGAACTGGTACTTTCTCCGAAAGCTCCGCGCGAAGCAGCAGTGATCATTACCACATGATCCTCATCTCCGGCTTTTATAATAGCCGGACTTACATAACCTATATTGCCAAGAGGAGGCGTATTCCAGACCACATTGCCTGTAAGTTTATTATAGGCCACTACTCCGGCTTCCGGAGCCTGAGAAGCAACGATCAGCAGATCGTTGTAAACCAGCGGGCACTGTACAATTGCCCAGGTTGGCAATTCAGTTCCTCCGAAATCCTTCCAGACATTTTTATTCCAGACAGGTTTATGAGTATTAATGTCAATACAATACAGATCGCCATTGTGTCCACAGGAGTAAATATAATTACCATCAAGTGCCGGCATTCCGCGGGAACCATGGAACCTTACCCTGCCCGGGGCGCTGTAACCGTAGTTCCAGAGTTCCTTGCCGTTTGCCAGATCATAACATCTTATATAATCCCCGACTTCATCATCCCTGTCAAGCACATATACTTTACCGTCTCTTATAACAGCTCCGCCGAATCCTGTTCCCAACCCGGCCGTCCAGAGGACTTTCGGTCCCTTTTCCGGCCACGAGCGGAGAAGGCCTTTCTGATCAGAGATGCTATTTCTGTGAGGACCGAGGTACTGAGGCCAATCGGTTGTATCCTGAGGATCTTTTGAGCAACGACTTGCCAGAACTGATGAAATGATTATAAACAGAATGGATATTCTTTTAAATCTGATTTTCATTGATCTTGATTTTAAAATCACATTAGCAGGCAAGCTAAAAAAAAATCGCTGAAAGATAATACAGATAGTGAAACATTCCGTATTCTTTATTGAATAAGTCTTTGATCTGTTTTATCTTTATAGAACATCTTAGTGGTTAAGACATAAGTAAAATTATCCGGTCAAATAATAACTAACCTTAAAGGAAATTGATCATGGAAAAAAGAGCAGTGTTAAGATTAATCATTTGCGCCGTACTGGCAATAATTCCTGCATGTATTGCGCATTCTCAGCCCGGGCAGCAGCCTGCCGGCGCTCCTTTACCCGGAGGGATCTCTCTTACAGCTGTAAGCACCGGAACCATTGACTGGAAGCGAACGGCTCAGGAGATAGACGGCTTCGGGGCTTCGGGAGCCTTTCACATGGCGGGTAACCTCATGAATTTCCCCGAACCCCAACGCTCCGAAATACTTGATATTTTGTTCTCACAAACAAAAGGAGCAGGATTATCAATTGTCCGCAATTTTGTCGGCGACGGCGGTTCGTGGGGATCAGCAACCAACGGGCCTTCACCTTCGATCGAACCGCAGGAGGGTGTATGGAACTGGACAGGCGATGAAGATGAGATATGGCTAATGCGCGAAGCCGGTAAGCGAGGCTGCATCCGTTACACGAGTACCGTTTGGAGCCCGCCGGCCTGGATGAAAACCAATAACAATGTTGTGGGAGGACGCTTGCGACCTGACAAGTACCTGGCTTACGCCGAATACCTTTCAATGTATATCCGGGGTTACAAGGAACATCACGGAATTGAAATCCACTCTGTTTCCCTGGCCAATGAACCGGATGTCACAGTGAAGTATTCTTCGTGCTACTGGAACGGAAAGGAATTCAATGAGTTCCTTAAGTTCCTTATCCCGGTATTTGAGCGCGACAAGATCACAGCAAAAGTAATAGTGGGGGAGCATAGTGCCTGGACAGAAAATCCTGTACTTGAGTCACTGGAGGACACAGTAACTGCAAAACGCGTTGATATTGTCGGTGTGCACGCCTATGGTACAGCCGACAGAGGACCCTTCCCACCAATATCGCAACGCTCCGGACCGCTGGTCGAATCACTGAAGCTTAAGAAAAAAATATGGCAGACCGAAGCAGCCAACCTGGGGAGGAACTATCCTGATATACGCGACGGACTGTACTGGGCAAAGGTGCTGCATACACATGTTGCCGAGAATAACACAAGCGGATGGTTCTACTGGTGGGCTATAAGCCAGTATCCTGCAGGAGGGAGCATGATCCATATGGATACTAAAACCAACACTTACACCGTAGACAAACGGTTGTATACGATAGGTAATTTCAGCCGTTTCGTAAGGCCGGGATACTTCCGCATACCTGTTGATTCAGAAGTAGCTCCCGGCGTTCTGGTGTCGGCATACAAGAATGAACAGCAAAATAAGCTTGTTATAGTAGCTATCAATGAGAATGTAAGCACCAGGAAACTGGAACTTCGTCTTAATAATATAACTGCAACATCGGCAACGCCATGCAGAACATCTGCCACAGAGAACCTTGTAAACCTTCCGGAACTTAAAATTGTTGACAATATTTTAAAAGCAACACTGGCACCAGGCTGTGTAACAACTTTCGTTACAACAGTTACACAAATACAGTAATCAATGTAAGGCAGAAGTAAAGCATTTTTAATTACGTTTATTGATGGTTCAACATAGTTAAAAAAACTTAATTAGTTTGTTTTACAATGGTTTATGAGTCCATGGAATCCATAAGTGTATTAAATTTGTAATAAGGTCTTAAATGGAGAAATTACCGGGGTTTTAAATCATAACTTATTCTTTTAAAATATAATAAACGATTTTATGAAAAAGAATGAAGATCAATTTACGACAAGCAGACGGGACATGCTTAAGTACATAGGGCTCGGTTCTGCTGCAATGCTGATGGGAAATTTCGGATTCATTCCTTCAGTTGATAAATTCGAAGGCCTGGCTCAACCAGTAAAAAGACAGCCTCTGAACACTTCGGGTCGCAGCAGCATAGCCTTTACAACAGGCACCGACCGCCGGGCAATGATGGCTGAAGTGATGAAACCATTCGAGGCTAAGATAAAAGCCGGGATCAAAGGTAAACAGGTTTTAATAAAAGTGAATATGGTATCAACAAATGCTCCGCTTTGTGCAACCCATGTAGATGCTATCCGCGGAGTGATGGAATTCCTGCAACCCTTCTATAAAAATCAGTTCATCGTTGCTGAAGCATCAGCCGGCGACGGTAACTCCGCTGTCGGGTTTAAGAATTACGGATATCTGGATCTCCAGAAAGATTTTGATATCAAATTCGTTGACCTGAATAAAGCAGCCGGCAGCCCGGTTTTCATTCTTGATCAGAATCTCTATCCCGATAAAATACAGATAGCTGATGTATTCGTAAATCCCGACTATTATATAATATCATTGTCAAGGCTCAAGACACATAACACTGTCATAATGACTGCAGCAGTAAAGAACATCATGATGGGAGCTCCTATGATAATGCCGGGAGTAGACGGAGCTCAGCCTACCCATTACAAGAGAAGAATGCACGCTGCCGGTGCACGGTGGCTGCATTACAATATCTATCAGATGGCAAAACAGATAAGGCCGGATCTTGCTATTATCGATGGTGTTGAAGGGATGCAGGGCAACGGTCCAAGCCGGGGATATGTTGCTGATCACAGAATAGCTATGGCAGGCGAAGATTCTTTTGCAATTGACAGCCTCTGTGCCAGGCTGATGGGTATCCCTCTCGAAAATGTCGGATATCTTAACTTTGGCGCAGCTGACGGATTAGGAATAGTGGATCGCGATAAAATAGATATTATCGGTGGCCAGGATATTGATAAACATATTATCCAGTACAAACTCAGCGATAATATCGACACCCAGCTTCAGTGGATGCAGCCTCTGAAGACTTCATGAGGATATTATCTAAACCATTTAGATAACTTTATACTCTATTAAGCACCGAATATCCTTTGATAGTCTTTGCTTTAGGTAGCCTTTATGCCTTTACGCCTTTGCGCCTTTGCACCTTTGCACCTTTGCACCTTTTTACTACTTTTACGCCGATACATTTAAGTACCGGATATGGAACTATTCAAGCCCCTTGATGTAACGCCAGGTTCAGAAAAACCTGATTCTGAAAATATTGAAAAGGTAAGATGTCTTATTATCGGATCCGGCCCGGCTGGGTACACTGCAGCAATCTATGCTGCCAGGGCTAACCTGAAACCGGTTCTTTACACCGGCCTGCAGATGGGCGGACAACTTACAACAACTACGGAAGTTGAGAATTTTCCCGGTTACCCTGATGGTATTACCGGTACACAAATGATGGAAGATCTCAGGAAACAGGCTGAACGGTTCGGAACGGACATCCGTATGGGAATAGCCGTTGATTCTGATTTTTCGGGTATCAGGCACCGTGTTACCTTCGATGACAATAAAGTGGTGGAAGCTGATGCCATCATAATCGCCACCGGCGCAACTGCAAAATATCTTGGACTGGAGGCTGAGAAGAAATATGCCGGGATGGGAGTCTCAGCCTGTGCAACATGTGATGGTTTCTTTTATAAGAAAAAAGATGTTGCGGTAGTGGGTGGTGGTGATACGGCAGCTGAAGAGGCTACTTACCTCGCGGGGATCTGTAATAAAGTATACCTTATCGTAAGGAGAAATGTTCTGCGGGCATCAAAAGCCATGCAGGAAAGAGTAATGAATACTCCGAATATTGAATTGCTCTGGGAACATCAGGTTCTCGATCTTTTCGGTGATAACGGAGTCGAGGGTGCTGTTCTTATTAAAAAGAAAGGAACTTCTAAGGAAGAACAGGTAAAGATTAAAATTGACGGACTCTTCCTAGCAATTGGTCATACACCTAATTCTGAAATATTCAGGAAATACATTGAGACCGACGAAGCCGGGTATATTAAGACAATACCGGGGACCACCCGAACTAACATTCAAGGTGTTTTCGCAGCGGGCGATGTTCAGGATCCACATTACAGACAGGCTGTTACAGCTGCCGGAACCGGGTGCATGGCAGCTATAGATACGGAACGTTATTTATCGGAGATAAGGAAATAACAGGCTTCAGATGAAGACTTTTAAAAAGACTTTTATTATCAATGCTGAACCATCAGACGTTTATGCAGCGCTGACCAATCCTTTTACAATTGAGCTCTGGTCAGGTTATCCTGCAGTAATGCCTGCTGAACCCGGATCAGAATTTTCTCTCTGGGAAGGTGATATAACCGGGAAGAATCTTGAATTAGTTCCGGACCATAAAGTGGTACAGGAGTGGTATTTTGGTGAACAATCTGAAAGATCAATAGCAACAATTTCAATTCAGCCATTCAGGGAAGATTCACAGGTCACCGTCGAGCATACAAATATTCCCGATGATGACTTTGAGGAGATTGCTGAAGGATGGCGGGAATATTATATCGGAGCAATAATCAGATTCTTTAATCCGAATTTCTGATCAGGTTTCTGAAAGGATATTGTTGATATCCTCCACGCTTGCATAGATCAGATCGGCAATGCCTTTATAACAGAAAGTGCGGGAGTTTTCAGTTACAACTTTATTCCATGCCGGGATCCATGAGAGTATGTGAGAATTAATGAACCGGAGTATCTCTTTTTTCATCTCAGTCCTGCAGGGTTCGTCATCAAGCTGCAGATACTTCTCTATAAGACGTGTAAGGAAAAGCAGTTCAATACCAAGATGATCATCTTTAATTTTTCCGCGCAGACTGTTATTCCAACCGTAAGAATCATAGAAGCTGCCTACATAGTCATCCTGTTTACTCCTGCCGCCGGGATGTTTTTTGAAGATTGACTCAAGAGCCGGAGCCAGTGGCAGGCCTTCTGTCTCAAACAGCCTGAAATAGTCGTCAGACAGCTTTTTACTGCAGATTTCCTTGTCGGAGCAGGAATTCCACAGAAGGGAAGAGGCTTTCAGGAATCTCGGATTAAAACTTGATACGGGCAGCTGTTTCAGCCTGTTTGAATTCCAGAAATCGACAACACATTCATCAGTGGGTTCACTCAATATCATGCTGCCTGAAAAATAAAGCAGCATATTGTATCCCTTAAGTAAATTTTTAAGCTCTTCGTTTGACAGCATTATGCAGATATTTAGCAATCTGACTGTGAATCATTCCACAGACCAGAGTAATTTTATCTGTATAACGATCAGAGAAAAGAATTGTTCAGATACAGCAGGCTGATATCTCTATCTTTTAGTTTTAAAGATTTAATAAGCAGGAGATCAGAAGAGCCTTAAAATGGTTTTTCCTTATTTGGAAAAATCCGCCATTTCATTTGGATACTCGTTATTATCCACTTTCTTCTTGATATTCCTGAAGGCGTTCACAGTATATTCAACATCCTGAAGGGAATGTTCAGCTGTCGGTATCAGACGAAGCATTACAACATCCCTGGGAACAACAGGATAGATCACAACTGAGCAGAAAATGCCGTAATTCTCCCTGAGGTCGTAAACAAGCTGGGTAACCTGTTCGAGCGGGCATTTGAAGAAGACCGGTGTTACAGGCGATTCAGTATTGCCCAGGTTAAGGTCGGCATCCCTGAGGCCTTTCTGGAGTGACTTGACGATTGTCCAGAGTTTCTCCCTGTATTCAGGATGCGACTGGATCAGCTCGAGCCTTTTGATGGCTCCCAGTGTCATCGCCATCGGAAGGGATTTTGCATATATCTGGGATCTGAGGTTGAACCGCAGATAGGTGACGACTTCTTTAGTGCTTGCGACAAAACCTCCGATACCTGCCATTGATTTAGCAAAAGTCGCAAAGTAAATGTCTATCTTATCCTGTACTCCAAAATGTTCTCCTGTGCCTGCGCCGGTGGCACCCATCGTACCAAAGCCATGAGCATCGTCGACAAGAAAGCGGAAATTATATTTTTCCTTGAGAGCGGCAATTTTGTCAAGCTTACCAAGATCTCCTGCCATCCCGAAGACTCCCTCGGTGATAACAAGTACACCGCCGCCTGATTCCTCCACAAGTTTTGTCGCGCGCTGCAGCTGCTTCTCGCAGCTATCAATATCGTTGTGCGGGAAAACGAATCTCTTTCCGAAATGGAGCCTGAGCCCGTCCATTATACATGCATGAGATTCCGAATCATAAACGATAACGTCATGCCTGTCGACAAGAGAATCAATTATCGATACCATTCCCTGGTAACCATAGTTGAGAAGATATGCTGATTCTTTTTTGACAAATTCAGCTGCCATCCTTTCAAACTTCTCATGCATCGAGGTCTGCCCTGACATCATCCTTGCACCCATAGGGTAAGCAAGGCCATATTGAGCAGCATATTCCGCATCAGCTTTTCTAACTTCCGGATTATTGGCCAGTCCAAGGTAATTGTTCAGACTCCATGTCAATACCTCTTTCCCCCTGAATTTCATCCTGGATGCTATCTCACCTTCAAGTTTCGGGAACATAAAATAACCGTCTGCAAAATAAGAATACTGACCCAGAGCCCCTTTTGTTGATTTGATCTTGTCGAAAATATCCATTACAAATTATATTAGTTTTTGATTTTTTGCAAAAGTAACGATTAGCGAATACTACTTAATACCTATTTATACCTAATTTAGTTTACACTGCCGGTGACAGAATAAACAGGTAAAAATTACGTTTTTATATCTGATTTAAAAAATATATTGTAATTTTGCGCAACATTTTTTATGAGGACGAGGTTAATCATACTGCTTTCTGTTTTAGTTCTTCTGAGTTCCTGCGGTGAATATAACAAACTGCTCAAGAGCTCGGATTATGAGCTTAAAAAAACCAAAACAAAAGAGTACTTTGAAGCCGGGAAATATGTAAAGACTACAGAGCTGCTGGCTCAGATAATACCCCGGTTCAGGGCTACTGATGATGCTGAGGACCTGAACTGGATGAATGCCCAGGCTTTCTATGGGATGAAAGATTATATGAGTGCCGGGGCGTATTTTAAATCTTACGCTGATCAGTACGGCTACGGCAAGTATATTGAGGAAGCACATTTCCTTTCTGCCATGTGTGATTACCAGATGTCACCGAGAGCTGAACTTGACCAGGAATATTCCAGGTCAGCTATCGAAGGTTTTAATTTTTACCTGACCAGGTATCCTGCAAGTCCTCGTGCAGATGAATGCAGGACCCTCATAAAAGAGCTGCAGGATAAGCTCGTTGAGAAATCTTACCTGAGTGCCAGGCTCTATCATGATATGACTGAATACAGGTCCGCTATTGTGGCTCTTACTAACAGTCTGAAAGAATATGCCGATTCAAAGTACCGCGAAGAAATGATGTACCTTAAGCTGAATTCACTTTTCCTGTATGCGGAAAACAGCCTGGCAAACAAACAGACAGAAAGATACCAGACAACCCTGGATGACTATTATTCCTTTGCGGAAGAATTTCCCAAAAGTCGTTATACCAGGGATGCAAGGAGAATTTATCTCGCAACGGCCAGGGCTCTTAAGCTTGACCCGGGAAACTCCGCGGCTGATACTGAAACTACTGAAGCTAATAATCAAAAATAAATATGGACTACAGAAAATCAATTGCCCCCGTTACTACGGTGACCAGAAATCTTGACCTTATGACACAGGGAACCGGAAATATTTACGAGACAGTAATTATTGTATCACGAAGGGCAAACCAGATCGCTGTCGAGATGAAACAGGAATTGAATAAGAAACTGGAAGAGTTTGCATCATACAGCGATAATCTGGAAGAAGTTTTTGAAAACAGGGAGCAGATAGAGATCTCCAAATTCTATGAACGTCTGCCAAAACCCACTCTCATTGCTTTACAGGAACTCGAAGAAAAAAAGATATTCCACAGAAACCCTGAAAGTACTACAAGGCAAAGCAAAACTTCAGCTTAACGATGCTGAAAGGCAAACATATATTAGTTGGCGTAACCGGAGGCATAGCAGCCTATAAAACCGCAGTTGTCATCCGACTTCTTGTAAAGGAAGGGGCTGAGGTTAAGGTTATTATGACTGATAATGCGAAAGAATTCATTACTCCTCTTACTCTTTCCACCTTATCAAAAAACCCGGTTCTCACTGAGTTTTATAAAAGGGAGAACGGTGAGTGGAACAATCATGTTGAACTATCCCTCTGGGCTGATCTTTTCCTTGTTGCTCCGGCAACTGCCAATTCTATTGCCAAGATGGCAAACGGCATAGCAGATAATCTTTTTCTTACAGCATATCTTTCTGCCAGATGCCCGGTTTTTATTGCTCCTTCAATGGATTCAGATATGCTTAAACACCCTGCTACAGTCATCAATATCGAGACTCTTAAAGCATTCGGGAATAATATCCTCGATCCCTCATCAGGCGAGCTGGCCAGCGGACTTGAGGGGAAGGGAAGGATGGCTGAACCTGAAGAAATAGTAAGGGAGATAAAAAGTTTCTTTACGAAAAAAAAAAAGAAGTGAACCGCTGAAAGGGAAAAGAGTCCTTATCAATGCCGGTCCCACAAGAGAACCTATTGATCCTGTACGATTTATAAGCAACTATTCTTCAGGTAAGATGGGTATAGCCCTTGCAGATGCAGCTGCAGATTTAGGGGCAGAGGTGGTACTTGTGACAGGACCTGTGAACATAAATCCACGGAACAACAGTATAAAAATCGTAAAAATTCAGAATGCTGAGGAAATGGCATCGGAATGTATCTCTAATTTCCCGTGGTGCGATATCGCCATCCTTTCAGCAGCAGTCGCCGATTTCACCCCTGTCAGAACAGAAAAGGAAAAGCTGAAAAGAGGTGAAGAGACAATAACACTAACCCTCAGACCAACTGTCGATATAGCCGGATCACTCGGTAAAATGAAGAAAAAATCCCAGATACTGGCTGGTTTTGCACTTGAAACAAGCAACGAAATTAAGAACGCAACAGGTAAACTTCACAAAAAGAACCTGGACCTTATAGTGCTGAATTCACTCAGGGATGAAGGTGCGGGATTTGAACATGATACAAACAGGATAACCATAATTGACAAGTACAATAATATTGATAAATTTGAGTTGAAATCTAAAGAGGATGCTGCCAGGGATATACTTGGCAAAATTGTTTCGATGATCAAATAGTTTGCAGAATGGAACTCCTTCGTATTCTCAGATATTCATTGCTTACCATTATAGCGGTAATGCTGCACGCATCTGTCAGTTCTCAGGAGCTCAACTGCAATATACAGGTCTCTGCCCAGCAAATACAGGGATCAAACCGGCAGGTCTTCGAGAATATGCAGAGAGATATCTATGAATTCATGAACAGCACTGTGTGGACAAACCACGTTTTCAGTTATGCAGAAAGGATCGATTGCAATATTCTTATTAACCTGACTGACCAGATCTCAGCCGATGAATTCTCCGGAACCATCCAGATCCAGGCAAGGAGACCGGTGTATAACACGACCTACAGTGCTACAATGCTCAACTTCATCGATAACAGTTTCAGATTCAGGTACGTTGAATTTCAACCGCTGGAATTCGATGCTACGACTCACAGATCAAACCTGGTATCTGTCCTTGCTTACTATACTTATATTATCCTTGGATTTGATTATGACTCTTTTTCTCCACTTGGAGGAACAGAATTTTTCAGGATGGCAGAGAAGATAGTGACTAACGCACAGAATGCTCCGGAGGCCGGATGGAAACCGTACGACGGCTCGAGGAACAGGAACAGGTACTGGCTTGTAAAGAACATACTTGATAAAGAGTATGAGGAGGTGCGGCAGTTCATCTATCAGTATTATATCAACGGACTTGACAGGCTTGAATCAAGGGTCTCCGAAGCCAGGGCAAGCATTGTGGAGAGTCTGCGACTTGTCCAGGATGTTTACAGGCGAAAGCCGGATCCTTTTATGTACCTGGTTCAGATCGTTCTTGATGCCCGGACGGATGAGTTCGTGAATATTTTTTCTGAATCGTTTCCCGAAGAGAAGGGCCGTGTAGTGGAGATCCTTACCGAGATTGACCCCTCCAATAAGACGAAATATGAGAGGATCACCTCTGCCGGGTGACAATAATATCCGAATATGCTTGTAAAACTATTCGTTCAAAACTATGCCCTTATCAGGGACCTGGACGTTGAGCTTGAAAATGGTCTTACTATCATTACCGGTGAGACCGGTGCAGGCAAATCGATACTTCTTGGAGCCCTTTCACTCATACTTGGCAGCAGGGCCGATACTTCGGTTCTCCTTGAGAAGAACGAAAAATGCATTGTCGAAGGAACATTCAGGATCGAGAACTATGATCTGGCAGATTTCTTTACACTGAACGAGCTGGATTATGAACCTGTTACAATAATCAGGAGAGAAATCAATCCTGCCGGAAAATCACGGGGGTTTATTAATGATACTCCGGTCACTGTCAATCTGCTGAAAGAGCTCGGTGACCGACTCATAGACATTCACTCCCAGCATCAGACGCTGATGCTCAGGGATAATTCATTCCAACTAAGCGTAATTGATTCTTTTGCAGGAACTACGGCGCTGCTGGAGAAATACAGGCAGGTATGGCATAACTTCCGCACCCTGAAAAAGGAACTTGATGATGCAATTGAAACAGCCGGAAGAAATAAAGCTGATCTGGAATATTTTCAGTTCCAGCTTGAACAGCTTGATGCAGCAAAACTGGTTGAAGGAGAGCAGGAAGAACTTGAAAAAGAACAGGAATTGCTTGCACATGCAGAAGAGATCAAACTGGGATTGAGCAATGCCTCAAGTCTTTTCTCCTCAGAAAGCAGTTCAATCCTGACAATGATCAGCGAAGCTAAACTGAACCTGTTAAAAATAAAGGACTTCCTTCCCGGTGGCGGGGAATTGCTTCAGCGGACCGAATCATCGTATATTGAAATAAATGATCTTGCACGTGAAATTGAAAGACTTACAATATCAATCGAAGCTGATCCCCATCGTCTTGCTGAGGTTAATGACAGACTTGATGCAATTTACTCCCTTCTGCAAAAGCACAGGCTTAAAGACCTCAATGAACTTATTAAAAGGAGGGAAGAGATAAGAATAAAAGTGAAATCGCTTGTGAACAGCGATGAACGAATGACAGAACTTGAGACGATGGTTGACAGTGAAACGAGGCTGCTCAGGACATATTGTGAAGAGATCTCGGAGAAAAGAAAGAGCGTGCTTCATGATGTTGAAAAGAAAATAACCGATATCCTGAAACAGCTTGGAATGCCAAATGCCAGGTTCAGCATATCATTAACAAGGTTAAAGGATTTTACATCTTCAGGGACGGATTACGCCGATTTCCTTTTCTCGGCCAATAAACAGATCCGGCCCGAAAATCTTGAAAAAATTGCTTCAGGAGGTGAACTCTCGAGAGTGATGCTTAGCCTGAAATCCCTTCTGACAAAAAACAATAATCTTCCGACAATAATTTTTGATGAGATTGACTCCGGAGTATCCGGTGAGACTGCTGATAAAGTTGGACAGATCCTGGCGGGTATGGGAAAATATATGCAGGTAGTGAATATCACGCATCTGCCGCAGGTGGCATCAAGAGGAACAAGACATTACCATGTTTTCAAGGATGACAGTGGCGACTCCACCGTAACTAAGATCAGACTATTGTCCTATGAGGAACGTATTATCGAAGTCGCAAGGCTGCTGAGCGGCAGCGAGATAACTGCGACCGCTATCAGAAACGCCAAGGAACTTCTGAAAGCTGCCACTAATTGATCGTGATAACATATCTGCGTTAATCTGCGAGATCTGCGGGAAAATCATTTCTTATATGAATTTATTTCCACTTCTGGTAACCACCTGAAAAATAAATAAGTTTTCTAAGGTAACCTACTTTAAGCATATATACCTATTTTTTCTATGATCCATTTATGAGTTGATCTCTTTGTTTATATTTGGTTGCACCAAAATATCCGGACATGATTAACCTGATCATTCTCAGCCTGTTTTACATAATTTTTCCTATGTTTCTTATCTGGCTCACGATAAGATTTTCAATCTTTAAGAAGATCGGAGCAATAGTGCTTGCTTATGCTACAGGAATTATTATTGCCAACGTTGGCATTTTACCGAGAGGCAGTGAAGGGTTCCGTGATGAGACTGTGGGCAAAGACAGGGCATTCATTCCCAAGACAGAGATATCTGAGCTTATTTCCGACGGTACTCTTACCCATAGCGATATAAGGGCAAATAATGTTGCAGCCATCCAGGATAATGTACAGTCTGCGTTGATCCCTCTCGCACTGCCTCTTATTTTGTTTTCACTGAATGTAAGGAGGTGGCTCAGGTTTTCGGGTAAGGGATTTCTTTCTATGGTCCTTGCCCTGGTTTCCGTAATGATAATTGTTGCCACCGGATACCTGATCTTCAGGGAAAAAATCCCGGAAGGCAATAAGGTTGCCGGGATGCTGATCGGATGCTATACAGGAGGTACTGTTAATATGGCTGCACTGGCTGTAGCCCTTAATGTTGAACCTAACGTCTTTGTCATGACAAATACATATGATATGATCATCGGCGGACTGACAATTCTGTTCTTCATCACAATCGGTCCGGCCGTTTTCAGGTTCTTTCTGCCTCCTTTTAAAGCCCATGTGAGCCGGAAGAATGAAAATCCCGATATTGATAAAGCAGGGAAAGAGATGACTGAGGATTTTGAAGATTTTACAGGGATGTTTAAAAAGGCGGTTGTGCTTCCTCTTATCGGGGCCTTGGGACTGTCGATGCTTATTTTTGCAGCTGCATTCGGTGTAAGCATGCTGATACCGAAAGTACCGCTCCTTGTTTCAGTCATTCTTACTATTACAACCCTCGGTGTTGCCGCCTCATTTTTTCCGAAAATAAGACAGATCAAAAAGACCTTCCAGCTTGGAATGTACTTTATAACGGCATTTTCACTTGTAATTGCCTCGCGATGCGATCTGAGCGTCTTCTTTAATGTGAAGTATTTAAACTTACTGTACTTCGTCACCTTCGCATATTTCGGATCACTTTTACTCCATCTTATTCTCTCCTGGATATTCAGGGTTGATGCCGATGATTACCTGATAACCACAACAGGATTTATCTATTCCCCTCTATTTGTTCCCATGGTTGCTGCCGCCCTGAAGAACAAAGATGTGATATTAACGGGATTGGCAACCGGTATAATCGGCTGGATAATAGGGAACTATATAGGTGTTGCCTTTGGTATGTGGCTGGATAAGCTCTAGAATAAATAATTCAGGCCAAAAGAGAATCCGATATTTCCGTCCTGCTTGTTAAAGGATTTCCCCAGGTCGATCGCTATGACGAAGTTCTGGTTCATAACCGGCAAAATGCTGATCCCGGCACACTGATGCAGTGATTCGCTTCCGGGATTGAAGAAATCGTCGAAATAATAATTTTTGAGATTATTGTCAAACCTGGTTTCAAGATTATCAGGCAGTTCTATCTTGTCGGTAATGATCCCGAAATCATAGAATGCGTTTATCCCGAGGTAACAGTCCTGTTTGAGGAACCTGAAGTACACCGGTTTCCAGCGAAGTTCGACATTTCCAAGGAGGAAACCGTCTCCCACAACCCTGTTCCTGAGAACACCCCTGAGAGTGCTTGAGCCTCCAAGACCTTCGCTCGTTTCACCTGTAAGCCTTGAGGTTATTACCTGAGACTGGTAGAAGAACGGTACAGTCCCTGATAATGTCGTCTGGTAACCAAGCCTGTAAACGAATGACAGGTCATCCTCCTTAAGGGTGAAATATTGTCGGTGAGTAATATAGAATTTCGAGAAACTCCGGTCGTTACCCATAAAGGACGGGGCGATCTCCACCCCAAGTTCCGACCAGATACCTTTCATAGGATTCGGGCGGTTATCGCGGCTATCCCATACCACAGCTGCCTTCAACGTATTGACCCGTCCTCCGTCAGCTTCGTTGGTTGATATGATCCCGAGGGAGTCCCGGTAAATTTCATAAAGACCTGGTTCCTCAGTAACTTGCGGAATCTGATCGGCCGGATCTTTGCCCTTGTTAAACCTGTCAATATCTACCGAGCCGACTGAGAAATTCTGAAATGCAAACCCTGCACCCCATTTGAGATGTTCACCCGATATCTTTCCCTGCAGGTCGGCCTTTATCCTGAACTGGTTCCTCTCAAGCCTGTAAAACATCCTGGTCTTATATAATCCATCGTCGAGGTCTTTCATCCAGCTTTTATTGAACACTGACTCATAACCGTTAAATCCGTAAAAATCATATGCCTTGTCCGGCAGGTAACTTAAGTCAACACACAAATATGTTTTTCCGATAAGGTGGTTTGATTCATACATCATCCTGTAAATGCCACTGCCTTTTGTAAACCTGGATACCTCAGTGTATGTATGATCAAGGAAATCAGGATAGACACTTGGATCGCCGTAATTGAAAAACTCCACAAGAGCTCCATACTGAAATCCAAGGTTGGAATCATATGTCGTAGCGGGTAATGCACCGCCAAATTTCCATCCTGCCTTTTCTTTTTTCTCCTTCTCCTGGCCGGCAAGGGAGAGAGCGATTACAGCCATCAGGATAACAACAAAGGTTTTTTTCATAGGTCATAGCTTTATTAGACAGCACTAAAGATAAAGAAAAGTGAAAATCACAAACTCTTTTTTCAATAATTGCTACCTTAGGCTCTGTATTTTACGACTAAATACTTATGATTATATTGATCAGGGATATCAGGGGCCTGGTCCAGGTAGAAGATGTTCCGAAGGACAGAGCCTGTGGAAAGGATATGTCTGTTTTGAATTCAATAAAAGATGCATACCTGCTGATTGATTCCGGTATTATAAGGGATTTCGGGGCAATGAAGGACCTGTCGTCGAAGATGGGACTTATATCCGGTAAGGAGATCAGGGAAATTGATGCAAAAGGCAGATACGTATTCCCTTCATTCTGCGATCCTCACACTCATATTGTTTACGCAGGCAGCCGTGAATCGGAGTTTACTGACAGGATCAGGGGACTATCATATGAAGAGATAGCCCGCAGGGGAGGTGGTATACTTAATTCAGCAAAATTGCTTCACGAAACATCTGAGAATGATCTGTTTCTCCAGTCGATGAACAGGATAAACGAGATCATCTTTCTGGGTACCGGAGCTGTGGAGATCAAGAGCGGATACGGACTTAATCCTGAAGATGAGATAAAAATGCTCAGTATCATAAAACGAATAAGGGAGAGCTCTCCGATTGAGGTGAGGTCAACATTCCTCGGGGCTCATGCTATACCTGATGAATATAAGGGCAGGAGGGAGGAATATGTTGATGTTATAATAAATGAAATGATACCTGTTGTGGCTTCTGAACAGCTTGCCGACTTCATAGATGTCTTCTGCGATACCGGCTTCTTTACTGTTGAAGAGACAGAGCAGATCCTGATGGCCGGTCTCAAATATGGTCTGATACCAAAGATACATGCCAATGAGCTCGATTTTTCGGGAGGGGTTCAGACCGGAGTGAAATACGGGGCTCTTTCGGTAGATCACCTCGAACGCTCCGGCAGGGATGAGATCAAGGCATTGAAAGGGACCATTACAATGCCGACACTTCTTCCGGGATCGGCATTTTTCCTGGGACTGCCCGATCCCCCTGCCAGAGAGATGATCGATAACGGACTTGGTATAGCTCTGGCTTCTGATTATAATCCGGGTTCATCTCCTTCAGGAAATATGAAACTTGTTATGTCGTTAGGGTGCATAAGACTGAAAATGCTTCCGGAAGAAGTAATAAATGCGGTTACTGTTAATTCGGCCTATGCAATGGGGCTTTCTGAAACACATGGGTCAATTGCACGAGGCAAGGTGGCTAATATATTCATTACTAAAGAGATGCCCTCCTATAAGTTTTTCCCGTACGCGTTTGGGAGCAATTTAATTGAAACAGTTATACTTAAAGGAAAAATAATAAATGGTGAGGCGAATTCTTGAATGCGTTCCTAATTTCAGTGAAGGCAGAGACATGTCGGTAATACGGCAGATTACGGATGCTATTGAATCTGCTGAAGGGGTAAAACTCCTGGATATTGATCCCGGGAAGGATACTAACAGGACCGTAGTCACTTTTGTAGGAGATCCTGATGCTGTGACTGAAGCCGCATTCCTTGCAGTAAAGAAAGCATCGGAGATCATTGATATGTCGAAACATCATGGAGAGCATCCCAGGATGGGAGCAACTGATGTATGCCCTCTTGTGCCGGTCTCCGGTATAACAATGGAAGAAACTGTAGTATATGCGAGGAAGCTGGCAGAGAGAATAGGAAACGAGCTTGGCATACCTGTTTACTGTTATGAAAACGCCGCCCTTGAGGAGAAACGCAGAAATCTGGCAAACTGCAGGGCTGGTGAATACGAAGGACTAAAGGAAAAACTCTGTGATCCAGTATGGAAGCCTGATTTCGGCCCGGCTATTTTCAATGCTCGCTCGGGAGCGACCGCGGTAGGAGCACGTGACTTTCTTGTAGCATTCAACATAAACCTTAACACTACATCCACCCGCAGGGCGAACGCAATCGCTTACGACGTCAGGGAAAAAGGAAGAAATGTCAAAAATGAAAAGGGTGAAGAAATAAGTGTACCTGGTACACTTAAAAGTGTAAAGGCAATCGGCTGGTATATAGAGGAATATGGGATAGCCCAGATATCGATGAATCTGACAAATATATCGGTAACGCCGGTCCATATCGCCTTTGATGAAGTTTGCAGGAAGGCCGATGCACGCGGAGTACGGGTGACTGGTTCGGAACTTGTGGGATTGATACCGCTTAAAGCAATGCTCGATGCCGGGAAGTACTTTCTTGAAAAACAGCAGAGATCGTCTGGTGTGTCAGATTCGGAATTAATAAAGATAGCTGTGAAGTCAATGGGACTGGATGATCTACATCCCTTTGAACCGCAGGAGAAAATAATCGAATACGTTATGGCAGAAAAAGGTAAGAAACAACTAGTTGATCTTGACCTGAGATCATTTATGGAAACAGTGGCATCGGAGTCACCGGCCCCGGGAGGCGGGTCAGTATCTGCATATATCGGAACTCTTGGAGTAGCCCTGGGGACAATGGTTGCAAATTTATCTTCCCATAAAAAAGGCTGGGACGACAGGTGGAAAGAGTTCTCAGACTGGGCAGTTAAGGGGAAGGATATACAGAACCGGCTGCTGGATCTTGTCGATGAGGACACAGCGGCTTATAACAGGATCATTATGGCTAACCGTCTTCCGAAAAAGACAGATGAGGAGCATAGAATCCGGAAAAATGCTGTCAGTGAAGCATATAGAAATGCCATTGCAGTCCCTTACAAGGTTATGGAAACAGCTTTTGAAGGATTTGAAATTGTAAAACAAATGGCAAAAGATGGGAATCCGGCTTCAGTGACAGACGCAGCCGTCGGAGGATTGGCTATTCTCTCCTGTATAAGAGGAGCTTTTCTGAATGTGAGAATAAATGCCTTGGGTATGGAAACAGACCCTTTTGTAAAGGATATTATTATGAAAGGGAAAAGCCTGGAAAACAAGGCATTTAATGAAGAACGGTCAATTATGGAAATTGTTGACAGACAGATCGGAAACATCTAAATTAAATACGAAACCAAAAAAAATATTTACATTACTTACTTACATATTGATAATCTGAAATATTTGGATATATTTGCGGTTCGATTAATCATTAACCTAAACTTTAATTTATGAAGAGATTATGTATGTTTTTTACACTGCTGCTCCTGACGAGCTACCTCGTTATCGGGCAGACAGTGCAGATTACAGGTACTGTGACCAGCGCTGAGGATGGTCTTGTAGTGCCTGGTGTGACGGTTACTGTGAAAGGAACTACTATAGGTGCAATTACTGATGCTAACGGCCGCTATAGTATAAATGCTCCATCCGGTTCTACCACTCTGATTTTCTCATACGTAGGTATGAAAAGAACGGAAGTGGAAATTGCCGGTAGAACAGTAGTCAACGTTACAATGGAATCTGATATTCTTGCTATGGGTGAAGTTGTGGTCCTCGGTTATGCCACACGCAGCAAGAACGAGCTGACAGGTTCGACAGTACAACTATCTGGAGATCAACTAAGAAGTGTACCTGTCGTAACTGTTGATCAGACACTGCAGGGAAAAGTTGCAGGTGTTAACATTTCATCATCTTCCGGAACACCAGGATCAGTTCAGGACATTAGGATCAGGGGTGTCGGATCAATTACCGGAAGCAATGATCCATTGATCATTGTTGACGGTGCACCAGTAGTCAATTCTGATTTCTCTGGTGACGGTGCTGCATCAAGTACACTAAGTGCACTTTCAGCTCTTAACAGCAATGATATTGAGAGCCTCACTGTTCTGAAAGATGCTTCGGCAACTGCAGCATATGGTGCAAGAGGTTCCAATGGTGTAATTGTTATTACCACCAAGAAAGGGAAATCAGGCAAAACTAATTTTGATGTATCATTGTCAACAGGATTCCAGAATAATGCTGTTAAGGGACGGACCCCACTCACCGGAGCCCAGAGAAAGGAGCTTTTCCTTGAAGCAATCTATAACAGTTACGGTACTGCATATGGCTTCAGTGAAGCTGAAGCGTATGATTTCATGGTAGATAATGAACTTGATTATGGCCTACTTACCGAATGGGATGGTGGAGTTGCTACAGGAGTGGGGAAAGAAGGTAACTGGTATGATGCTGTAACAAATAAAAACGCTCCTGTTACAAATGCAAGTATTTCCGCAACCGGAGGAGACGATGTGTCTTCATTTTATGCATCCCTTGGATATAATAAAACGGAAGCTACTGTGATAACCAGTGATTTTAAAAGAATCACCGGTGCACTTAATTATAGCAGGAAATTAGCAAGCAAAGTAAAATTTGCTATAAATACAAATGTATCAAATACATACCAGAATGCATACCTTGAACAGGCTGCTTATTTTGCTAATCCTAACCTGGCAAAATACTTTATGAGTCCATGGGAACAGCCATATAAGGAAGATGGTACTCCGGACACTGATATCTGGGTTGGAATATTCAATCCAATCTACCTGGCTGAACATGATATTAACGCAAATGACTATACTCGTGCTCTTGTAAACTCAAGCCTTGAATGGGATATAATCAAAGATTTAAAATTCAGAACATTTGTATCTGCTGACTATAACCTGGCTAATTATAAACAATACCAGAACAGAATACATGGAGATGCTGCTCAGGAAGGTGGTTATGCTTATGCATCAGCGGAAAGGAATTTCAACACAGTATTCCAGAACTCACTTGATTACACTCTGAGGTTCAGTGATCATAACTTGTCATTCAAAGCTTTAATAGAATATCAGAAAAACAAAAACCATTTCCTCTGGGGGTCTGGTGAGAATTTTTCTACAGATGGACTTACAAATATTGCCAGCGCAGGAGCAAATTTTGATGCCAGTTCTTCTTTTAACGACTGGAACAACCTTTCATATCTTGGAATGGCAAATTATAATTACAGAGGCAAATATATTGCTGACTTTACATTCAGGAGAGAAGGTTCATCAAGATTTGCACCTGAAAACAGATTTGGTAATTTCTGGTCAGCCGGTGTGGCATGGAATGCCAGCGAAGAATCATTCATTAAAAATATTGAACTCATAAGCAACCTTAGGTTCAGGGCATCCTATGGGTTGAGCGGTAGTGCTGGTGTAGGTCTTAATGCTTATCAGGCTTTATTGGGATATAGTGCTGATTATGCAAATATGGGTGCAATATACCCGGCTCAATATGGAAACAGCAGCCTTGCCTGGGAGAAGAACCATACATTGGATATCGGTACTGATTTCGGTATCCTTAAAGACAGGATAACTGGTTCTCTTGCATATTTTTACAAGAAAACTTTTGACCTGTTGCAGGATGTACCTATAACCAGGACTTCTGGTCATAATATTATCACCCAGAATATTGGAGTTGTAGAAAACAAAGGGATTGAAGCACAGCTAAGTGTAGCTATCGTAAGAAAAACAGATTTAAACTGGAGTGTAAATGCCAATCTTGCCACTGTTCAGAATAAGGTTCTGGAACTCGCAAAGGATGCAGCAGGCAAGGATATTGAAATTCCTGTCTACAACCGAAAAACAGCAGTCGGACAGCCAATTTATGCCTGGTATATGAGAAAATGGGCTGGCGTGGACCCTGCTAACGGATTACCAAAGTGGTACCTTAATGGCAAGGATGGAGAAGTAACAAATAATTACTATGATGTTAATATAAAGGAAGAATTCCAGGGTAAAAGTGCAATGCCAACATACTCAGGTGGGTTCGGAACTCATGTTGATTTTAAGGGAATATTCCTTGATGCTAATTTCTTCTTCTCAGGAGGTAATAAAGTTTTCGAAGACTGGTCCAGGTACACACACCATAATGGAATATATTCACTTCTTTATTATAACGGTGTTGCAGAACTTATGGATAGATGGCAGGAACCCGGTGATATTACAGATGAACCGAAAGTACTTTACAGCAGTGTTGCAAACAATGTGTCAAGACCATCTTCGAGATTTCTTTATGATGGCGACTATATAAGACTGAAAGATATTGTCTTAGGTTATTCTTTACCTTCTTCAATCGAGAACAGGTTAAAGCTCAGCGATATTTCAATATTCGCCCGCGGAACCAACCTGTGGACATGGGTTAAGGATAAAGGCCTTAAATGGGATCCGGAAGTACGTGCTGACGGTTTAACAAGACTTACCACGCCTCCCGTTAAATCAGTTGTATTTGGTGTTAATATAAAATTCTAAAGACATGAGAAAAATAATTATAATATCTGCAATTGTTTTGTTGGGAATTTCATTCTCATGCAGTGAAGATTACCTGGAACCCACACTGGCGCAGGAGAAAGCTGTGGAGACAAGCATTAAAACCACAGAGGACATTCAGGGAATACTGTATGCAGCATATGACCAGTTAACAGCGTCTTCCTATTATGGCCGCGATTATATCATTTTTGGTGAAGTAAGATCTGACAACTCTTTTGCCAACGGTAAATCCGGTAGATTTACTACACCTGCGGCTATGACTATGGGTAATAATGATGCCTATGCTACAGACACATGGTCGAGTATGTATAGTACTATTGCCAGGGCTAACATAGTTATTAATGCAACAGGAATTGAAGGTGATCAGGAGGAAATTGATCATATAAAGGGACAGGCATATGCCATAAGAGCTCTTGTTCATTTTGACCTTCTGAAACTATTCGGACAAATGCATGTCTCGGGTGCAGGTGCCGACCCCACCCTTGGAGTGCCATATATTACTGTTTATAAAGGTGACGATCTTCTGCCACGGCGGAATACTGTAACAGAAGTAAGAACGAAAATCAATGAGGACCTTAACCAGGCTCTTTTACTAATGTCACCAGACTTGAATGATGACTCAAAATATTATATGACGACTCACGCTGTAAATGCTCTTAAAGCAAGAGTTGCCTTATATTTCAAGGATTGGTCAACTGCTAAGACTGCATGTGAAGCTGTTATAAATTCAGGAGCAGGATTCCAAGTTGTCGAAGCAGCAAATTTTGTCAACATTTGGAAAACTGACAGTCCTGTGAATTCAGTTTTTGAACTTGCTTTCAGCAACACGGACAATCAGAATATAAATGGCCTTCAGTATATCTATCGTGGTTCGAATTACGGTGATGTTGAGACACTGGCTAATCTGTCTAATCTTTATGAAGCTTCTGATGTCAGAGGGTTTGTAAACGGAATGTTAGGAATGGAAGGCTCGAAGATAAGGAACATGGGAAAATATCCTTCACTTGACTATTCTGATGACATCTTCCTTATCAGATATGAAGAGGTTATCCTGACTTATGCTGAGGCTTTATTCGAATTGAACAATGCAGATCCCAATGCTTTGACTTATCTCAATATGATACCTGCAAAGAGAAATGCTACACTTTATACCGAAGCTACAAAGGCCAATATCCTTCTGGAGAGACGGAAAGAGCTTGCCTTCGAAGGTTTCAGGTTTGACGACCTGGCCCGCACCGGAAGCAATATACCTCTTGTTGATCCTCTGAAACAGACACACGGAGGCCCGACTTACGGTAGTTATAAATATGCTTTCCCAATCCCTCGTGCTGAGCTTCTTGCCAACTCCAACATGGTACAGAACCTTGGATATAGCAGCACCAAGTAGAAAATAATTACCTGAAACAAGAAAGCCGCTCCTGATTGGGGTGGCTTTTTTTTGTCTCAGAGTCTTCTAGTCTCAGAGTCTTCTAGTCTCAGAGTCTCCTAGTCTTATTGTCTTCTAGTCTCGGAGTCTTCTAGTCTTATGGTCTTGGAGTCGATGGTCTTAGAGTCTTCTAGTCTCCTAGTCTCCTAGTCTTGGAGTCGTGGAGTTTTTAGTATGCGGATTTATTTGAAAATTATTAATTATTATATTAGATCATTAATAATTAAATCGTGCTAAAATGGGAACAATTAAAAACTTCGAAGAACTAAAAATCTGGATTTTATCAAGAGAATTGGTTAATCTTGTTTATTCCGATTTCAGAGGCTGTAAAGACTTTACTTTCAGAAACCAGATCACTGCTGCAGGAATTTCAATTATGAATAATATTTCTGAAGGTTTTTGCCGGCAGGGTGATTCTGAATTCCGACAGTTTCTGAATTTCTCCAAAGGATCAGCCGGAGAAGTAAAAAACATGTATTATATTGCTCAGGATCAGCAATATATATCATTTGAGACAGCCGATGACAGAAGAGAAAAATGTCAGGCGATAATCAAGGGAACAGGAAGTCTTATGAAATTTCTTAAGAATAACAAATAATAATTCTGACAAAAATTTTCTAAGGAGACTCCAAGACAAGGAGACTAAGAGACTATAAGACTATAAGACTATAAGACTATAAGACTATAAGACTAGCAGACCAGCAGACCAGCAGACTAGCAAACCCTCCTTATCATCCTCAAATGATGAGAATAAGTCCCTATCTCCTGCTTGTAGATGCCCTGGTGATCGATCTGATCAATCCTGACCCTTCCCGAAGCATGGATCACAAGACCTCTCGAAATGATCATCCCAACATGGGAGATCTTACCCCTTTCATTGTCAAAAAAGACAAGATCACCCGGTTTTGTATCATTGATGAAGGCAACATCTTCACCCGTTTCAGCCTGCTGCCAGCTGTTCCTCGGAAGCTTTCTGCCATGTATCTTATATACCAGCTGTGTAAGACCGGAACAGTCAATACCGGATGGTATCCTGCCACCCCAGATATACGGACTGTTTATAAATCTCATTGCTGTATCGGATACCGAATCAGTCGACGAAAAATAACTACTGTTAAAATCATTCCCGGTTGTGTACAGGTTATCTCCTGCCAAGAAACAGGATTTATCCGGATCAGGATTGTATATTTCGCATCCTGCTTCCAGGACCATTTTGGTCCTGTCACTTTTGAAACACAATAAGGATCTGTTAAGTACATACCCGGGTGTGTCATCCACGGCTAATGCATGTTGCAAATGGTTACGGTCGATCCATCCGGTGAAATTGTCAAATTCGGTTTCTATTTTCAACCAGTGGTCAACCTGGTCGAGGATCTTATATTTTTCCCCGAATAATACCTGGCTGAGCATTTCAGACCTGTGTGTTGGCCCGGATCTGAGCGGTACAAAAACATTCTCACATATATAACGTTCCATATTCCGGAATTTTTATCAAAAATACTACATTTACTTCTTAAAATACTAACAGGTAAATGGAGCAGATAATCCCTGGCGACAATGACTTTCCAAAAGTGAAAAAGACCTTACTTGATATTCTCTTTTTCATTTTAAGTATTGCAGCAGTTGTCGTGATACTTACCAGAGGAAGCGAAGACGGCAGGCTGTCTGTTTTTGGAACAACCATGGTGGTTACTTTCTGTTATACAGTACTTTATCTCTTCCTGCTCCATTTCAGGCAGGAGGTGCTTCAGGTAAACAGGAAAACATTTTTCATTCTGCTTGCGATAATCACATTCCTGCTTATTACCCGGCTGGTACTGAATATTAAGCAGGAAAACATAATATTTATCGTGCCATTTGCAGTGATCCCGGTTATTATCAGGACGTTCTACGATTCAAGACTCGCCCTGTTCATCCTGCTTATTACGATAATGCTTGCCGGATTCATGGTTCCGGAACCATTTGAATTCATACTTATGAATTTCCTTTCAGGTATGATGGCTATATTCACACTGACAAATAATTTCAGGAAGAGCAGACTGTTCTTTACATCACTAATGGTCATTGTAAGCTATGCTGTCATTTACCTGGGAATGAATATGATTAAGGGAGGAGTTCCTGAAAGTAATGGTTTTTTTGATTATCTTCTTTTTGCAGGAAACGGATTACTTGTACTTATAAGTTTTCCCCTGATATTCCTTTTTGAGCAGAAATTCCTTCTCATCTCTGATACAACGCTGCTGATGCTTGCTGATCCTAACCAGCCCTTGCTTAGGAAGCTGGCCGTCGAAGCTCCCGGTTCCTACCAGCATTCCCTTCAGGTTGCCAATATCGCTGAAGAGGCATCCAGGGTGATCGGTGCAAATATGCACCTTACTAGGACAGGCGCTTTGTACCACGATATCGGGAAAGTTGCCAATCCGTCTTATTATATTGAAAATATCGCTGATGGAGTCAGCCCGCATGAGAAACTTGATCCAAGGGATAGTGCAAAAGTGATTATTAATCATGTCAGACAGGGAGTTGTTCTGGCAAAGAATTATAAGATCCCGGTTCAGGTGATTGATTTTATACGGACTCATCATGGTACTTCAGTAGCTTATTTCTTCTACAAAAAGCATGTCGATCAGAATCCGGGTGAAAAAGATAATACAAAAGCTTTCACATATCCGGGTCCCAAGCCATTCTCCAAGGAGACGGCAATAGTAATGATGGCTGATGCCGTGGAAGCTTCATCCAGGAGCCTTGAGAAATACACCGAGGAGGGTATAAGTGAGCTTGTTGAAAGGATCATGTATCTCCAGGAACAGGACGGGCAATATTCTGACGTGCCGCTTACTTATAAAGATATATCCGATATAAAATCAGTTTTTAAAAAACGACTTCAGAATATCTATCACGTGCGTGTTGCTTATCCGGATAGGATCTGAAATGGGTTTTAACGCATATCAACTACTTCAATCCCTTTGTATTTAGAGGGTGAGAAAGTGAATGTGTTCTCTTCAGGTACTATCTTCAGATTGTAATCCCTTACGATGAGTGTATGTGTTATGCCGTCTCTTCTCTTATATTCAAAATTTTTCAGGTTAAGGGATGGTTTTGCGATTGTTAATCTCACCCGTATGAGTTCATTTTTTACATCTTCCGGATAGAGATCTATAATGTACAAATCATTTTTTTCTTCAAGCAGCCTGCATTTGAATCCGTTCCTGTACATAGTGAATATCATTGAAGGGCGGCTCTGGAATGAATCCTCTGCATCATCGGGATTTGTTATTGTAACTTCCTTCTCGGCAGGAAGGTAACTCCAGGATGTTTTTCCGTTGAACCATATTATATTATCCGGAAGATCAAGTCTGTACCTGTCTTTACTCAGTATTATAGATCCCGCAAGTGTGTCTTTTGAATTCTCAACCTGGTCGTCTGTCACGAGCAGGAATTTCATCGATACTGATGGCGCGGAAGAAGCAGCATCTGAAAATTTATCAAGAATACTAACGGCTCTGGCATCGTTCTGACCGTTTAAATTAATTTGAACTGCAAGCAGGGTCAGGATTATGAGCAATGACTTTCTCATCGGGATCTTTTTAATCAAGACTCTTCAAAATCTGTTCCAAAACAATCATGTCGGAGCAAAGCACGTCTCTTGCCTTGCTTCCTTCGAAAGGTCCCACTATGCCGGCAGCCTCCAGCTGATCAATTATCCTGCCGGCCCGGTTATAGCCAATGGAGAGTTTTCTCTGGATGAGCGATGTCGATCCCTGCTGATGCTGAACGACAAGCCGTGCTGCTTCGTCAAACATTGGGTCTCTCTTTTTAAGATCGACGTCCGCCAGGCTTGATTCGCTGTCGTCGATATATTCAGGCAGGTGCATGGCATCGGGATACCCCTGCTGGGAGCCAATGAATTCGGTAAGTTCTTCTATTTCGGGAGTATCGATAAAAGCGCATTGAACCCTCACAGGTTCATTGCCTGACGATACAAGCATATCTCCGCGCCCGACAAGCCTGTCTGCTCCGGTGGCATCAAGAATAGTCCTGGAATCTATTGATGAGAAAACACGGAAAGCGATTCTCGTAGGGAAATTTGCCTTGATGAAGCCTGTAATTATATTTGTTGATGGCCGCTGGGTAGATATTATAAGATGTATCCCTATAGCTCTCGCAAGTTGGGCCAGCCTCCCGATTGGGCCTTCTATTTCCCTACCGGCTGTCATTATAAGATCGGCAAACTCGTCAATTATCAATACTATGTATGGCAGATACTTATGACCTTTTTCAGGATTCAGCTTTCTTGATACGAACTTCTCGTTGTATTCCTTTATATTCCTTGCCTGAGCACCTTTAAGAAGCTCCAGCCTGTTATCCATCTCGATACACAGTGAATTCAATGTGTTTATCACCTTTTGCGTATCAGTAATAATTGCATCCTCTTCGCCTGGCAGCTTAGCCAGAAAATGACGTTCGATCTTCGAATAAAGAGGCAGTTCCACCCTTTTGGGATCAATAAGGACAAATTTAACTTCGGCTGGATGTTTCTTATAAAGGATTGAGGTGATTATTGCATTTATTCCAACTGATTTTCCCTGTCCGGTGGCACCGGCAACAAGCAGGTGAGGCATCTTTGTAAGATCGACAATATAAGGGTCATTTGTTATTGTACGACCCAAAGCAAGTGCAATATCAAATCTTGATTCCTGAAAAGTTTTCGAAGTGATTAACGACCGCATCGAAACCATTTCAGGGTTCTTGTTAGGCACTTCAATTCCCACTGTTCCTCTTCCGGGGATCGGAGCTATGATCCTGATGCCCAATGCAGAAAGATTGAGGGCAATGTCATCCTCCAGCGATTTTATCCGGGCAAGTCTGACCCCCCTTTCCGGGACAATTTCATATAGAGTGACCGTTGGGCCTACAGTTGCAGATATTTGTCTTATTGATATCTTATGATCACCAAGAGTCTTGATGATATTCTCCTTATTCTCAAAGACTTCTTTATTGTCAAAAGTGCTTTCAGATTTGTGTTCTTTAAGTATTGAAACAGGCGGGAATTTGTATCTTGAAAGGTCAAGCCTCGGATCATAATTCTCCATTATCTGGCTTACTTCCTCATCAGAGAGGATATCATTAACCTCCGGTTTGGTAATATTTATATCGACATTCTTCTTTTCAGGTACCTTTTTATTGTCATCGTCAAGATCATGTATCAAAGAACCATGGATATTAGGGGTTATTACCGGCTCATCTTCATCAGGAGGCATTGTCCTGTTCTTTACGAGAAATTCAACCTTACTCCCTGCAGCTTCCTCAGGAACCTGGTTTTCGCTCAGTACTGCCTCTGCATCTTCATTTTCAGTGCCGGCTTCGGGTGATGCATTTTCACCTTTGTCATTCCTTCTGAAAGGCATAGTAAGATCAGGTACTTTAACCTTTAGTTTCGAAGGAGGTACCTTTAAGGCGAAGACAAGATATCCGATAGTTACAAGTCCGAGCAGGATGCCTGTACCTGTCTTTCCCATGAATGCATTAAGCCATCTTGTTATGATGTAACCCTGAGCACCGCCCGGTCCGCTGAAAAGATATCCGTCTGATTTACCGAATATATAGCTGAGTATCAGTGAGACGATGATTGCAGCAAAAGCAAGCTTGGCAATAAGATTCCAGACCCTTATGCCAGGGAACTTCAGAAGGTAAAGTCCGATTGTAGCAAAAATGACCGGAATAAAAAATGCTCCGAAGCCAAAACCATATCCAATTATCATCTTGGCCAGGAAATGACCGCTTTTCCCTGACCAGTTTTTCACTTCGATCTCGGGACCTGAGATAATGTCAGCATTCCTGAGACTCAGATCAGTCTTCCACCAGAAAAGATATGCTATGCATGCAAGAAGAAGATATAATGCAAAACCCGCAATAAGGACACCAATGACGAATTTTATCTTTTCATCTCCTGATGATGATTTTGCTTTTGGTATGTCCTTGCTTTTTTTTGCAGATTTTCCCATGCTTTCTTCTTTCTCCTTGCTCATTGTACTCTGAAAAAACGCAAGGCAAAGTTAATAAATTTGCCCCGCTGTGTTATTGAAGGAAATTGATTTTATAAACAATTAAAGGAAGTGACTAACAACGTTGTATAGCTATCTTCTGCCAGACTGCTATAAGGTTGTCATCCTGTAAATAAACTGATTGATCTCTTCACGTGAGATCTTTTTATATTGCTCTCTTCTTTCAAATGTCTTGTCAGGGACCTCTTTCTTATATACATTTTCAGCATCGAAATGCAGTTCGGCAGGACCCAGCACAAAGAAAAAGTCCATAAGTACCCCTTCAATATCCTTGTAAGGAGTCCCGGCATTCGGATCCTTTACATTTATCTCATCAGTGAACCATATGTCGTATACCTTGTTTCTGTTACATGCAAAAGTAACCTGGGCATTTTTGCAGTGGTAACCGCATATCACAGATGTTTTGCCGGTTGTTTTTATTTCTATATCCTTCATTTCGTCAAAACCCGGGTGTAACTCTCCAGGTCCGGCGGGATAGTAGTATTTCCAGGTAAGAAGGCTTATATAGGTATCAAATATATCGTCCTTAGGATTTGACAGATTAAGTATCCCGGAATTTCCGAAAGGGGCTGATATATCAAATAATATCTTATCGTTCTTAAAAGATACGATAAGATTCTTTGGCATTATTTCTCTTGGGAGTATTCCTGTTTTACCAGTATAAGTAATGGAATAATGGATCTCTCCTTCATTAATATTCTTCCCCCCCTTATACTTACAGGAGTATCCCGTTATTGCAATTAAAACTGCAATAAGCAATCCGGATCTGAATCTCACTGATCTCGTTTTTATGACTTGTGTAAATTTAATATTTTTTTAATTACATTTCTCTCTGCCAAAATTACAGCAGCAAATCACCAATAAGCATTTATATCAGCTGTTGAACAGTATTCCAGTTGAAATTGATAGATTTGTGACTTAAAACCTCTTATAGCAATTAAAACTTTCAGATTAAAGGATTTCCTTTTTCACTAAATCAATATTTCATGAAGAAGAAGTTAGCTGTTGTTGCACTGGGTGGCAATGCACTCTCAAGAGGCGATCAGGCAGGCACAATTGATGAGCAGGAGCAAAACACAACAGAGACACTTGAGAATCTTGTCTTTCTGATAAGAGAAGGATATGATCTGGTGATAACACATGGGAACGGTCCACAGGTTGGCAACATCCTGATGCGGAATGATGCCGGCGAACAGGTCTATAATATAGCCCAGATGCCTGTAGACATCTGTGTAGCCGATTCACAGGGGGGTATAGGGTATATGATAGAGAGGATGTTTCGTAATGTACTGAATAAGCATAAGATAGAGAAGAATGTGGTGTGCATAGTCACTTGTGTGCTTGTAGATACTAACGATCCGGCTTTCAACGATCCACAGAAAAGGATAGGTAAGATCTATACCAGGGAACAGGCTGATGAACTGGCTTCGCGGAAAGGCTGGATCTTCAGGGAGGAAGTTAAAAATATTGGAGGGTACAGAAGGGTTGTCCCGTCTCCTGTCCCAAAAGATATTATGAATCAATCAATTATCCGCGATCTTGCAGTAAAAGGTAATATTGTCATAGCTGCCGGAGGGGGAGGGATACCGGTATATATTGACGAAAACTATGATGTCAGGCCCGCCGAGGCAGTCATTGATAAAGACCTTGCCTCCTCGCTGCTTGCATCCCTTATAAGCGCTGATGAGTTTTATATACTGACAGATGTTCCTTACATCTATATCAATTACCGGAAGCCTGACCAGCAAATAAGAGAATTCCTGAATTATGCTGATGCTCTTAAATATCTTAACGAAGGGCAATTCGCGAAAGGCAGTATGGAACCTAAGATAAAGGCATGCCTTAATTTTATTGAACGGGGAGGGAGAATGAGTGTAATAACCGAAGCCTTTAAGCTCGCAGACAGGAAATACGGATCAAAGATAACAATGGAGTATGAGGATGAGAGGAGATAGGCATGGGGCGGGGAGCGGGGTGCAGGGGGCAGAAAGCGATGAGAGATTAGCGCTGAGCGGTGAGCGGTGAGTGATGAGTAGTGATCGTTCAAATTCCCCCTTCGAAGGGGGTTAGGGGGATGTTTCTCAACGTACAGGATTTTTAACTTTTTATTACATTTGCAGCTTTATATTAAATAACTCTAAGTACTTTAGGCACTTTAAGTACTTTAAGTACTTTATACTTAAAACTATGAAAATCAGTCTTAAAAACAGAAGCTTCCTTAAGTTACTTGACTTTACACCGGAAGAGATAAAATATCTTCTTGATCTATCTGCTGAATTAAAGAACGCAAAGAAGCTAGGCAGGGAAAAACAGTATCTTAAAGGGAAGAATATAGCTCTTATCTTCGAGAAAGCTTCAACCCGTACCAGATGTGCCTTTGAAGTTGCTGCCTATGACCAGGGGGCTAATGTTACGTATATTGGACCAACCGGTTCCCAAATGGGGAGTAAAGAATCAATGAAAGACACTGCCAGGGTTCTTGGTAGAATGTACGATGGTATTGAATATCGCGGTTTCGGACAGGAAATTGTTGAAGAGCTATCTGAATATGCCGGTGTGCCGGTATGGAACGGTCTTACAAATGAATTTCATCCTACTCAGATACTGGCTGATTTTCTGACAATGATCGAACACTCGGGTAAAGCTCCGGATAAATTCGCATTATGCTATCTTGGTGACGCCAGGTTCAATATGGGAAATTCCCTGATGGTAGGATCAGCCAAGCTTGGTACTGACTTCAGGATAGCAGCGCCAAAACAATATCAACCGTCTGATGACCTGGTTTCAAGATGCCGGACCATTGCAAAAGAGACAGGAGCGAAGATAACAATAACAGATAATGTCGCTGATGCTGTAAGAGGTGCAGATTTTTTATATACTGATGTATGGGTTTCGATGGGAGAACCTGATTCAGTCTGGGAGGAAAGAGTGAGACTTCTGAAGCCATATCAGGTTAATTCACAGGTAATTAAGATGACTGGTAATCCATCGGTAAAATTCCTGCATTGCCTGCCTGCTTTTCATAACAGGGAAACTAAAGTAGGAGAGGAGATATTCAGGAAATACGGTCTCGATGGAATGGAAGTTACTGAAGATGTCTTTGAATCACCGCTTTCCATAGTGTTTGATGAAGCTGAGAACCGGCTTCACACTATCAAGGCTGTAATGGTGGCTACTTTGGGTTCCGGTATTTAACCCGCATTTTACTGGTCTTCGTCGCCTAAGTTATTAATTCCCTGACAAAGTAGAAGGTCATTGCGAATGAAGCTGCAAGCTTCAGTCCTATACCTGTCAGAAATCCAAGGAGGCTTCCGAAACCTGCCCTGACGGCATATTTCATGTCATCTTTAAAGATAAGCTCTCCAACGACAGCGCCAATGAGAGGACCTACGATGATTCCGACCGGACCCAGAAATAATCCTATTATAAGTCCGACAGCGGCACCACGGGTACCATATTTTGATCCCCCGAATTTCTTGGTTCCCCAGACAGGTACAATATAATCAAGAACAGAAACGATAATTGTTATCGCAGCCATTACAATAAGTAAAGTAGGGGAGAATTGGCCAAACCGTGTTATGTGCAGCATTATCAGACCCAGATAACTGAGAGGAGGCCCGGGCAATACCGGTACAAGGCAGCCGATAATACCTATCAGCATCAGAATTATCCCTAATATGAGGAGGAAATAATCAGACATTCCAAAATACTTCTCCGCATTGCAGACTATTTCTTACCAAGGTCATCAAACTCAATATTCGTGAACTCTCCGGCTGTAATAGCTTCACTTCCCTCGCTTTCACTAACAACCGCAGTCCCCGATACTTTGCCTTCATGTCTGCCATTGCCAATATAGTCCACAGCATCCCTTAATCCATCGGTAAATTTCTCAAAGTCTTCTTTGTACAGAAAGATCTTGTGTTTTTCGTAGAATATCTTTCCTTCTTTACCAAGTCTTTTCTTGCTTTCAGTGATCGTAAGATAATAATCTTCTTTTCTGGTGGCTTTCACATCAAAAAAATATGTCCTTTTTCCGGCACGGACTACTTTAGTGAAAATCTCATCCTTCTGGTTCTTGTCCTCACTCCCGTTTACATCTTCTTTAATTCCACTTTCTTCTTCCATTTCTAAGTCAGTTAATGTTAGGGGTTTAATTCATGTTGTCAAATGTAACAATTATTTTTTCAAATCAAAACCTAGGGCAGGAAATGTCCAGGTTTTTTCTGAAGTTGTTTTGCCGGTAAGGGAAAAAGAGTATTTTTGCACCTTGAAAATTAAGGTTCTTTATAGATGATTAGCAGGAGATTATTACGCATAAAAGCCCTGATGGCACTTTATGCTTATAACCGACGGGAAGATAACGATCTTGTCAAAGCTGAAAAAGAGTTGATGTTCAGTATAGGAAAGACTTACGATCTTTATCATTATCTTTTGCTTCTCATCCTCGAAATAGCCGATATAGCTACTGATAAGATCGAAAGGGCGCTTCAGAAAAAAATGCCTACCTACACAGACCTGAATCCTAACAGACGTTTTATTGACAATCAGATAATTAACAAGTTAAGAAATAATCTTGCTTTTAAGAAATACGTAACCGGAGCTAAACTCTCCTGGGTCAATTACTCTCACATTCCGAGGATATTATACAATAAGATGATTTCATGGGATTACTATTCAGAATACATGAATTCGGATGATCATAGTTTTCAGTCTGATAAGAAATTCATAATCAAACTTATAATTGAATTATTTTCCGGTTCTGAGGATCTTCTTAACTGTCTGGAAGAACAAAGTATCTACTGGAACGATGATATGGATTATGTAACTGTGATGGTTGAGAAGACACTAAAGAAGTTCAAGGCAGAAACAAAGGAAGATATTGGTCTTATGCCTCTTTTCAAGAACCAGGAAGATGAGGAATTTGTAAAGCTTTTATTCAGGAAAGCAGTACTGAATTCTGCTAAATGCTCTGATTTTATTGACAATAATACTACCAACTGGGAGGTTGAGCGAATAGCACTTATGGATATCCTTGTGATGCAGCTCGCGATAACCGAGATACTTGAATTTCCGGAAATACCCGTGAAGGTAACACTTAATGAATACATTGAGATAGCAAAGTATTATTGTACCTCAAAAAGCAGTACATTTGTCAATGGAATTCTTGATAATATTGTCAGGGAAATACGTGAAAAGAAACTCTTTAATAAATATGGAAGAGGGCTTGTAGGAGAATCTCCTGAAGCCGGTGATTGATTTTGTCAGGATTTTATTACTTGTAATATACAAATGAGAACAGGATTATTAATTTCGGTAATCTTCAGTTTAGCAATAACTTCAGGCTGCACAGGTAAATCAAATAATAGCAGCAGTAATATCCAGAATACTGAACTTTCTGATACAGCTAAAGCTGTTATCAGTTTTACTGAATATGAACATGATTTCGGAAAAGTTGAAGCCGGCGAAAAAATTGGATGCTTCTTCACATATACTAACTCCGGTAATGGCAGTCTTGTTATTAATTCAGTATCAACAAGCTGCGGATGTACTGTTCCTAAGTATGATAAAAAGCCACTGGCTCCGGGTAAGAGCGGTACACTGGAGGTTATTTTTAACACTGCAGGTTATAGCGGGATGCAGTCAAAGACTATCACTATCCAATCAAATGCATCAACTCCGGTTGTGATAGTGAAGATTATGGCTGAAGTATTAAGCACCATTTAAACTAATTACACCAGAACAGAATTATATTATTAATAACTAACAACAACTACAATGACCAATTTATCCTTTTTAACCATCCTGGGTCAGCAAGCTGCAACAGGACAAACAAATCCACTGGTGACATTATTACCATTGGTGCTTGTTTTTGTAATCTTTTACTTTTTCATGATCAGGCCGCAGATGAAAAAGCAGAAAGAGATGAACAATTACAGGAACGCCCTTAAGAGAGGCGATAAAGTCATTACTACCGGTGGTCTGTATGGGAGAGTCCTTGAGGTAAAGGACAATTACATTATGATGGATGCAGGAGGCGATGTCAAGCTTAAAGTAGATAAAAATGCCCTGCTGAAGGATCCTTCCGCCGACGATCAGAACTAATACCCTGTAATCTTTCCAGGAGATGACCAAAAAGGATTTGACAAGGACGGAAGGACATCAGAAGAAAGGACCGGCAACCCTGAAGGAGAATATTATCGTTTTTGCTTTTTTCCTGTTCCTTTCATTTGTATTCTGGTATCTGAACTCGCTTGGCAAAGACCTTGAGGCAGATATTAAATATCCGGTAACCTACATCAATCCTCCAAAGAACAAAACATTTGATGATGGTCTGCCTTCCAGGTTAAACCTTTATATGAAAGGCCCGGGATATTCTATGCTTCAGTTGAAGCTGTCGGGCAAGAGATCGCCAATAGTGGTTGATTTTTCAAAGGTTATTTATAAACCACTTAGCGGGAATGAGTCAGTATCCTCCTACTACCTGGTAACTTCCGGAATGATCTCTGATCTTAATTCACAGTTGAAGTCTCCCTGCAAGATTTCCGGAGTAAAACCTGATACCCTGTTTTTTACTTTTAATTAGCCTGACGGCAATAAAGGGTCATTATACGGTCAGTAATCTGTGTTTATAATAACACGTCAATGAGTGTACAGATGAAGGGAAAGGCGCGAAATATGAAGCTTGGGATCACCGGGGGCATTGGCAGCGGCAAGACTTCGGTATGCAGGGTTTTCAGAGTGTTGGGTATCCCTGTTTTTTCAGCTGATCCTGAGGCCAGAAGGATAATGAATAATCATCCTGATATCATAAACGGGATTAACAGGATAGCCGGTAAAAACATGTATGCTGAAGGAGTGCTGAACAGCAATGAGTTAGCCTCCATTATCTTCAACAACGAAGAAATACTCAGGAAAGTCAATGCGCTGGTTCATCCACTGGTTTTCAAGTACTTCCAGGAATGGGCCGAGAAACAGAATGCACCTTATGTTATCATGGAAGCTGCTATTCTGTTCGAGAGCGGAGCTTCTTCACTTGTTGACCGTATCGCAGTTGTTATTGCCCCCATTGAGGAAAGGATAGCAAGAGTGACTCTCAGGAACAACCTTACAAGGGAACAGGTCATTGACAGGATTAAAAATCAGATGGATGATAAAGCGAGAATAAGCATGTCGGATTACGTTATAAACAACTCGGAAAATGAAATGATAATTCCGGCTATCCTGAAAATACACGAAGATATCCTTAATCATCTGAATTCTTAAACTTGTTATGGGACGTTTCGGTAAATGGATCGGAGGGGGACTCGGATGGGTAATGGGAGGTCCTATCGGCGGCATGCTGGGATTTCTGGTCGGCTCTCTTGTAGACGGCACTTCAATAGAGACATCTTCAACTTATGCAAGAGGGACCGGTACCACCCCCGGCGCCTTCGGAATCAGCCTCCTTGTGCTTATCGCAGCTGTGATGAAAGCTGACGGCAAGGTAGTGAAATCTGAGCTGGATTATGTTAAAGAGTATCTTGTAAGACAATTCGGAAAGGAATCAGCCGCCGAAGCATCAATTATGCTGCGGGATATTCTGAAACAGAACATACCTCTGCAGGATGTCTGCCGTCAGATTGCCGGTAACATGGATTATTCATCCAGGTTGCAGCTTATGCATCTCCTTTTCGGCGTCTCGATCGCGGACAGTAATGTGAATCAACGGGAACAGTCTGTTATCGAAAAGATAGCCGGATACACAGGGATCTCTGATTCCGATTATATATCAATAAGGAATATGTTCATCCCTGACACGGATTCTGCATACAAAATACTTGAAATTGAACGTTCCGCCAGTAATGAAGAATTAAAAAAGGCTTACCGGAGAATGGCAATGAAATATCACCCTGATAAAGTCAGCCATCTTGGCGATGATTTTAAAAAGAGTGCTGATGAGAAGTTCAGGAAAGTGAACGAAGCATATGAAAAGATCAAAAAAGAACGTAATATTCCTTAGATTTTACAGATAATGAATCTG
>Ga0116184_10000034_pt1 | contig 156748 bp, 150 predicted proteins | sample AD_JPNNA5_MetaG_FD_89886 | JGI IMG/M metagenome (GOLD analysis project Ga0116184, IMG submission 89886) | Active sludge microbial communities of municipal wastewater-treating anaerobic digesters from Japan - AD_JPNNA5_MetaG | ecosystem: Engineered > Bioreactor > Anaerobic > Digestate | place... | reverse complement strand
GTGAACATCCACGACATCGCGGCGATGGGAGGACGCCCACTCGCGATGGTCGACGTCCTCTCCATCGCTGACCGGGGGATCTGTGACCGGGTGCTCGCCGGAATGCGGGATGCCTCGCGCCAGTTCGGGGTGCCGATCGTCGGGGGTCATCTCCACCCCGATACTCCCTATTCGGTGATCGATGTGGCGATCCTCGGGGTTGCCCGCGTGGACTCTGTGATCTACAGCCACACCGCACGCGAGGGTGACCGGGTGGTCGTCGGCATCGACCTCGACGGCCGGATCCACCCCTCTTGCATCCTGAACTGGGACTCCGTCACGATGAAGTCCGATCAGGTGGTTCGGGCTCAGATAGACTGCCTTCGCGGTTTGGGCGAGGACCACCTGGTCTCGGCCGGAAAGGATATCTCTAACCCCGGGATCATCGGTTCGCTCGGCATGCTCCTCGAGGTGAGCAGGACGGGGGCGGTGATCGACCTGGACCTGGTCCCCCGTCCCGATCTCCAGGCCCTGGGGATCAACCTCGACCTCTGGTTGCGGATGTATCCCGGCATGGGATTCGTCCTGACGGTACCGCCGGAATCGGTCGCAGAGGTCTGCTCGCGTTTTGAAGCGGTCGGAATGACCGCGGCGGAGATCGGCACGGTAGACACCACGCGGCGACTCTCGATCCGATCCTCCGAAGGGGAGGTGGTGGTCTTCGACCTCGCAGACGACGGGATCATGCGGTTGGTCACATGCCGGGACAAAAAGGCCTGATCCTCGGGATCGGCGTCTCCTCCGCCGATCATATCCCCGGGATGCGGCGTGCGGCTGCAACGCTCGGTCCTGGGACAACGGTCCGGATCTACGGTCCGGAGACGCTGCAGGATGACGGTGTACCGGATCTTATCCTTGTACCCGATCCGGCGGCAGCGCTCATCGGAGACCTCGTCCACCGAACTATCGATGGTGCCGTCCGCGGGACGCTGGCGGCCAGTCACACCCTGCGCCTCCTCCGCGATGCCGTCGGTGCCGATCATCTCGAACGGGTGGCGCTCCTCGAGACAGCCGGCGGACGGCTCTTCTTCCTTGCCCCTGTCGGGGTGGACGAAGGATGGACGGTAAAGGAGAAGGTGGCGTTGATACGGCGCGGGCGCGAACTGGTGCGGTTCTTCGGCCTGCCGGATCGGGTGGGCGTCCTCTCCGGGGGCCGGCTCGGCGATCTGGGCCGGCACCCGGCTGTCGACCGTTCGATGGCCGACGCGGAACTCGCTGCACGACTCGGCGAGGGCGTCCATTGCGAGATCCTGATCGAGGACGCAGTCGGGGAATGCGGACTGGTGATCGCGCCCGACGGTATCGCCGGGAACCTGATCTTCCGCACCCTCGCCTATCTCGGGGGCGGAAAAGGGCATGGAGCGCCCGTAACGAATATCGAACCCGTTTTCGTCGATACTTCGCGCGCTTCGGACGATTATTCGTACGCGCTCAGGCTGGCGATTGCACTGGTCCGGGAGAGAAAAGAGCGATATCCAGGTTCAAATTAAAAATTCAACCGAATTCCTATGATTTTATTCGTACCGATCCTCTCTCATCCAGTATCCTCCGCGATCGGTTCAAAGAGTCAGAATCCCCCGCCGTTGTTGGATTCAGGCAATATTCTGCCGGATTAACTCGAAATATTTAAATCTCGACCAGCATATCTCTTTCTTGAGGTTGAACAGCATCATGGCTGATTTACCGATTGCTGCAGTTGTTCGTATTGCAAAGAAGAGTGGTGCCGAACGCGTCGGGAGTGATGCGGCGGCCGCGATCGTGGCGAAGGCGGAGGCCTATATCGGGAGCCTGACGAAGGAGGCGAACCGCCTCGCGCAGCACGCGGGCCGGAAGACCATCAAGGAAGAGGATGTTGAACTCGCGGCCAAGTCCGCATAAATCCCCTCCCCCTTCTACAGCACGCCCTTCGTACTCGGTACCGCCAGGGACTCTCCGTCCAGCGCAACCGCCGCCCGGAGCGCCACCCCGACGGCCTTGAAGATCGCCTCGACCCGGTGGTGATCATTTCGCCCGTAGGCACGGACGTGGAGCGTGATCCCCGCGTGCCCGCAGAGCGATTCGAAGAAGTGCAATAGGAGCGTCACGTCGATGCCTCCCACCGACGGACCGTTAAAGGGTGCATCGAAGACGAGGTACGCCCGTCCCCCGCAGTCGAGCGCAACCTCGGCAAGGGCCTCGTCCATCGGTACGGCAGCGTGCCCGAACCGCCGGATCCCCCGTCCCTCCCCGATCGCACGGCCGATCGCGGTTCCCAGGACGATTCCGATGTCCTCGACGGTGTGGTGCGCATCCACCTCGAGATCGCCTGTTGCCTCGACGTCCAGGTCGAAGTGACCATGACGGGCAAACGCGTTCAGCATATGATCCAGGAACGGGACGCCGGTGGCGATCGTGGTGCGCCCCGCCCCGTCCAGGTCGAGTTCGACCCGAACCGAGGTCTCGGAGGTGCTCCGGTTCTCAGCCACCCGTCTCATCGGGCCGCCTCCAGCGCCTCTGCGAGACCGATCCGTCCCGAGTAGAGGGCCGATCCGAGTACTGCGCCGGCGGCCCCGAGACCGTGCAGGGCACGGAGGTCCGCGGTGGAGGTGATCCCACCGGCGACCACGACCGGACAGGGCACGGTCTCCAGAAGCGCCCTGACCGGTGCCGGGTCGATGCCCCGCTGGAGGCCCTCGACAGAGACGTTCGTGTAGAGGAGGGAGCCGGCACCCATCTCAACGAAGACCTCGGCCCAGCGGAGGTAGTTGCCCTTCGCCTCACGCCAGCCCGCGACCACGATCTCGGTCCCGCGGGAGTCGACACCCGCCATGACGCGTTCGGGGCCGTACTCCCTGGAGAGCCAGCGGAGTGAGTCGGGCTGTTCCACGGCAAAGGTGCTCAGGATCACGCGGTCCACCCCCGAATCGAGCCAGCCCGCAGCGTCCCCGAGGGAGCGGATACCCCCTCCCAGTTCGATGTAGGCACCCGTCTCGCGGATGAGAGCCCTGATCAGTTCGGCGTTCTTCAGCGAGGCCCCGAAGGCCCCGTCCAGGTTGACCACGTGGAGTGCCGTCGCACCCTCATCGCACCACCGCCGGGCGCAGTCCAGGGGGTCGCCGTACCGCGTCGCCCGATCCCTCTCGCCCTGGACGAGCTGGACGCAGTGCCCGTCCATCACATCGACTGCCGGAAAGATCTGCATGACCGTCAGCGGATCATACGCTCTATGGACATAACAAGGATGTCCTTCGCCCCGGCGTGCTTGAGCCTGGGGATCAGGCTGTAGACCTCGCTCTCGGCAACGACGGCGTGGACGGCGACGAGGTTGTCGTGGGACGCAACCGGCATCACCGTGGGGCCTCCGAGCCCGGGGAGGACCTCTTCGACCTCGGAGAGATGCGCCCGGTTCACGTTCATCATCAGGTAGCACTGTCCGCGTGCCCGGACCACGCTCTCAAGGGCGAGTACGAGCTCGTCGACCTTTCCCGCCTTGGAGCGGACCGAGTCCGGGTTGCCGATCAGGTGCGTGCTCGACCGGAGCACCTCGGCGACCACCCGGAGCCGGTTGGTCCGGAGCGTCGTGCCGGACGAGGAGAGGTCAACGATCGCGTCGGCGATACCAAGATGGGGGGCGAGCTCGCAGGCACCGGCCACCGGGACGAGCGTGACCGGGATCTGCCGATCCTCGAAGAAACGGGCGGTGAGATTCGGAAACTCCGTTGCGACCCTCCGCCCAGCGAGCTCGTCGACACCGGTGACGGGCGACTCTTCCATCACGGCGAGCACAAGTGTCGCCTCACCGAAGCGGAGGTCGAGGAGGTCCGTCACCGCCGCTCCCCGTTCGCCAACCATGTCCAGTCCGGTGATGCCGAGGTCCGCCGCCCCGTTCGCCACGTAGGCGGGGATATCGATCGGGCGGGCGAAGAGAAGTTCCACGCCGGGATCGAGCGTCCGGACGATCAGGCGGCGTTCGCCGGTGCCGACCGCGTGGAGCCCGCTCTTTTCCAGGAGCTCCATGATCGGCTCTGCGATCCGGCCCTTGTTCGGGACCGCGAGGCGGACCCGCTCAGAAGGTGGAGAGTTCTCCACGGATCACCTTCTCGGTGACGCAGGTGATCGTCTCGAGCTGGGCGTCCACGACCTCCTCGATCTGCCGCTGCATGCGCCCGAAGTCCGCACCGTTCCCGGGAAGGACCTGAACCGATGCGACGAGTGGGTGGTCGATCGGCTTTCCGATCTGCGAAAGGAGCCGTACGTAACACTCCTCGATCCCATCGACCTCCTTCACGCAGGACTCGGCGATCTGGGGTGCGAGAATGTTGTAGATCTTGCCGATGTGGTTGATCGGGTTCTTCCCCGAGGTCGCCTCCATCGACATAGGGCGGTGCGGCGTAATGAGCCCGTTCGCCCGGTTGCCGCGCCCGACCGAGCCGTCGTCTCCCATCTCGGCGGAGGTGCCGGTGACCGTCAGGAAGACCGACCCTGTCTCCAGGTCGTCAGCGGTGTTCACATGAACATCGACGGTACGGGATGTGTAGTTCCTGCAGAGGGTCTCGATCTCCTCCTTCATGAACTCCTTGATCTCCATGTACTCGGCGAGCCCGGAGCAGTACCGGTCCACCATGGCACAGCCGATGGTCAGGGTGATATGGTTCTCCTGGCGGAGCCCCATCACCTTCACGTCCTGGCCGATCATCGGCCTGCGGCGCGACAGATCCTGGTCGATGAACCGTGAGACCTCGCGCACGATCGTCTCGGTCTCGGAGAAAGGTGCGTGCCCGACACCGAATGACGTGTCGTTCGCCCGGGGAACATTCGAGTCACACGGGCGGAAGACGTCGCGGAGGTCGGTCGATCCGACACCGAGCCGGCAGTCGACGATCAGCCCGCGGTCCTGGTCGAGGTTCGGGATCGTATCGCGGAGGTACTGGTGGGCGGCTTCGATCGCGACGGAGTCGGTCGGAAACTTGTGCCCCTCGAACTCCTTGGTCGCCCTTCCGTCGATCAGAAGGTAGATCGGGCGGATGATCCGGCCCCCGCCGTACTCCGGTGCGGATTCGCCGGCGACGACCTCGCCCTGGTCGGTGTTGTGATGGAGGTAGACGCCCGCCTCTTCCATGTAGATCCGGCAGAGCGCCCTGCTGATCGACTCGGCGATCCCGTCGGCGATACTGTCGGGATGACCGATCCCCTTGCGCTCGACGAGCTCGATCTGCTGCCGCTCCAGGGGAACCTGGTTCAGCGCCTCGACACGAATATTTCTTCTCATGAAGTCCCTCAAGGACAGCGGACCCCCCTTGGTCCCGCTGAATCTGTTCATATGAGCTGTGCATACAACCGATTAAAAATATGCGGCATAGTGTTATCCCGGTCGGTGGAAACGGACCCGGCGACCGGAGGCGTCACGGGCGTGCCGGCCCATCTCGCTCCGGAGGACGACGGGGCCTGGCAGGACGGGCCCGTCGCGGCAGACGCAGAGGCCGTCGGGGTCGATCGCGCAGGAACCGCAGAGTCCGACACCGCACTTCATATGACGGTGGAGCGAGAAGAAGCTTCTATCCAGGGCTCCGATCGACTCGAGCCGGTCACGGACGGCGAGCATCATCGGCTCGGGGCCGCAGACGCAGATGGCCTCGAAGTCGTCGAGTTCGACCGTCTCCATGAGGGCCGGAACAAAACCGTGGAATCCAGCCGAACCGTCGTCCGTCGCCACACGCAGGTCCGTCAGCCGGTCGAGCCGCTCGTGGAACGGGAGCTCGGACTCCGTTCGGGCACCGAGCAGGAACGTTACCACGCGCCCGTCCGCTGCGAGGGGCAGGAGGGGAGCGGCCCCGATCCCACCGGCGACCGCGAGGATGCGTTTCGCCGTGGGGAATCCTCGGCCCAGCGGCCCGCGGACCCCGATCCGGCTGCCGGCACCCAGGGCGCAGAGCGCCGCCGTCGCGTCCCCGACCCGCTGGACCGAGATCGAACGGTCGGAGGAGAGGGCCATCGGGATCTCGTCCACACCGGGGACCCAGATCATCGCGAACTGCCCGGGCACGAACGCGAAGGCCCGGTCGAAGCGGAGCGTCCGGATCGACGGAGTCTCGTCGATCACCTGTTCGACCGTGACCACGACCGGTTCAGACATGTGCGCATCCCACGATCTCGGCAGGTTCGATGCCACCGTCCGCGTACAGCTCCCGCGCGATCGTATCGAAGACGACGGGATCTTCCAGGACGGCGGAGCCGATCTCAACCGCGGAGGCGCCCGCCATCATCATCTCGATCACGTCCTCAGCGGTCGAGACCCCCCCGCACCCGATGATCGGAAGAGAGCAGGCTGCACGGAGTTCATAGACACACCGGACGGCGATGGGGAAGATCGCGCGGCCCGAAAGCCCCCCGTACCGGTTTCCGAGCACGGGCCGGCGAAGACCCGTCGCAATCCTCATCGCCCTCACCGTGTTGATCGCGACGAGCGCGCTCGCACCACCCCGTTCGGCCGCCCGGCCGATGGCGGTGATATCCGTGACGTTCGGGGTCAGCTTGACCCAGACGGGGAGACCGAGCCGGACCACCGCCCGGGTACAGTCCTCGACCATCGCGGGGTCGGAACCGAGGGCGGACCCGTATCCCTGGGCATGGGGGCAGGAGAGGTTCAACTCGAGCCCGCGCGCCCTGCCGACGAACCAGCTGCCGACCTCTGCGAACTCCTCGGGCGAACCACCAAAGATCGAGACGACAACGGGTTCATGTCCGACCGTCTCGAGCTCATCGACGAAGCCTGCGGAGGGGTTCGGAAGACCCATCGCGTTGAGGACCCCGTTCCCGTACGGAATGAGGCAGGGGCCGGCATGCCCGGGGAGGGGGACGGGGCCGATCGACTTGGTGACGACGCCACCGGCCCCGTTCCGGAGCTGCCGGGCGAGCGAGGCGCCGGTCGTCCCGAGGATCCCGGCGGCGAGGATCAGATGGTTCCTGAGCCGGACGCCTCCGACCTCAACCGGACCCGGCCTGAGCGTGAGCATGCGGATCATCTTGCCCTCCGGCAAGATGAGCGTTACGGGGCAGCGTTTCTGCGAAGCCGAACCTCCCCGCCATCGATGCCGGGAGTGTCATTCTATTAGGTCCGCAGCACATAGTACACCCAATGACCAGGCTATGCGTGATGGGTGCCGGCCGGATTGGCGGTGAGGTGGCTTTTCTGGCGTCCGCGACGGGGCTCGTGGACGAACTCGTCCTCCACGACGCCGTCGCCCCCTTCCTTCACGCCCAGGTACTCGACCTGCTCCATACGGGGCTCGACATCACGATCTCGACCGATCTTGCGGACGCCAGCGAAGCCGACATCGGGGTCTTCGCCGCCGGGTCTCCCCGCAACCCCAACATCCGTTCCCGTGCCGACCTGCTCGCCGCGAACCTCCCGGTCGCCGACGAGTGCATCCGGGCGTTCAGGGGGTTCTCCGGTGTCCTCGTCGCGATCACGAACCCGTCCGATGCGAACGCGTACTACATCTCCAGGAAGTCCGGTCTTGACCGATCGCGGGTGATCGGGTTCGGCGGGCAGCTCGACTCCGCCCGTTTTGCACTGGCCCTGCGGGAGCGCGGACTGGGGAGGGTCGGGACCGTCCTCGGGGAGCACGGGGACCACCAGGTCCCCATCTTCTCCCGGGCGGCCCCGGACGTCCCGGAGTTGCTGCGGGAGGAGATCCTGACGGGGCTCCGGAACGCATCGATACCGGTGATGAAGGGCAAGGGTGGGACCGTCTTCGGCCCCGCGGTTCACATCGTCGCCCTGCTCCGTGCCGTTGTCGAGGACAGGCGCGAGGTCCTTCCCTGCGCGGTCGCCCTGGAGGGCGAGTACGGGATCGAGGGCTGCTCCATGGCCGTTCCGGTCGAGGTCGGACGGGAGGGCGCACGACGGATCGAGGAGTGGAACCTCGATCCCTGGGAGTCGGCCAGGATGCAGGAGGCGGGCGCATTTCTCGGCAGCCTCTGTGCAGGGCTCCCGCTCTGAAGCGATGACCCCCGACGGCGGTCCGGTCGAATGCTCCATCACGCAGGTCGAGTACTCCACCGGCCCGCTCGGCACCACGGTCCACGTCTTCGGACGTGACCGTGACCGGAACCCGGTTCACCTCCAGGTGTCCGGGTTCCGTCCGTACTTCTACGTGCCCGAAGACCAGGCAGGTGCCGCTGCCCGCACCGGGGTTCTCACCCTCGAGGAGGGGACCACCTACCGGTCGATCCGGGGCGAGACGCTCCGGAGGGTGTATGCCCTACGGCCCGGGGACGTACGTGATGTGCGGTCGGGCTACGATCACTTCGAGGCGGATATCCCGTTCACGACCCGGTTCCTGATCGATACCGGCATCCGGGGAGGATGCCGCGCCCCGTCCACCGAACCTGACGTGAGCGAGGTCGTACCGTCGAACCTCGACGTTCCGGCCCGGGTCTGCCTGATCGACATCGAGTGTGAAGACGAGCATGGTTTCCCCGATCCGAACCGGGACCGGGTTATCTGCATCACCTGCCACGACTCGTACGAGGACCACTACACCACGTTCCTGCTCCGGCCTGAGAAGACGGAGATCGATCCCGGGTCGCTTGCCAGAGGACTGAACAACGCCTGTGTCCGCTCGGACGGGCACACGCTCTGCGTCTACGACTCGGAGATCGGGCTCTTTGCCGGCCTCTCGGAGTTCATCCACCGTACCGATCCCGACGTGGTCTCGGGTTGGAACGTCGCGGAGTTCGATATCCCCTATCTCTTCGATCGGATGACCCGACTCGGGCTTCATCCTTCGGAAGCCCTCGCCCGCCTACCCGGATCGAGCGATCGGAACCCTCTTCGCGGGCGTGTGGTCTTCGACCTGCTCGATGCGTACAAGAAGGTGCACCTTCAGAAACGGGAATCCTACCGGCTCGACGCGATCGCCCAGGTCGAGCTGGGCGAGACGAAGGTGCGGTACACCGGAACGATCGCGGGGCTCTGGCGGGAAGACCCGCGCCTCCTCGTGGAGTACAACATTAAGGACGTCGAGCTCTGTGTCGGGATAAACCGGAAGGACAGCATCATCGAGTTCTACCGGGAGATCGCCCGGTACGTGGGCTGCCCGCTCGACCGTTCGATCAATTCGTCGCAGGTCGTGGACGTCTACATCCTCCGGAAGTCGTTCGGCCGTTTCGTCCTCCCGTCGAAGGGATCGATCGTCGCCGAGGAGTTCGAGGGTGCGACCGTCTTCGACCCGTCACGGGGGGTCCGGGAGAACGTGGTGGTGCTCGATCTCAAGTCCCTGTACCCGATGGCGATGATGACGATCAATGCCTCCCCGGAGACGAAGGACCCGCAGGGGGAACTGGTCGCACCCAACGGCGTCAGGTTCCGATCAAAACCCGACGGGTTGACCCGCTCGATCATCGCCGAGCTGCTCGCAGAACGCGACGAGAGGAAGCGACAGCGGAACTCCTTCCCCTTCGGTTCCCCGGAGTACCACCTCCTCGATCTCCAGCAGAACGTCATCAAGGTGATCATGAACTCGTACTACGGGGTCTCGGGATATGTCCGGTTCCGGCTCTATGACCGGGAGATCGGCTCTGCGGTGACCTCGGTGGGACGGGCGATCATCGAGCATACCCGGAGGGTGATCGAGTCCCTGGGCTACACGGTCCTCTACGGTGATACCGACTCCTGCATGGTCGGTCTGCCCGTGATGGAGAAGGAGGAGACGATCGCGACGGCACGATCGATCGAGGCGGCACTGAACGCGTCGTATGCTGAGTTCGCCCGAGAAACGCTCAACGCGGACCAGCACTACTTCTCGATCAAGTTCGAGAAGATCTACCGGCGGTTCTTCCAGGCGGGTCGAAAGAAGCGTTACGCGGGCCATCTGGTCTGGAAGGAGGGGAAGGATGTCGACGAGGTGGACGTGGTCGGGTTCGAGCTCCGCCGTTCGGACTCGCCGGCGATCACGAAGGAGGTCCAGGGGCGCGTCATGGAGATGATCCTGAAAGGTGCAGGGTACGGGGCGATCAAGGCATACCTGGGGGACGTGATCCGGACCTATCGCGCCGGTGGGTTCCCCCTCGACATGATCGGGATTCCAGGAGGGATCGGCAAGGCGCTCGACGCCTATGAGAACGATGACGCCCACATCCGCGGGGCGAAGTACGCGAACCAGTACTTAGGGACCGCCTTTGGACGTGGTTCGAAGCCGAAGCGGCTCTACATCAAGAACGTGACCGCGAAGTATCCCAAGACCGACGTGATCGCCTTCGAGTACCCCGATCAGGTCCCTCCCGAGTTCGTCGTCGACTGGGAGACGATGCTCGAGAAGACGATCCGGCAGCCGATCTCGCGGATCATCGAGGCCCTCGGTTGGGAATGGGACGACGTGGACCCCTCCCGGACGAACCTCTCCCAGTGGGGGTTCTGAGACGGTGCCCAAGGGCACGAAGACGCGTGCCCACCGTTCCCTGCGGGGGCGGATCGGACCCCCGGTACATCCTGGTGCCTGCCGGCTCGGCAGGTATTTATCTCCGCGCCTCATGAAAGCTTGTTGTGATTGCCTGTGACGGACGGACGGTGCGGGTCGTTGCCCGGCGCCTGCCGCTCGCTCTCCTTTTCGTCTTTCTCCTAATGACGTTCGGCTCTGGTCTCGTCTCCGCCTTCACCTGGCAGAGCGAGGCGGTGGACACATCGGGAAGAATCGGGCTCTTCTCCTCGCTTGCGCTGGACGGCGCCGGCAACCCGCGGATCAGCTACTTCGACGATACGAACGGTGACCTGAAGTTCGCATGGAGGGACGTCTCGGGCTGGCACACGGAGACCGTCGACACCGGTGGTCGGGTCGGCCCGTACTCCTCGCTTTCGCTGGACGGCGGTGGCAACCCGCAGATCAGCTACTACGACGCGACGAACGGAGACCTGAAGATCGCCCGTCGGACCGCCACGGGCTGGACCTGCGAGGTCGTGGACGCGGACGGAAACGTCGGCGGATACACCTCGCTCGCGCTGGACGGCGGTGGCAACCCGCGGATCTCGTACTATGATTTCACCAGTTCCGACCTGAAGTACGCCTGGAGGGATCGATCCGGGTGGCACACGGAGGTGGTGGATGCGAAGGGTATCGTCGGCTGGTGGACGTCGCTCGCGCTGGACGGCGGTGGCAACCCGCGGATCAGCTACCTGTTCGAGTGGACCGACGATCTGAGGTACGCCTGGCGCGACGCCACGGGCTGGCACACGGAGACCGTGGACGCCGAGGGGTATGTCGGCAAGTGCACATCGCTCGCCCTGGACAGGGCGGGTCGGCCCCACATCAGTTACTTCGACGACACGGATGATGTCAGGGACGACCTCAAGTACGCCTGGCAGGACGACGCAGGGTGGCACATCGAGGTCGTGGACGCGGAGGGTTGGGTCGGATTCTACTCATCGCTCGCTCTTGACGGTGCCGGTCGCCCATGCATCAGCTATTTTGACGATACCAACGACGACCTGAAGTTCGCCTGGCGCGACTCCTCGGGGTGGCACTGTGAAACGGTGGAGACCGGCGGGCACGTCGGGATGTGGACGTCGCTCGCACTGGACGGTGCCGGCAACCCGCGGATCAGCTACTACGACGACGGGAACGGGGACTTGTGCTATGCCTGGGTGGCGGACCCGGTCCCCCGTATCAAGGCCCTGCCTGGCGCATCGGGCAACCCGAGCGACCCGGATGGCGACGGTCTGTACGATGACCTGAACGGAAATGGCCGGAGGGACTTCGTGGACGTGATCCTCTTCTTCAATCAGATGGCATGGATCGAGGCGAACCAGCCGATAAAGCCGTTCGACTATAACGGTAACGGGAGGATAGATTTTGCCGACGTGATCTGGCTCTTCAATACGCTCGGCAACCCGACCATGACCCTCCGTCCGACGATCCCGTCAACCCCCACCCCCGTCCCCCCAACCCCGACAGCACCGTCTCCTTCTCCGACGCAACCGACAGTACCCACCGCCACGCAGTCGGCGGATACGATCACCGCGGGATTTATCGCCGATCCCCGGACCGGCACGGTCCCGCTGGTGGTCCGGTTCACCTCCACCTCCACCGGACCGTACGATACGCTCGAATGGACCATACTTCTCGACGAGCGTGTGGTCGATACGATGTCAGGAGAGCGACCGATCTACGTCTTCACCCAGCCGAAGATTTACACCCTGATCCTCGAGGCGTCGAACTCGAGCACCCACGAGATGGCGACCACGGAAGGGACGATCACGGTCACGAACACCTCCCCCGGGCCAACGGTCACACCGGGGGTATCGGCAACGGTTACGCCCGGAGTCACAACCCAGGTGACCGTCCCGCCCATGACCGGGAATGGTGAGCCCTTCCCGGCGCCGCACTCCCTGCCCGGAATCATCCAGGCCGAAGATTATGACACGGGTGGGTTCCGGGACACCACGTCGGCGAACGAGGGGGGTGTCTATCGTTTCGATGCGGTTGACATCGAGCTGATCGGCAGCGAATTCAACGTCGGCTGGATCCGACCGGGAGAGTTCCTGAATTATTCCGTCGACACACCCATCTCCGGCACCTTCGATCTCGCTCTCCGCCTGGCGAACCCGGAGGCGATCACGAAGACCGTCTCCGTCCTCCTCGATGGCGCACCTGTCGGCTCTATCAGGGTATATCCGACAGGCGGCTGGCTGAACTACCAGGAGTTCAGGGGATCGGCCCCGTTGAACCTCTCCCCGGGTCGGCACGTCGTGACCGTATCCTTCGAGGGTGTCAACCGGCTGAACTTCGACCTTTTACGGTTTTCGGGCATCCCTCCGTGAGGAAACCCGGGTGGATCCCCCGGTGGGACGACCCGGCACGATCCGTGGGAGAGGAGACCGTCCGGATTCAGGGGTTGCAGGGATGGCGGATCCGAAGGTGAGGTACTGTCAATCGTCTCGGGTGGTTGTGCCAGAAGGTTGAAATGATAGGCGAGCATTCAACACCTGTTGAACACCACTTCGGAGATGACCCTGCATGTTCATTATTGACAACCTTCGATTCGCCCTGAGCATCGTCCGCATCGCCCTGATCGGTGTCGGTATCCTACTCCTGCTCGTCACCGGCATCGGTCTCGTCCTTGTTGTACTGCTGGGGCGCCGGGCCTTCGAACTGTTCCATGAGGGTGGATGCCCGTTCCGGCACGGAACACCGTCCCAGACCGAACCAGAGGTCTGAACCGGACTTTTTTCCCACGGGAAGTGACGGGTGCCGATCCTCACCGGTCCTTCCGGAGATGGCCCTTCCTTCCGCCCACCCTATTCCAGAGGCTCCTCATCTCCCCGGCAATGAGCCCTGGGTAGCTTCGGGACTTTGCGCGCGATAGATTCCCTTTCGTTCCGGTTCTCCCATGACCCGCTCTCATTCCTCTGCCTCCGTGCATGGTCCCTCATATCACGGGATCTCCCGTCCATGGTGTCAACCGGGTGCATCGCTGGGGTGATGCCGGAAAGGTCGGATCGATGGTGAAGGACCCACCGGATCCTCCGAGCAGAAAAAAACGATACAGGTCACCGTTCATCCGACCAGGGAGAAAAGGAACTGGGAGGAGAGGGAGCACCCGTGAACGGCTCCCGGTTCCGGGAGGAGATCAGCCCCGGGCCGTGCGGGCACCTACCGGTTCCACCTGGTCCAGGAGGGATACGATCGGTAAAAACCGCCATCCGACCGTGTTCTCTCCGGTACCGGGCTGGTCGGTTCCGCCACGGGTGTAGTGACCGTCACCGGCTGCCGGTACCAGCCATGACCCGCCCACCCGGCGACCCTCCGGCTGCCGAACCGGCCGAACGTCTCCGTCGTCGGTGTCTGCTCGATCGTGACCGGGTACGACGGGACTGTCGTCAGGGACGGTGTGGGTTCTGCCGTTGGAGCCGTCGGTTCGATGGATGCGGACGGTAACGGGCTGGTCGGTGCCGGTGTCACGGGCACCGACGTCGCGGGCACAGACGTCGCGGGCGGCACTCCCGTCGGCGTGGAGGTCAGCGTTGCGGACGGCGTGCGTGTCGGTGTCAGCACCGGCCAGAGCGGAGCGGTCGGTTCCGGGGAGACGGTCGGCTCCGGGGTGGTCCAGGGGGCGGGCCCCGCTCCTCCTCCGAAGAGTGAACCGAGAGTGCGCCCGTAGTAGGTCTGACCATCGTTCCCGGGTGTCGTGTCCGTCACGACCACGTCGTCGAGCCTCACGGCACCGAGGAAGCGGGCCCCTTCTCTCTCCATAAAGGCCTCGCTGAAGACCTCCTGGCCATGGATGAACTGCGAGACGAACCAGCCACCATCCGCCGCCTGGTCGACCTCGTAACATCCGTAGACCCGCTCGTCGTCCGAGACCTGCGAATAGACGATAATATAACGGTACCGGTCGACTCCGTGCAGAGAGAAGATGTCTCCCGGCATCCAGGTATGAACCGGGTCTTCGAGTACCTGGACGTCCTTCCCGTCCGGCATGGAAAGGCGGAGGATCTCCACCTTTCCATCGGGGGGGAGGTGGACCGGGACAGTCACCCGGGCAAAACCGCCCAGGATCAGGCCCTTCGGGAGGGCGGTCCGCGTCGACCCCGTCGATAGCTGCCACTCCCCGATCGACTCGGCGCAGGGTGCACCATTGAAGAGCGTGACCTCCAGTCGGTCGCCATCGGGGACGACGCCCGTGATGACCACGGGAGAATCCGTGGTGGCCGCGCTGACGGCGGCACCACCTGTGAGGAGCAGGAGGAGACCACAGAGAAGCGCCGCTCTCCCGCCATGCTGCCGGATGCTCATGGATGATTATTGATCCGACGCCTATTTACCGATATGTCTCGCCGGCCGCTCGTGTTGCGGTAAAATGAAGAGCGGGGCCGGAGACGATCAGAGCTTTCTGCGGGCAGCGAGCAGAAGGACGGTGGCGACAAGGAGTCCCGTGATCGGGACGACCGGACTGCCTGCCTTCTTCGTGTCCTCGACCCTCGTCGAGGCTGGTGCGTAGGTGCCGTGGTCGGGGGAAGGCGTCGGCACGGGTGTGGACGAGACCACCACGGCGGTCACCGTCTCTTCGGTGATCACGGGTGTGTCCGGAGCTGCGGACGGCGTGGGAGTACGGGTGCTGGTCGCGACCTTCGTCGGGTCGAGGTCGGTCGAGTACGACCCGGGGGGCAGGGTGTTCTGCGTGAAGGTGACCAGAGGCAGTGTCTCGACCGGGAGGGGTCCGGTCGAGAAGAGCCCGTTCCTGCCGGATGCCGTGCCGGTGATGTCGGAAAACTCGGTGAAATCGTCGTTCCAGTACCGGACATGATCGACCGAGACGGACAGGGTCGATGTACCCTCGCGCAATGCCCGGAAGGTGATATCGGCCAGGGGATAGCGCCCCTGTGGGTACCCGCGCCTGAAATCCCCGAGCATGATCCGCAGTGTGCGATCGTTGGAGATCGCTGCCGTGGTGTTCAGCACCCGGATCCGTGTCGACTGGTAGGCGATGAGCGTGGGGTCCCAGGAAATGTCGATATAGGTGTCCCCGAAGAGCGGTGACCAGCCGTTGTCGACCAGGAGCTGAACGACCCCGTCGCTACCAACGGGAACATTGCCGACCGAGGTGACGGAGAAGGTTCCCGTGCCGGGTGGGACGGTGAAGGCGCCCGGGACGACGGTTGGTGCTGCTACAACCGAGCCTGTCAGCGGGTTCGAGACCGATATCGTCCCGGAGGCGGATACGGGGAGGACCAGCAGTGCCGAGAGGAATACGATGAGCAGGCCGGCTTCGATTGCCGTTCGCGTGATCCGCGTCCTGATCTGCATGGATCTGCGTGGGAGTGAACATCTCATAAGGATTGCAGATTCACCCCGGCAGGGAGCGGGCCTGCAGGAGGCTTTGCGGGGATGGACCCGAGGGAAACCCTCCTGTTCCGATCCTGCGATCCTCAGTGTTTTTTATTTTGCACGGAGCTCCTGTTCGGTGCCGGGTATGGTCAACAGAGAGGTCTGATCGCCTGCAGGCAAACGCCCTCCTGTTCAGGGGGACCACCCTGCGTCGATACCCTGTTCCCTCCGTTCGGCCTGTACTATCCCGGAGAATCCGAACTCTTCGATGGATCACGAGGACGTAAGTGTTAATGGCGTGAACGTCGCACAGGAGAATGAATGGTCGGACCGTCGGGGAGAGAGGAGATGATCGCACGCGATGTTCAGAATGAGGCAGGCAGTACGACGACCGGCACCGGTGTCGCCGGGGAGACGCAGCGGGGCACGGGAGGGGGATCCGTTCAGGTGGTCGAGTTCCTGCTCGGCCGGGAATATTTCGCGATAGACCTCTTCGACGTGCGGGAGGTGGTCGAGTACACGCACATCACACACCTGCCGAGCGCCCCCGAGTACATCCGGGGGATCATCGACCTGCGGGGGGAGATCACTACGATCATCGACCTCAAGACGACACTTCACATCGCGGATCAGGGCGAACGGGACGAGAAAGAGAAGCGGATCATCGTTCTCGACCCACAGATCACGGGGAAGAAGATCGGAATCATGGTCGACGATGTCCGCTCCGTCTCCACGTTCTCACGGGATCAGGTCGATGATGCGGCGACCGTGAACGGGGGTAACACGCATATCATCGGGATCATCAAGAAGAAGCAGGCGGTCCGCGGTCGCGATGAGACCGAGCTGATCATCTGGATCGATATCCGGCAGATCCTGAAGGAGATTCTGGCCGGAAGGTAGGGTTGGCAGACCCCTCTTTCAGGAATGCTGGTCGAGGTACCGGACACCTGCAAGCCCGAGCCCGCCTGCCACGAGGAACGCGATCGCCTCGCGGAGGTGGGCTGCTCCGAACGCGAGCAACAACAGCCCGAGTGCGAAGGTGAAGCCGACCGGAAGTGCCACCACGAGGTTCCAGTGAATATTATGCGGTGGCGCAGCGGTACCGGTGAGGCGCTCCAGACCCGGGTCCAGGCGCTGGTCGTCGTACGGCAATGAGGAACGGGCGGTCGTCCTGGATGCCTGAGGCGCCCCCGGTGGAGAGAGTGCCATGATGCGTCAACACGATCAATGACTGTCCGTTATTTAATGGTATGGTCGTATTGCGCGGCGTTACTGCCATGCAAAGACGAATCGGGGGGGGACACGCCTGGTCGCGAACGCCCTTGAACCCGGGCTCCTCTTCGAATTCCTCGTCATCCTGGGGTTCTCGATCGCCGCTCTCTTCATCTGTCACCGGCTTCACATCCCGGGAGTCGTCGGGTACCTGGCCGCCGGAGTACTGATCGGCCCCGATGGACTGCGTCTTGTCGCGGACCAGGCCATGATCTCCCAGTACGCCGAACTCGGCGTCATCCTCCTTCTCTTCACCATCGGTCTCGAGATCTCGTTCAGAGACCTTTTACAGGCGAGCCAGATGCTGATCATCGGGGGGACGCTCCAGCTCCTTCTCACCATCGGGTTTGTCTATGGAATCGCCATCGTTCTCGGTCTCTCCCCTCCAGTCGCCGTTGCCTTCGGGCTGATGATCGCCGTTTCGAGCACGACGATCGTGATGGCGGCCCTCGGGGAACGGGGAGAACGGGGTTCGCTCCATGGACGGTTTCTTTTGTCGGTCCTGATCCTCCAGGACCTGGCAGTCGTTCCGATCATGCTCCTCCTCCCGGTCCTCGCCGGGGAGACTCCTGTCGGTCTGGAACAGCTCCCGCTCGCCCTCGCCAGGGGAGGCGTGATCCTCTCCGTCATCCTGGTGAGCCTCCGATGGGGGGTTCCCACCCTTCTCTATCACGCAGCACGGATCCGTTCCGGCGAGGTCTTTCTCTTCTCCGTGGTGGCGATCTGCATCCTGACCGTCTACGTCTCCGGCATGCTCGGTCTCTCCTTCGCGTTCGGTGCATTTCTCGCTGGCCTCCTGATCGCCGATTCCGACTTCCGGCACGAGACGATGGCCCTCGTGATGCCGTTCCGCGACCTCTTTTCCGGTATCTTCTTTGTATCCATAGGGATGCTGCTCAAGACCGATTTCATCCTCGAACAGCCCCTCCTGGTGATCGGCCTGACGACGGGTATCGTGGCGGTCAAGACTCTTCCCGCGATGCTCTCGGCCAGGGCGCTGGGCCTTCCCATCCGAACCATCGTGATCGGTGGTCTCTCCCTTGCCCACGTCGGGGAGTTCTCGTTCGTCATCGCGAACAGCGCCCTGGCACTCGGACTGCTCGTTGTCGAAGGGTATCAGCTCTTCCTGAACGCTGCCGTCATCTCGATGGCCATCGCCCCGTTCCTGATCCGCCTCTCCTCCCTGATCGGAGCACACCTGGCCGGTTCGATCCCGCACCGCGACGGAGGTATCGAGCCCGCCGGGCACTCGGGGCACCTGGTGATCGTCGGTTTTGGTCTCTCAGGCCAGAAGATCGCAAGGGTTGCCCGCGAGTCTGGGATCGGGTATACGGTCATCGAGGCGAACCCCGAGACCGTCCGCCGCATGCGGAACCGGGGGGAGCCGATATACTTCGGTGATGCGGCACATGCGGGCGTACTCGAATGGGCCGGTGTCGATCGGGCACGCATGCTCGTCTGCGTCATCTCCGACCCCGGAGCGGTCGCTCGTATCGTCTGCGCGGCGCGCAGGATGAACCCGGGACTCTTCATCGCCGTCCGCGTCCGGTACGCCGCCGAGATCGAGGCGCTCAGGGCTGCCGGCGCCGACGAGGTGGTCGCCGAGGAGTTCGAGGCCCTGATCGAACTGGTCACACGGGTGCTCTCGGTCTACATGGTCCCGTTCGACGAGATCGAGGGGTACGTTGAGCGCGTCCGTGCAGACGGGTACGCCATGTTCCGATCGCTCCGGGCATCGGCATCGGGAGGCCTGGATGTCAGGGGACGGCTCTATAACCTGGACATCCGTACCTATCGTGTTGCACCGACGTCACCCCTCGCGGGGCGCCGGCTCGACGAGTCCCGTCTCAGGAGCGACTTTGGCGCCACCGTCCTCGCCGTTCAGCGTGGTGACACCACCATCCCGAATCCATCCGGGGTGGAGAGCCTTCTCCCCGGGGACGTGGTCGTCCTGTTTGGTTCGCCTGCGTCTCTGGCACAGGCCGGCACCCTCTTTTCGGGGTCGGAGAAAAGATAGAAGGGGGGACCTCAACGGCGGGAGCGGGCGATCAGCATGCCCGCGAGCGCGACTCCCGCGAGTGCGATCCCGTCCACCAGGCCGGATCTGGTCGTGGTGGGGACCGCCGTCGTCGGAGGTGAGGTCGTCACGTTCGTCGTGGAAACGGTCGTCACCACCGTCGTCGCGCCGCCCTGGGGCACCAGTGATGCCGATACCTGGGCAGTCTCACCCTCCTGCACCTGGATCGAGGTGGTCCAGTCCTGGAAACCCGGAAGTCGGATCAGGACGGTATGGGAGTTCCTCGGGACGTCCCTGACGGTCAGGGGGGTGATCCCCCTGTAGACGTTGTCGATGTAGACACCGGCACCGGAGGGGGCGGAGACGACCGCCACCTGCCCGCTGGGATTCGATGTCGGCAGGTCTTTCAGGGTCGCGACCAGGCTTGTGGTTCTTCCGGCGGATACGGTCAGCGTCGTGACGTAGTCATAGTACCCGCCGAGCGTCAGCACGCAGCTGTGGTCACCGGGGGCGACATTCGGGATATCAAGCGCATCCCAGCTGTTCGTCTGCCCGTGGTAGACCCCGTCGAGATAGACCGAAGCCCCCGAGGGGTACGAGACCACGTCAACAGAACCGGTCGTCGGCGGGAGTGCGGTCAGCGTTGCACGGAGTTCGGTCGTGCTTCCGGCCTGAACCTGGATGGTGGTGGAGTATTCCTGGTAACCGGCGCGTCGAAGCAGGACGTTGTGGGTGCCGACACCCAGGTTACCCACGGTGACCGGTGTTGCCCCGCGGTAGAGACCGTCGATGTAGATATCGGCATTCGAGGGGACGGATTGAATCCGGGCCGAACCGTACGACGGTCCGACCGGGTTGAGCGTGATCTCAACCTGGGTCGTCTGACCAGGGTTCACCTGGACGGACCTCGAGACCGAGTAATACCCGTCGCGACTGGCGAGGATGGTGTGCGTGCCGGCGTTCACGTTCGCGAACGTTACCGGGGCGGTTCGCAGGTCGACCCCGTCAAGGACGACGGTGGCACCCTCGGGCGAAGTCTGAACCTGGATGGAACCGTCGGGACGGTCCTGGTTCAGGTTCGCGACCACACTCTTTCGCTCCCCGGAGAGCACCTGGATCGTCGTCGAGTAGGTGACGTAACCGTCCAGCTGCACCGCGACGATATGTTTTCCGGCGATCACGTCCTGCGAGAGGTACGAGCCCGTCTGGGAGGGGGTGGTCCCATAGAACTGCCCGTCGATGTAGACGTTCGCCCCGGTGGGCACCGACTGCACCTGGATCGTGCCGAAGATCGACGTCTGCGTGACCACGGGCAGGGTGACCGTGATCTCGTTCATCTGGCCCGCGTTGACCGAGAACGTGGTCTCGTAGTCCTGGTAGCCCTGCCTGGAGACCCGGAGGTTATGCTGCGTCATCGCCGTCACCTCGATCGGGGTGGACTGCCCGCTCTGTACGGCGGTGACGCCACGATAGATGTCATCGATGTAGACGAGAGCTCCGCCCGGTGACGATGTGATCCGGACGAGGCCGATCTCGCCATCTGCCAGGGCGGGCACGGCGAGCGCGGTGAGGAACAGGACCAGCACCGCGAAAAGGGATACTGTTCGATGATGTGCCATAATGATCGTACTAGCCATTCACGCCCGATCCGATAAAACCGTTTCCAAAAAAATTTCCTGGCATCCGGGCACATTCAGGAATCTACGGGCGGTGAACGGCATCATCCCCCCTCCGGGGTCTTCCGGATGTCCACCCCCTTATTGTCCGTCTCTCGAACGGGATCCGAAGGGGTAGGGACGGTTTCGTTCAAGGAGCAGGAGAAAAGGTGATGAGCGACCGGTTCCGGTCACTTTTTGGCAGTCTTTCCGCCCTTCTTCTGAGGCTTTGTGGATGAACCCGCGGAGACTGCCAGTTCCTGGTTCATCTCGTCGACCTCCGCAGCCCCCTCTGCCAGGAACCGATCCTCATCCCCGGTCAGGATCTGGATCAGGCGGTTGAACTCGCCGATATGGACCCTCTCCTCGTTCGCGACATCGATCAGCACCTTCTTCGCGAGCGGATGATCGGTGGCCTCGGCATGCGCCATGTACAGGAACGTCGCCTCTTCCTCTGCTGCCACGTTCATACGCAGCGCCCGGACGAGCTCCTCATCGGTCATCTTCCTGTCCGGGACGTTCCCGGTGAATGGTTTGGTGAAGTCTGGCATCGGATCTCTCCCAGGTTGACTGTCTCCCCCAAGACGGTCGCCCGCCAATACCGGCGGGCCGTTCGGAGGGGGTGATCGTCGGGCGTCCCCTCTCCCTGGCGGGGATCGGGAGCCACCCTTCAGATCCAACCTCTCGCCGATCAGATAAAAAGGCTTGTGTCTGACCGAAGGCGGCGCGTTCGGATGGTACCAGGGTACGTGCCAGACCCTGAGGACCGGACACTCTGCCCGGATTCGACATTCCCAGGTGCCTCCGGCGTCCCTTCCCGGGGATACGGGCAGGGTGGTGTCCGTCCATGAGGGAAGTCGGATACACCGGTGTTTGGCGTCACGCCTTCGCTCTCCCACCATCTCCCCCTTTGGGAGGGATCGACCTGCCGGCCTGACGCTGAGACGGTCCGGTGCCGTATCTGCTCCCGCTATTCGCGTCGGGCCTTCAGGGCCAGGTAACGGTCGTAGACGACGAGGGCGAGGAGGACCACGATGCCGCCAAGCAGGATGAACGGCACCACCGACTCCGTGCCGGTGGCGGGGACCGTCATCGCGCCCGGCATCATTCCATCCGCCTGTTCCGTCCCCCCCTTCATTATCGCGGGGGCCGCATTGTTCGCCTCCCACAGCGCCGCAATCACTGCCGTGGCACCGAGCGCGATGCCAAGGGCGGCATATTTCCGGAGCAGGGTCCCGAGGTCCTCCCTTGCCGGGCTCACGATCACCACACGGTCGACCAGGCGGTAGACCTTCTGTTCCCTTCCCTTCCGACTCCACCTCGTCTCCTTGACCTCGATCACGCCGGCGTCCACAAGGTGTTCGAGGTGGTAGGCGGCGGTGGTCATCGGGATCGAGAGCCTGGTGGAGAGGGCCGATGCAGTCATCGGTTCCTCGCCGAGCACCTTGAGGATCTCCCCTGCCGTCGGCGAGGCGATGGCCCGGGCGAGTGTCTGGGTCTCCGGGTCTCCCGGGTGCAGGATCCTGGGTCCGTTATCCATTCAGCGCGGTCGTGATCAGGCGGCGACCCACCTTCAGTGCGTCGGCGCTCCGTTCGCGTTCGGGAGAGATCGCGTGGGCCATCGTGGCGTTTCCACCACCCTTCCCGCCGAACGCCACAGCGATCTCACCGAGGATCCCGGCGGCGTTCACCCGTGGTGTGCCTGAGGCGAGCACCATGTGCAGGCGGTCGGTGGAGGAGACGAGGAACGCGACCCCGTTGGTCTTCGCCAGCTTCCGGGCGAGGGCTGCCAGCTGCGAGGGGTCGACGTCGAGTTCCCGGATCACCACGTACGCAGGACCGATCTGCTCGTACTCGATCTGGGCCAGTTCCAGTTCGACCAGCCTCTTTTTTAACCTCTCGATCTCCTTTCCGCGTTCTTTCCACTCGGAGAAGAACCGCTGGACGGTCGAGGGCAGGTTCTCGGGCTGAATCCGCAGTTCTGCTGCTGCATCCTTCAGGAGCTGTTCGGTCCGCTGCATCGCCTCGATGGCCGCCCTGCCGGCAGCGAAGACGATCCGTTCGATGCCGTCCTGGATATGCTCGACCGCAAGAACCCTGATCACCCCGATCTCGCCCGTCGTCCGGACATGGGTGCCTGCGCAGGCCTGGACCTCGCTGCCCACCTGGACCACCCGGATCCTCGCACCCGGGGGCACCCCTCCCTGGTAGAGGGTGAAACCGTACTTCTTCTCGGCCCGCTGACGCTCCTCCTGCTTGATGTAGACCGGCTTGTTGTTCTGCAGGATCTGATTCGCCCGGAGTTCGATCCTCCGGATCTCGTCATCGGTGATATGCTTGAAGTGCCTGATGTCCAGGCGTGCAGAGTCCGAGTTGTTCTGGGATCCCGCCTGGTGTACGTGGGCCCCGAGGACCTCCTTTGCCGCATGGAGAAGGATATGCGTCGCGGTATGGTGCCGCATGAGCGACCACCTCCGCTCCTCGTCCACCATCCCCTTGACACGGTCCCCGCGTTTCAGGACACCTCCCGTCACCCGGTGGAGGATCACGTCCCCGACCTTCGTGACATCCTCGACCCGTACCATCGACTCCGACGTGAGGAGCGTTCCCGTGTCGGCGGGTTGTCCTCCCCCCTCGGGATAGAAGAGGGTCTGGTCGAGGACCACGAATCCGTCGAAGAAGTCGAGGACGATCGCTTCGAACTCGACCTCGCACGGTTGTTCGTAATAGAGTGCACGGGTCCCCGGCAGCGATCCGATCCGCGACTCATACCGTGACAGCGGGTCGCCATCCGCCTCATCCTTCTGGCTCTCCGAGTGCATCGAGGCAACGAGGGAGTAGAAGTTGTCGGGCAGTTCGACGACGGCGCCCTCGGCAGAGGCCACCTCGCGGATCAGTTCGGCCGGGAGCCCGTGTGAGTCGTAGAGGGTGATCACCTCAGAGAGAGGCACCTTTTCGGCCTTCTTCTTATACGATGCCGCCACCTTCTGGATGATCCGGGTGCCCCGTTCGATCGTCGTGGCGTACTTCTCTGTCTCCCGCTCGACGATCTCCCGGATGACATCAATCGACTGCTCGAACTGCTCCTCCCCGATCGTCATCACCTGGCGTTCGACCAGGTCCGCCAGAGGCAGGTCGAGCCGAAGTTCGTTCATGACGCGGAGCGTTCGCCTGAGCACGAGGCGGGCCAGGTACCCCTCGCGGACGTTGGACGGGACGATGCAGTCCCCGATCATATAGGCGAGGCACCGCGAGTGGTCCGCGATCGTGTAGACCTGTTCGATCGGGGTGATCATCTTCGTGAGTCGGTCGATCGGGACGTCGATCGCCGCCGCCACCTTCTTGCGGAGGGCAAAGAGGTTCGGGCCGGAGATATCCATCAGTCCGGCAAACTTCGCATTGAGCGCGAGGATCTTGGTGTAGTTCTTATCGGAGAGGTGGTGGTCGAGACCCGCCTCGGAGAGGAGGAACGAGACGAGGTCGGGGAAGACCGCGTCATAGATCGTCGGCGAACCCGAAGAGGCCCACGTGAGGCGTTCGAGCCCGTAGCCCGTGTCAACGATCCGGTTCGGCATCGGGTAGTAGAGCTTCCCTTCGAGCTCGACCGGTGGTTCGTTCGTCTTCTGCCGTCCGAGCGACATGAAGACGAGGGTCGCCACCTCGAGCCCTCCGATCAGAACCTCCACGGAAGGGCCGGCATTGCCACCTCCGACCCAGGGGTGTTCCTTGTACGTGACCCTTTCGAGGTCCCCACCGATGGAGGCGAGGAACTGGTCGCAGAGCTCGACCGTCCGGTCCTTCCAGTATACCTCGGTCGTCGCGTTGTTGAACGCGTGGTGGGCCATCATCTCGAAGAGCGTTAGATGCCGGCCCGACCGTCCGACAGAATCGAGGTCGTTGAGACGGATGCAGGGCTGAGAGATGGTGAGGGGGTTTGCCGGAGGGGGGACCAGACCCCCGGTCACGAATGGCTGGAAGTCCGCGATCGACGCGATCGTCAGGTAGATGTCGTCACGCCAGCGCGCGGCGACGGGGTAGCGGTCGATCCGCGTATGGTCGTGCCGCTCGAAGAATGAGAGGTATGCCTCGCGCATCTCGGGAATCGTATGCGGTGTGAAGACCGGGTCCCCGATGAACGAGTACGGCTCGCAGGGGGCGTCGCCGCAGACCTGCCGCTCCGGATCGCGGGTCCAGAACGCCGCTCCACAGCTCGTGCAGATGCGCCGCTCGAATCCCTCGGACCTGAAGTACTCGAGCTGATAATCCTGTTCACTCATGAGGGCTCACGTGTACATGCTAAATTACGGGCGGACTCGATAAATACTGTGCGTTGATTCCGTTTCAGTCGAGGGTCTCGTGGTACCAGAGATCGTACTCCTCGCATCTGCCGGTGAGGACCGCGATCCGGGCGGCAAGCTGGTGCCAGCAGAAGGCGTTCATGATCAGGGAGCCCTCACAGGTGCAGAGCTCACCCTCGACCACGTACTCGTCGTGAGTCCCCACCACCACTACGAAGTCGAGGTACCGCTTCACGGAACCGGACTCGACCGCCTCGAGCGCCCGTCGCCCCTGGTCACCATAGCACTCCAGGATCGCCCGCCGCGTGCGCTCGGGAAGGGCCTCAAGGTTCCCTGACCGGGGAGGGTCGGTCATGGATCACGGTCACCGGTAATGCCGCAGCAGGGGAGGGTCGTCGATGAACGTCCACCCCCTCCGCTCAGCCAGCGCCCTCATGCCCGGTGCCTCGAGGGCATAGTGGGTCGACTCAAGGCAGAGGAGGGGGGACTCCCGTGCGACGTGGTGCCGCAGCTCGGCTGAGAGAAAGGCATCTGCGCCGAGTTCGGCCGCTGCCCGGATCAGCTCGGGGTCGAACCCGCTGCCTGCGACGACGGCAAGTCGCTCGATACGGGTGACCGGACCATGCACGCGGAGGGGGCCGACCACCGCGGCGATCCTGTCCAGGTCGATCGTCACCCTCCCCACGAGCCCGAGGGGGAGGGGATGGCGCTCAGAGAGACCGAGAAGGTCTGCGAGCGTATCGTTGATCCCGTTCTCCGCCCGGTCAAAGTTGGTATGCATCACGTAGAGGTGCATTCCTGCACCGAGAATCACCCTGAGCAGACGGGCCGTCTCCCCGGTCACCCGGTGGACAGGGGCGAAGAGCGGCGAGTGGTGCACGACCAGGACGTCCGCACCGAGGGCGGCGGCACGCTCCGCCACCCTCACGGTCGCGTCGAGAGCGACGGTAACCCGGTGGACGGGCCTGGTTCCCTCCACCACGAGCCCGATCCGCCCTTCATCGTAGGGCTCGGCGAGGTCGGGTGGCGCGAGCGCCTCCATCTCCCGGGTGAACACCTCGATCTCCATGTGGGGATATGTGGTCCTCCCCGGTAAATAGCACCGCCCACCTATTCTCTCCAGTAATACAAATAACTATTTCTATTAACGCGGTGAACCGATCTCCATGGAGAGAACCATCGACCTGGTCAACGAGCGGATCAGGGACGGCAACGCCGTCGTGGTGACGGCCGAACGGATGCCGGAACTGGTCGCCGAGCTCGGGGAAGAGGGCGCACTCGCCGAGGTGGACGTTGTGACGACCGGAACCTTCGGGGCGATGTGTTCCTCGGGGGTCTTCCTGAACTTTGGCCATGCGGATCCCCCGATCCGGATGGAACGGGTCTGGCTGAACGATGTTGAAGCCTATGCCGGGATCGCTGCGGTCGACGCCTACCTGGGTGCGACCCAGCAGTCCGAGACCCGGCGGGACCAGTACGGCGGGGCGCATGTGATCGAGGATCTGGTCTCGGGCAACTCGGTCGAGGTCCGGGCACACTCGCGCGGGACCGATTGCTATCCCCGGAGGACGGTCAGGACCGAGGTGAGCCTGCCGGACCTCAACCAGGCGGTGATGGTGAATCCCAGGAACGCCTACCAGCGGTATAACGCGGCGGTCAACACCTCCGACCGTGTGCTTCACACCTACATGGGGATGCTCCTCCCCAACCACGGGAACGTGACGTACTCCGGTGCCGGGGTCTTAAACCCGATCTCCAACGACCCCACATTCCGCTACATCGGGGCGGGCGTCCCAATCTTCCTCGGAGGGGGAGAGGGGATCGTGATCGGCGAGGGCACCCAGCACTCCCCGGCAGGCGGTTTCGGAACCCTGATGGTGAGCGGCGATCTGAAGGGGATGAGTGCCGAGTACCTCCGGGCCGCCACGATGCATGGGTATGGGGTCACGCTCTATGTCGGGATCGGAGTCCCGATCCCGGTCCTCGACATCGAGACCGTTCGGGCGACCGCGGTGACCGATGCCGCGATCGAGGTTGACGTGGTCGATTACTCGGTCCCGGAGCGGTCCCGCCCTACCGTGCGAAGGGTCTCGTATGCCGAGTTACGGTCGGGCAGGATCGAGATCGAGGGGGAAGAGGTGACGACCTCGCCCCTCTCCTCGTTCAGGCGCGCGCGTCAGGTCGCCGAGGAGCTCGCGGAGCGGATCGCCTCGGGCCGGATGACCCTGGCGCTCCCCACCCGGCGGATCGATACGACCCGGTCCGCTCGCCCGATGCGCGAGATCGCACAGGGCCCGCGTGTCCGCGAGGTCATGGACCGTCAGGCGTTCTCGATCAAGGGCGACGCCCCGGTCACCGATGCCGCAAGGAGCCTTTTAAAGGGCGAGACGAACCATCTGGTCGTGCTGGATGCGGAAGGTCGGCTCACCGGGATCGTCACCACCTACGACCTCTCGAAGGCGGTCCTCCAGCCCGAACGGGCCCGCCTGGTGGCGGACGTCATGGCCCGGCGTGTCATCACCACGGTGCCCGACGAACCGGTGGACATCGCCGCTCAGAAACTGCGGCGCAACAACATCAGCGCCCTGCCGGTGGTGGACGCCGATCGGCACGTGGTCGGGATGCTGACGGCGACCAGTCTTTCCCGCCTCATCGGGAGGGGACGCGAATGAAGCTCATCGTGACCTTCTCCCGGAAGCGGGGGCGGGAACCGGTGATCGCTCAGGTGGTACGGGACACCGGGGTCCTGATCAACGTCGAAAGGGCGCAGATCGACTCGCACGAGGGGGAGGCACTGATCGAGGTGCCCGATGAGGCCTGCCAGCTCGTGCGGGAACGGATGGAGGCGCTCGGTGCGACGACCCGCCGCCTCGACCGGACGATCCTCTTCGACCGGAACGAGTGCGTCGACTGCGGTGCATGCATCTCGATCTGTCCCCAGGAGGTCTTCTCATTCGACGAGGCCTGGCGGCTGACCGTGGATGAGTCCCGGTGCGTGCTCTGCGGCAAGTGCGTGCTCGCATGCCCGCACCATGCCCTGTCGCTGCAGCTCTGATGATCCGCGAGCGTTTTCATCACCGCGAGACGCACGCGACGCTCCTTGCAGAGGAGGAGGGGCACCTTCACGTGGCGAAGGCAGCCATCCTGGAGGCACGGGCCGCGATCGAACGCACAATCGCCCGGGACCCCTTCTTTCTCTCCAGTCTCGAACCCTGCGATCCTGGGGTGGACCATCCCGTCATCCGTCGCATGGTCCGGGCGGCGAGGGATGCCGGGGTCGGCCCGATGGCCTCCGTCGCCGGTATGGTGGCTGCCGCCGGTGTCGAGGCGATGGTCGGCGCGGGGGCCTCGTTCGGCGTGGTGGAGAACGGCGGTGACATCGCGTTCGTCTCCCCTCAGCCCCTTCGCATCGGTGTCCACGCCGGTGCTTCCGCCTACTCAGACCGGTTCGCCTTCGTGCTGCCACCCACCCGCCGCGTGCTGGGGTGCTGCACCTCGTCCGCGACCGTCGGTCCCTCGATCTCCTTCGGCGTCGCGGACGCCGTCACCGTCTTCGGGCCGGATCCGGTGCTCGCCGATGCATGGGCGACCCGGCTCTGCAACGACCTCCGGCCGGAGGACAGGTCGGTCCTCGACCGGGTCGACCCGGCACAGATCACCGGTGTCTGCGCGGTCTTCGACCGGCAGGTGGTCCGCTGGGGCTCGCTCCCTCCGGTGGTTCGCGCACGGGTCGATCCGGCGCTGATCACCTCCGCCGACTCGCTCTAGGCGTTCTCATCGACGAACGCCCGCGCCTCGTCGTATGCCTCGGGCCCTTCGAATCGGGCGAGCAACGCCTCTCCATCGCTGACACCGATGAAACCCCTGCGGTCCCGGACGAAGAAGAGGAGCTCGAAGAGGTCGCGGTGCTCGAGCAGGACTCCCGAACGGGTCGCAAGGGCCGGTTCGAGCTCCAGACGTTCGCGGGTGAGATCGTCGGGTTCAAACCGGAAGATATAGAAAAAAACCTGCCAGGCGTTGAGCAGGTTGGAACCAAGAAGTTCCCACCGGAGTTCGGGGTCGAGCCCGTCGAGCCGGGCCGCGATGCAGGCCACATCCTCCTCGCACTCCTCCAGGATGTCGTCCGCCACGTCCTCCAGTACGGCCCCGGGGTCGAACCACTCCTCGTATTCATCCTCCTCGTCCTCGGCGAATGCGTCATTCATCCCCTCATCCGGGAAGTCCTCCTCTTCCTCGTTCCCTCCTCGCCGGATCATACCAGAATCTCCATCGCACGAAGGTGATTTATTATTTCTGCTTCTGCGTCAGAGATCCACGGGAATGATGCTGCGCGGATGGACGGAGCTGAACGGGAGACGCCTTGCCCCCTCCCGGCTCGAGGAGCTGGTCTGCGGGGAAGACCCTCTGGTGGCCCGCCTGGGCGGGGAGTTCTACTTCGAGGCGGGGAGCTGGCGCGGACGCGACATGCTCGGGATCCTCCCGGGCCTCTGCCCGCCGGGCGAGCTCCAGCGGGATGGCGTGACCGTCCGGAGGATCGAGCCGGAGGTGCCCGAGCTCACGCTCGTGGATGCGATCGAGCTCGCCGTCCGGCGCCGGGCAGACGAGGGGGTGGTGGCACTCTCGGGGGGTGTCGATTCGACCCTGATCGCAGCACTATCTGGCAGGCCCTGCGTCGTCGTCGGGATCGAGGGGAGCCACGATCTCGAACGCGCCCGGTACGTCGCGGACCTCCTTGATCTCGACCTGAACGAGGTCATCATCCCTCCCGAGCGGTTACCCGGTGTGCTGGTCGAGGTGCTGCGTGTGATCCCGGAGAAGAGTCCTGTGAACGTCGCGATCGCCGCCACCCTCTACTTCGTTGCGGAGTGGGCAGGATCCCGGGGGTACGAGCGGATCCTGGCGGGGCAGGGCGCCGACGAGGTATTCGGTGGTTACGCCCGGTATGCGGGGGCGGATGACCTCCGGTCCATGCTCGCGAGTGACTTCGCCTCGCTCCCCGTCCAGCGTGCCCGTGACCAGGGGACGGTCGGCCTCTTCGGCTGCTACCTCTCGATGCCGTTCCTCGACCCTGCGGTCCTCCGGGCGGTCCGCGCGCTTCCGCTCTCCCGGCTCGTCGGGGACGGACCGGGAAAAGCGGCGTTGCGGGAGGCCGCCGCGACATGGATTCCGCCCGAGATCGCGGCGTATCCCAAGAAAGCGATGCAGTACGGCTCGGGGGTCTGGGGGGAGATACGCCGTCTGTCACGTCATAACGGTTATAAAAACTCGGTGCAAGGGTACTTAACCACCCTGGAGAGGAACGAGCATGGTCAATGAGAGCGATGTCCGGCGGATCGCCGAGCTCGCGGACGTCGGGATCCCGGCGGAGGTGCTGCCGACCTTTACCGCACAGTTCAACCGGATCCTTGAATACTTCGATATCCTGGATACCCTGGGCGACGAGTGCACCGCGAAACGGCCCCTGCACACGGTCCTCCGGGAGGACGTGGTCTCGCCATCCCTGCCACAGGAGGCAGTCCTGGCGAATGCTGCCGAAGACGAGGACGGGTTCGTGAAGGCCCCGAGGGTGATGTGATGGACGACCGGTTCAATGCCTACCTCCTCCGGTCGGACGTACCGGGCCGCCGATCAGGTCCGCTCGCCGGCAGGACGGTCGCCATCAAGGACAACATCTCGACCGCCGGCATGGAGACGACGTGCGGGTCGCGGATCCTGAAGGGATACGTCCCTCCCTACGACGCCCACGTGGTGTCCCTGCTGCGCGATGCGGGTGCGACCATCAATGGCAAGACCAACATGGACGAGTTCGGGATGGGAACCACGACCGAGAACTCCGGCTTCGGCCCGACCCTGAACCCGGTCGACACGACGCGCGTCCCCGGAGGTTCGTCGGGAGGTTCGGCTGCCGCCGTCGCCGCCGGACTTGCCGAGATGGCGCTCGGTACCGACACGGGAGGTTCGATCCGGTGCCCCGCCGCCTTCTGCGGGATCGTCGGCTTCAAACCGACCTACGGGCGGGTCTCCCGGTATGGACTGGTCGCGTATGCGAACTCGCTCGAGACGATCGGGCCGATGGGCCGGACCGTGGGAGACATCTCCGCCCTCCTGCGGGTCATCAGCCGCCCCGATCCGCGCGATTCCACCATGCAGGGTCTGCCCTACGAGCACGACCCGGTCCCCAGCGTCAGAGGCCGGACGATCGGGGTTCCTGCCGAGTTCTTCGGGGAAGGGGTCGATCCCCGCGTCGCTGCGAAGGTCCGGGATTCGATCGAGACGCTCGCCGCCTGCGGCGCAAAGGTCGTCCCCGTCTCCATGCCGACGATGAAGTTCGCCCTCGCCGCCTACTACATCACCTGCACATCCGAGGCGTCATCGAACCTGGCGCGGTATGACGGCGTACGGTTCGGACCCGGTGCCGAGGTCCAGCGCTCCTGGCACGATGCGTTCACCGCAGTCCGTGCAGAACACTTTGGCGAGGAGGTGCGCCGCCGGATCCTGCTCGGGACCTTCGCCCTCTCGGCCGGGTACTACGGGCGCTACTACGGCAAGGCCCAGACGGCACGTGCACAGGTCGCTGCCGACTTCGAGCGCCTCTTCCGCTCGGTCGACCTCCTTGCCGGCCCGACGATGCCGACCGTCGCCTTCCGGCTGGGTGAGCTCGCCGACCCGCTCTCGATGTACCTCGCCGATATCCTGACGGTACCGGCGAATCTCGCCGGTGTCCCGGCGATCTCGGTCCCCTGCGGCAGTGTGGACGGTCTCCCGGTCGGCCTCCAGCTGATGGGACGCCCCTTCGACGACGAGACGGTGATCGACGCGGCGGCAGCCTTCGAGGCAGAGGTGACCGCATGAGTGCTGACCAGGTGATCATCGGTCTCGAGATCCACTGCCAGCTCGACACCAGGACGAAGCTCTTCTGTGGCTGCTCCACGGACTACCGCGATGACGGGCCGAACACCCACGTCTGCCCCGTCTGCCTCGGGCTGCCGGGGACGATGCCGGCGGTGAACCGGCGTGCGGTCGAGTATGCCTTAAGGGTTGCCAAGGCCTTCAACTGCGAGATCCCGGAGGAGTGCGAGTTCTCACGCAAGAACTACTTCTACCCCGATCTCCCGAAGGGCTACCAGATCACCCAGTACGACCGGCCCCTTGCCCTCGGTGGCCATATCGTGATCGAGGCAGAGGAGGGCGGGGAGAAGAAGGTCCGGCTGACCCGGATCCACATGGAGGAAGACCCGGGCCGGCTCGTGCACCGGGGAGGAGGGGCCCGCGCCCGATACTCGCTCGTCGACTACAACCGCTCGGGCGTACCGCTGATCGAGATCGTCACCGAGCCCGATCTCCGGTCACCGAAGGAAGCCCGTCGGCTCCTCGCGAAGCTCCGTGCGACCCTGGAATACCTCGGCGTCTTCGACTCGGAGAAGGAGGGGTCGCTCCGGGTGGATGCGAACGTCTCGATCGCGGGCCACGATCGGGTCGAGATCAAGAACATCTCCTCCTACAAGGGGGTCGAAAAGGCGCTTACCTTCGAGATCACCCGCCAGCGCTCGCTGATCCGGCGCGGCGCCACGGTCGAACGAGAGACCCGCCACTTTGTCGAGGCGCGCGGGACGACGACGGCTTCACGGTCAAAGGTGGAGGAGCATGACTACCGCTACTTCCCCGAACCTGATCTCCCGCCACTCCGGGTCGCCTCGTGGCTGGACGATATCGCCCTTCCCGAGCTTCCTGACGCCCGGCGCGAGCGGTTCATGCAGCAGTACGGGCTTTCAATCAACCATGCACGGACCCTGACCGGCGATCTCCGCCTCGCGGAGTTCTTCGAGGCGGTCGCCGGCGAAGACCCGGTGCTCGCCGCCACCTGGGTCGCTGATACCCTCCTCGGGGAACTGAACTACCGCGACAGGACGATTGCGACGGTCGACCCGATCCGGTTCCGCTCCCTTCTCTCGCTCGTCGGGTCGGGGACGATCACGGACCGCTCCGGGGTTGAAGTGCTCCGCCTGGTCCTTGACACCCCCGAGGAGCCCGCCTCCATCGTCGAACGGCTCGGGCTTGCCGTCACCGGGGATGATGCGGTTGCCACCGCGATCGCCGAGGTGCTCGCCGAGCAGCCTCAGGCGGTCGCAGACTACCGTGCCGGGAAAGGTGCCGCCCTCAACTACCTGGCCGGTCAGGTGATGAAGAAGACCCGCGGTCGAGCGGACCCGAGGGAGGTGGGCCGGCGTCTCGCCGAGGCCCTGGCGGAGTGATGGGATCGTGCACCTGATCATCACGGAGAAGAACATCGCGGCAGAGCGAATCGCCCGGATTCTCGCGGGCCAGTCTTACGTCGAGACACGCAAGGAGGGTGGCGTCAACACCTATTCCTTCGATGATACGACCGTGGTCGGGCTGCGAGGGCACGTCGTGGAGATCGACTTCGAACCGGGGTACACGAACTGGCGCTCCGAGCAGCACCGCCCCCGTTCCCTGATCGACGCCAGGACCATCAAGACCCCGACCGATAAAAAGATCGTGAACCTGGTCCAGAAACTCGCCCGACGGGCGGACCGGGTCACGATCGCGACGGACTTCGACACCGAGGGTGAACTGATCGGCAAGGAGACCTACGACCTCGTCAGGGCTGTACGGCCGGACGTTCCGGTGGCACGCGCCCGGTTCTCTGCGATCACCCCGCAGGAGATCCGGAACGCATTCAGTAACCCGACCGAACTCGACTTCGCGTTGGCCGCTGCGGGAGAGGCCCGCCAGGTGATCGACCTGATCTGGGGGGCATCGCTCACCCGGTTCATCAGCCTCGCCGCCCGGCGGGGGGGCCGGAACATCCTCTCGGTCGGACGAGTCCAGTCTCCGACCCTGGCGATGATCGTGGACCGCGAACGCGAGATCGAATCCTTCACGCCGGAGCAGTACTGGGTCCTCTCGGTCGACTCGGAACGGGAAGGGGTCGCGTTCTCGGCCCGGCACACGACCCCCCGTTTCACCGATCGCGAGGCGGCGATGGAGGCCCGCGACCGGACGGTGGCACCGCTCGTCGTCACCGAGTCACGGGAGGGGCAGAAACTCGACCGGTCCCCGACTCCCTTCGACACGACCGGTTTCATCGTCGCTGCGGGGCGGATCGGTCTCTCCGCGGCGAACGCGATGCGGATCGCTGAGGACCTGTACATGCACGGGTACATCTCGTATCCCCGCACGGACAACACCATCTATCCCCCGTCGCTCGACCTCGACGGAGCCCTGAAGACCCTGGAACGGACCGAGTTTCGGGATGACGTCCGATGGGTCCTTGCACACCGGCGTCCCAGCCCGACCCGGGGGAAGAAGTCCTCCACCGACCACCCGCCGATCCACCCGGCAGGCGCGGCGACACGCGCCGAGCTCGGGGAGGAGCGGTGGCGGGTCTACGAGCTGGTGGTCCGGCGGTTCCTGGCGACCCTCTCTCCGGATGCCCGCTGGACCACGCGAAAGGTCCTCTTCGATGCCGGCGGCGAGTCCTACACCACGACCGGCTCCACCCTTGCCGAGGCTGGCTGGCGGACGGTCTACCCCTACTCGGACGCGGCGGAGCACGAGCTGCCTCCCTTCGTCGTGGGCGAACGTCTCCCCGTCAACGCGGTACGGATCGAGGAGAAGGAGACCCAGCCCCCGCCACGGTTCACCCAGTCACGCCTGATCCAGGTGATGGAGGAGCTCGGGCTCGGGACCAAGTCCACCCGTCACGAGGTGATCGGCAAGCTGGTGAGCCGGAAGTACGTCGAAGGCAACCCCCTCCGCCCCACGCTCGTGGGGCGGGCCGTGATCGAATCCCTCGAAGAGCACGCGGACCTGATCACGAAGCCCGACATGACGACCGCGATCGACCGGCACATGCAGGAGATCAAGGAGCGGAGGCGCACCCGCGACGAGGTCGTGGATGAATCCCGTCTCATGCTGCACCGTGCCTTTGACGACCTGGAGGCCCATGGTGATGAGATCGGGCGGGATATCATGGGCCGGACGGTCGAGGAACAGATCCTGGGGCCCTGCCCGGTCTGCGGTTCCGAACTGCGTCTGCACCATATCAGGTCGAGTCAGTTCATCGGGTGCGTGAACTACCCCGAGTGCCGGTTCAACATCGGCCTCCCGGTGACCACCTGGGGTTTCGCCGTCAGAACCGACGACGTCTGTCCCCAGCACGGTCTCGCACACGTCCGGCTGATCGCAAAGGGTGCGCGCCCCTGGGAGATCGGCTGTCCCCTCTGCCACCATATCGCCTCAAACCGCGAGACGATGGCCCTCATGCCGTCCATGACGCCGGAGTTGATCGAACGGCTCAATGCACGGCACATCTACGCGGTGAACGAGGTCTCGGTCGCAGATCCGGACGTGCTTGCCGATGTGGCAGGCATCGACAGGAAGACGGCATTACGGCTCAAAGAAGAGGCCGAAGGGGTGCTTTCCCTCCTGCGCCGCCGCTCGGAGCTCCGCAAGTTCGTTCGTGCCCACGTGCCGCCCCGACGGGGACGGAGTCACGCGAAGATCATGAAGACCCTCTTTTCGAAGGGGATCGACACGATCGAACACCTCGCCTCCGCTGACCCTGCGCTGATCCGGTCGGCGGGCATCGGGGAGAAGGAGACTGCCGCCCTTCTCGATGCGGCCCGGGGTCTCTGCAATGACCGCCGCCTCCGGGCGATGGGAATACCGGCGATCAGCTTAAAGAAGTATTACGCTGCCGGGTTCACGAGCCCTGAGGACTTCATTCGTCTCCCGGCGCCGTATCTCACCCTCAAGACCGGAATCTCGCCCGACACGGTCCACCGGCATATCGAGCTCGTCTGCGAGGCCCTCGGACAACCGGCACCCCGTCGGACGACCCGGGCGCAACTGGAGAAGGGGCGGGCCGAGCTCCTCTCGATCCCGGGAGTCGGGGAGTCCACGATCGAAAAACTCTACAGCGGCGGTGTCTACGATACCCGGACCCTGATCGAGGCCGATCCACAAGTCGTCGCGGCAGAGACGGGTCTGCCCGTGCGCCGGATCATGGACTTCCAGGCCCGTGCCTCCGCCCCGCGGGAGGCAGCGGGATGATCGGGGATTAAAGGTCCGGCGTCGATTGTACAGAACAGATGGCTCCCCGCTGGCAGGACTGGGTCCACGTCACGAAACTGGACCCCGACAAGACCCTGCCGCCCGAGGCGATCGCCGAGATCGCCACGAGCGGCACCGACGCACTGATGCTCTCGGGCACTCTGAACGTGACCAGGGAGAACCTCGCCGAGCTCCAGCGGCAGGTCTCCGAGTACGGACTTCCACTCGTGGTGGAGCCTGCCGGGCCGGAGGGTGTCCTGGTGGAGGGGATCGACCTTCTCTTCATCCCGAGCGTGATGAACACGACCGACGTGCGATGGATCGTGGGCAAGCACCATGAGTGGGTCCAGCAGGAGACGGTCGACTGGTCGAAGGTCGTCCCCGAGGCGTACATCGTCCTCAACCCCGCATCGGCCGTCGCCCGGGTGACGCGGGCGGTCTGCTCGCTCTCCCCCGAGTCTGCAGCGGCGTTCGCGTCGGTCGCCGACCACTACTTCTGTTTCCCGATCGTCTACGTTGAGTACAGCGGGACGTACGGCGATCCCGCTCTCCTCCGGGCGGTGCGCCGGGCGATCGATCGGGCGGTCCTCTACTATGGCGGCGGGATCCGATCGTCTGCCCAGGCGGCCGAGATGGGTCGGTACGCCGACACGATCGTCGTCGGGAATGCCGTCTACGAGGCCGGCGCTGGTGTCCTGAAGGAGACCGTCCGCGCGGTCAGGTAGGAGGCGGATGCCCGAGATCCAGGTGGTCCTCGTCAATCCGCTCTACGAGGGGAACGTCGGGTCGGTCGCGCGCGTGATGAAGAATTTCGGGTTTTTCCGCCTCGTCCTGGTCGACCCCTGTCCCCTCTCCGGGGAGGCGTGGGCGATGGCCTCGCATGCCCGCGACGTGCTCGAGGAGGCCCGGTACGACACCCTGGAACGGGTGGTCGAGGAGTCGTCCCTGGTGGTGGCGACGACGGGCGAGGTCGCCAGGTCCGTCTCGTCCCCGATCCGGATGCCCTACTTCTCCCCCCGTGAGCTCCGGAGCATGATTGCTGGGGTCGACGGGACCGTCTCGGTCCTCTTCGGGCGGGAGAACTGCGGTCTTTCCAACCAGGAACTCGCGCGCGCCGGGATCATCTGCACGATTCCGACCTCCCCTCTCTACCCGATCCTGAATCTCTCGCACGCTGTCGGTATCGTCTGCTACGAGCTGGCGGGCCTCGAGAGAGGGACGTACGCGCTGGCGTCTCCGCTCGAACTGGAGAGCCTGTACGCGCATATCGATCGGTTTCTCGACCGCGTCGACCATCCCCCGCACAAGCGCGAGATCACGCTCCTGCTCGCCCGCCGGTTGCTCTCACGGGCGATGCCCACGATCCGGGAGGTCTCGACGATCCACGGTCTCCTCCGCAGGACAGAGCAGCGCCTCGGAGGGGCGATCCCTCGAAACGATGATGACACCAGTCCTCCAAGAGGTACCGGATGATCCTCGTCGACTGGCAGATTATGGACCGGATCAGGCGGGGCCAGATCGTGATCGACCCGTTCGAACCATCGCTCGTGCAGCCGAATTCGCTCGATATCCGCCTCGGCGACCATTTTGTCTGGTATCTGCCGGGAGAGAGCGTGATCGACCCGTACGACCGGGAATCGGTGACGAGCGATGTCGACGAGTGCCGTGCCCGGGAGTTCGTCCTCCGTCCCGGGCAGTTCGTGCTCGCCGAGACCCTGGAACTCGTCGCCCTGCCCGACAACGTCGTCGCCTCCATCGAGGGGAAGTCTTCGATCGCCAGGCTCGGGGTCGAACTCCACCAGACGGGTGGGTGGATCGACGCGGGGTTCGCCGGCTCCATCACCCTGGAGATGTGCAACGTGAACTCCCGACCGGTCAAGATCTACGCGGGAATGCCGATCGGCCAGCTCGTCTTCTATACCACCGAGCGGGCCGAGCGACCATATAACGCCAAGGGCGACGCGAAGTACCAGGGTCAGCGACAGGCGACCCTCTCGCGGTACCACGAGAACCCCCGGGTCTCGTCCGACTGAAGAGAACCCTTTTTTCGCCCCTGCCCCTGAAAGGGGCATGACTCCGGACCTCCGCCTCTTTCTCTCTGACCGTGGCCCTTTTCACCGCAGGCTGCTGCGTGCCGTCCACGCTCCTTGACCCGCCCCCGGTCTCCACCTTCTCGCCCGAATCCGTGGGCTTCAATGACCAGCCTCTCGCCCGGCTCTCGGTCCCTCCCGGGTTCGAAGTGAACGTCTCCGCCCGCGTCCTCGGCGGCGTCCGGGTCATGGTCGCAGCCCACGACGGCTCGGTCGATGCCCCCGCCCGTCAGGTGGCACGGTCATTCGCCTTCGCGACGACGACGGCGATGGCCATGCAGCACCGTCTGAGCCCGTGCTTAAGGGGTACTCCGTGTCCACGGGCTCGCGCTCGGGAACGGCTATCTCTCCTTCGCGACCCGAACCGCGGTCTACGAAGCCCTTCTCAAGGTGACGATATCCTCGGGACCCCGGATCTGGTTTCGGACGCCCTTTGACCCGCCCGGCAGCACGAAGGAGGCGTTTGCGGCCATCACCGGGCCGGCTGTTTTCCAGCTTTCGGCCCACGCCTCGCCGATTCAGCTCCGGTTCTGCAACGGGACGGCGTTCCCCGAGGATTACTGCGGGGAGGTGTTCGTGACCCTGCACGGCTCCCGGAACCGGAACCCGCCGACCGGCCATGGCGTCGTCCGCCCCCGTTTTTTGAGGCGGGCGAGCCCGAAGGGTACGTAAACTATCTCACGGGCTTCCTTTTCGACAAGAACCGCGTCTTCGGCCGGCCGACCGGCCCGGCACTCCTCTCTGACGGCGTGCTCATGGTCGGCGACGATGACGATGGAGTCGTCTTCCGGGTGGCCTATCGCAACCGGGGGGCCCAGGCATGCTCCCCCGGGCACGGGGGAATAAACGGCCGCTGGGCCGGGTCTTTCCCCGCCCCCGCCGCAGTCATGGGCCCTGCACGTCGGCCGACCGGGACGCGAGGAAGAGGCTGTCGCCGGCGAACTCGGCGTGATAGATGGGGTGCCTGCCGTAGTACCAGGAATACTGTTCGAACTGGAGGCTGTACGAGCCGTCGGCCCCCGTCGTGGCTGTCCCGCAGTCGTGGAGGGTGGTCTCGTCGGGGAGTCTCCACCGGAGCTTCACCGGCCGGTTCGCGACGGGGCCGCCCGTCGAGTCGACGAGCCGTCCGTGGAGGTCCAGCATATAGCCCCCGACGCCGTTCTCCATGAGGACCGTGTACCCGAGGGTCAGGGTGGTCGGGATCGGTGCGATCATCCCCTGGAGCGCGCCTGATGGCCCGGCGCCCGAGAGGAGCAGGCCTGCAGCGATGCCGACCACCGTGATGGCGGCGATCGCGATGAGAAGGGTATTTCGCTTCATGGAACCTCGCCCCGAACGATGCGCAATGATATGGTGTCGCGATGATAAGGTTTTCCCTCGAGACGTGCGGCCAGCGGGAGTCACGGCGGCGTTGGCGAGATGCTGGCGGGAGCTGGTGTGATAAGGTCAACCACGGAGGTGGCAAATGCCTTGTCGCGTCCGGTCAACAGAGGCTCAACTCATCCCGTCGCCCATTCTGCCGACAGCAACGCGGCCTGCTCCAGCACTGTCTGTGTCGCTACCTCCTGCCTGTCGGGCGGATAGCCATACCTGCGCAGGATGCGTTTGACCAGTACCCGCACCTGGGCGCGCACGTTTTCACGCAACGTCCAGTCGATCGTCACGTTGGTGCGAACCGTGGCGACCAGCTCGCGGGCGATCTTTCGCAGCGTCTCGTCGCCCAGCACCTTGACGGCGCTGTCGTTCGTCTCGAGTGCATCGTAAAATGCCAGCTCTTCATCCGAAAGGCCGAGCGCCTCGCCGCGAGCTCGCGCCTCGCGCATCTCCTTCGCGAGCTCGATCAGCTCCTCGATCACCTGGGCCGCCTCGATCGCGCGATTCTGGTTGCGGCGTATGGTCTGCTCCAGCATCTCGGCAAAGGAACGCGCCTGCACCACGTTCTTGCGACGCCGGGTCGCCAGCTCGCCTTTCAGCAGCTTCTGCAGTAGTTCCACCGCCAGGTTGCGCTGGGGCATGCCGCGCACCTCGGCCAGGAACTCGTCCGACAGGATGGAGATGTCGGGCTTCGGCAGCCCTGCCGCGGCGAAGATGTCCACCACGCCCTCCGGCGCAACCGCGAAAACCTCATCTCAGACCGAGAACTCTGTCAGCCAGGCATCAAGTACCTCGGCGTCGATCGCCTCGGGCCCGCGTATCTCCTGCCCGGCGAAGCGACGCACGGGTCGCACGAACACCTCCCTTTTCGGGGATCTGTCCTCACCCGCCGGTGGAGCTCCTGGAGTCGCGTTCCTGTCCGTCACCCTATAGAACAGTTCACCTCTCTCCGCCCCCTGTCAACCGGGCAAGCTGTCGGGCGTACGCCGCGAAGTCGTGCCCGATCGAGAGGGCGGCGACCACCTTGCCGTCGACGATAACGGGTCTCGGACCGATGAGGGCGAAATATGTGGAGCCGTCCAACAGGCACATCCCGAGCCGCTCCCCCGGGTCACCACCCCCCTTGAGGGCCCGGGCGTACGGAAGAACTCCGGGGTTCACCGGGTCACCGTTGGAGGTGCGGGAACCGTACCGCTCCAGGAGAGCCCTGATGTGCTGTCCCTTCGGTTCGATGTCGGTCAGCCGGTCCGCTTCTTGGTTCACAGCAGCGATTCGTTCCCCCGGGAGATACAAAGGGCCGGCATGGAGAAGGTCATCACCCTGAGCATCCATGCAGCCGGGAACCGGTCTCTTCCCGCTTCCTTCCCCGGACCGAAGCGGATGCCCGCATGATCTTCGGATAACTGGGAAGACTTGAGGATGCATATGTCCCCGGCAATGCGGCACAGGGACGGTCGGGTGACCGTCTCCCTGTCTCCCCACGGATCCCGGTCCCGATGCGATGTTCGGGATTCACCTCTCTCTCGGAACAAAAAGGCGCATGGGACACCGTTCGGCATCCCGTTCCTCCGGCACGGGCCCGACCACCCGGCACTCTCCCGTCTCCTTCCCGGTGACGGTATAGTTCACGCAATCACCGCAGCGTGGCATGGGCCCGGGGTATACCTGCAGGCTCATAGTCCTTGCGGTCCCGACGCCACAAGGCTATACCCGATGAGCGCACAGATTTTTACCACTGATACGAGGCGAACCATGCGACTTCTTCTGATCCATTCTGACTCCATGGAATACGAGGCGAGAGAGAAGACCCGGATCGCCGAGGAGTGCTCGTTGCTCGCGGACGGCATGGAGGAGGCGCTCACCGTCTTCGCCGCGGTCGAGCAGGGTGACGCCGACGGGATCGAGGATGTCGTCCAGCAGGGGATCTCCGAGATCGTCGAGACGGCAGACCGGGTCAGTACCAGGAACATCCTGATCTACCCGTACGCCCACCTCTCGAACGATCTGGCCGCGCCGGACACCGCGATCAGAGTCCTCGCCCTGATCGAACAGGGTCTCTGTGACCTCGGTTCCTACACCGTGAAGCGTGCCCCGTTCGGCTGGTACAAGTCGTTCACGCTCCGGTGCAAGGGTCACCCTCTCTCCGAGCTCTCCAAGACGATCGTCCCCGGGGAGCGTGGGGAATCGGCCGCTCCAGCAAGCCAGGTCGAACACTCGTTCTTCGTGATGACACCCGACGGGGTCGAGCACGAGGTCGACGAGTTCCTCGATGATTCGGCCTTCGGTGCACTCGTCAGGAAGGAGCTCGGGATCGCGGTGCCGATCGGAGGAGATCCGATCCACGTGGAGCTGATGCGGGGAAAGGAGCTCGTCGACTACGAGCCGGCCTCCGATGTCGGAAACCTCCGCTGGCTCCCACGGGGGAAGCTGGTCCGCGACCTGCTTGCAGACTACGCCCTCGGGCTCGTACTCGAGTACGGCGGCTCGCCGGTCGAGACCCCGGTGATGTACGACCTGGGAGACCAGGCGATCTTCGAGCACGCAGACAAGTTCGGCGAGCGTCAGTACCGGTTCCGATCGGGAAACCGAAACATGATGCTCCGGTTCGCCGCCTGCTTCGGTATGTTCTCGATCATGCGTGACATGCACATCTCACCGAACACCCTCCCGATGAAGATGTACGAGCTGTCCACATACTCGTTCCGGCATGAGCAGCGCGGAGAGGTGATCGGGCTCAAACGGCTCCGGGCGTTCACCATGCCGGACATGCACACCCTCTGCCGGGACCTCGACCAGGCGCTGGTCTGCTTCGAGGAGCAACTCCGCCTCGGATGGCGGACGGGGCGCGACCTCGAGACCCCGCTCGTCGCTGCGTTCCGGTGCACCCGTGACTTCTACCAGGAGCACCGTGACTGGGTCGCGCGGATGGTGGCCGAATCGGGGGCCCCGATGCTGATCGAGCTCCTCTCCGACCGCGTTCACTACTGGATCGCGAAGATCGACCTCGCCGCGATCGACGGGCAGGGCCGGCCGGTCGAGAACCCGACCGTGCAGATCGACGTCGAGTCCTCGAGCCGGTTCGGGATCCGGTACCACCTCGACGGCACCGAGGTCCACCCACCGATCCTGCACTGCTCGCCCACGGGGTCGATCGAGCGGGTGATCTGTGCCCTTCTCGAGCAGACCGCCCGTCAGGCGGTACCGATGCTTCCCGAGTGGCTCGCACCGACGCAGGTGCGCGTCATCCCCGTGGCGGAGAGGCACCTTTCGGCGGCGGCGGAACTGGTCGACCGGCTGAGCGCCGAGCGGATCCGGGTCGACCTCGACGACCGGGACGAGAGCATGGGCAAGAAGGTCCGGGAGGCGGGAGTGGACTGGGTGCCGTTCGTCGTCGTACTGGGTGATGCGGAGGTCGGATCCGGTCGCCTGACGGTCACCATCCGCCGTCGCTCTGCGCCGAACTCGCCCTTCAAGGAGCAGGTCACGGAGGAGGAGCTGGTCGCCCTCGTGCGGAAGGCGACCGGGACGATGCCCTTCCGGCCGCTCTACACGTCCCGGAGGCTCTCGGTCCGGCCCCGCTACATCTGATCCCCATTTTTCGGCCCCTGGCCGGCAGGGCGGTGTCCGAAAGGAACATGGCTCTCTCCTGGCCTTGCGCGACGGGGGTCATGCAAGGATATCCCTGATGGTCCCTGCACTCCGTTACGACCCCGATTCCGTCGGTATAATGCGGGATCGGGCTGTACGTCTCCCTCGGCGGACACCGGGCAACCATCGCCGCAGGACGATCAACGAGACGATCGCCCTGTGCAGGGCCCACGAGATCGGGGTCGTCGTCGCTGATCGGGAAAGGAACGAGCGCTGACCCGCCACCCCTCTCTTCGTCCGCTCCTGGGGGCGGTGCCGTCCATCCGGTTCGTGCAGAGGGGCGTTGGGCGCTGGCGATGGAGGCTGTCGACAAATGGGGAGCGGGGTACATCGAGACGAGCGGGACCTTGATACCCGGTTGCGCGCCGTCCCTGACCTGTAAGGGGCACTCTGTCGACATCGGGACGGGGAGATCGCCATCCTCCGACTGTTGCTGGGATCCCAGGCGGCGATCGAGGATCCCTTCGGCATGATGACCGTGGAGGCGGTCGTGCCCCGAAGACGGACAATCCGTTCGTAATCAGGAAAAGGACGGCATTTTCTTTCCGCCCTGCAGGCCCTCTCGGCGAAAGATTTATCACCGAATACGCCCACTCCCGCACACCCTCGCTCTCGTGGGCCCACCCACATCCCGCCGCGTACGAGTCGCCCCAAACCAATCCACACGAAACGCGAGGTCCGGAAGAAGGCGGGCCAGCGGCGGTTCCGCATTCAACCTGACCCGTTCTCCGGGTCATGGGCGCGTGGACGGGACCGGTGTCTGCACCGTGACCTGGAGGAGCCATGAGAGAGCAGTATCTGTTCACCGCAGCGTGCGCGCTCGCCCTGATCGGCCTGGTCGGGGTGACCATTGCGGCGACGCCAGCGGTAACATCGTCATCCGTGACACTGTACCATTACCTCACGAGGTGGGGGTGCGAGGGCACCGGCGACGGTCAGTTCGACTGTGCGAGCGACATCGTCGTGGACAGCGCCGGGAATATCTACGTGTCCGAGTCGAAGGTGATCTACAATTACGGTCCGAGGGGCAACAGTCGGATTCAGAAGTTCACGTCGGACGGGACCTTCGTCACGAAGTGGGGGACCGAGGGGGGAGGAGCGCTGGATATAGATCCTACCGGGACGGTCTACCTCTCCGAGGGAGGGAGGATCAGGCGCTTTTCCCCGAACGGCACGCTCATCTCGACATGGGGCCCGTATGGGACCGATGGGGAATTGGGCTCGATCGCCGTCGACGGCGCCGGAACTGTCTTTGCCCTCGCGCCGGACACATCCAACGTCCTTACGATCGATACCAACGGCACCCTCGTCGGGAGATGGCAGGTGCCCGGGGAGTACTCACAAATCACGGATATCGATGTCGATAGTACCGGGACCGTGTACGTGGTCGACTTGGAACACGGGATCGTGAAGTTCTCATCCAACGGCACCTACCTCACGACGATCGACGCCTACTATCCGTTTCACCTCACCATCGACGCCGCAGATGACTACTGGCTGATGCATAAGCATGGTGTGTCGAAGTATACGTCATCGGGCGTCTTCATTGCGGAGCTCTGCGGTGAGGATCTGGCCAGGGGGATCAACGCGATGGCGGTTGACGGCGCTGGAAACGTCTATACGCTATGGAATGAGTGCGCCGTTCTGAAGTGGGCCCCGGGCGCGTGGACCCCCGGTTCTCCCCTCCAGTACCATTTTATCACGAAGTGGGGGACGGAGGGTACCTCTCCGGGGAAGCTCGACCACCCGGAAGACATCGCGGATGACGGAGCGGGCCATCTCTACGTGGCCGACACGTACAACCACCGGCTGCAGAAATTCACCTCCAGCGGTCTGTTCGTGGCGACGTGGGGGGGCCAGGGCACCGGCGACGGGCAGTTCAACGAACCGGGCGGTGTCGCGGTGGACGCCGCCGGTAACGTGTATGTCGCCGACTCGATGAACCACCGGGTCCAGAAGTTCACGTCCGCCGGCACCTTCATCACGAAATGGGGCAGTGAGGGTTCGGGCAACGGGCAGTTCAACAACCCCGTTGGTGTTGCGATCGACCCTGCCGGCAACGTCTATGTGGTTGAGAGGCTGGGCAACCGGGTCCAGAAGTTCACCCCGAACGGAACCTTTGTCGAGAAATGGGGAAGACAAGGATTCTGCTGCGGAGATTTCGAATACCCGGTCGGGATCGCGATCGACCCCGTGGGTACCGTCTATGTCGCCGATTCCAACGGGGTTCAGAAGTTCACCCCGGACGGTATGTTCGTCTCGAGGATCACGGGGCTCTCCCGCGGTGACGCGATCGCGGTGGACGACGACGGGGGTGTCTATGCGATCCGGTCCGAAGAGATCCTTGTCTTTTCATCTGACGGTACCTTCGTTGCCAGGTGGGGCAGCTACGGGGACGGGGATGGGCAGTTCACCGGTCCGTCAGGGATCGCGGTCGACGGAGCGGGATACGTCTACGTGGTCGAAGTGGGGAATAACCGGGTCCAGCAGTTCGCGCCCGGTGCATCGACACCCACGCCGACACCGACGCCCGGGCCCTACGGGCCGCTCGTGATCCCGGGCCGGATCGAGGCAGAGGACTACAACCTCGGAGGCGAGGGCATCGCGTACCATGACACGACGAGCGGGAACTCCGGCGGCATCTACCGGAGGGACGATGTCGATATCGAGAGCATCGCCGGCGAGGGGTCACCCAGCGTCGGCTGGATCCGGAACGGCGAGTGGCTGACCTACACCGCGACCATCACGACGACGGGCCAGTACACGCTGAGGGCCCGGGTCGCGAGCCCGAATTCAGGGAGGACGATGGCGCTCGTTGTCGATAACGCGACGGGAGCGACGATGACGGTCCCCAACACCGGATCATTCACCAGGTTCACGACCGTGACGGTGCCGATCATGCTGACAGCCGGGAAGCACACGCTGCGGCTGACGTTCTCGGGTGACGGCCAGAACCTCAACTGGCTCGATTTTGCCGCGGAGGGTGCCACGCCGACGCCCACACCCGTACCGACAACGGGCCCGTACAAACCGCTCGTCATCCCGGGCCGGATCGAGGCAGAGGACTACAACCTCGGAGGCGAGGGCATCGCGTACCATGACACGACGAGAGGGAACTCCGGCGGCATCTACCGGAGGGACGACGTCGATATCGAGAACATCGCCGGCGAGGGGTCGCCCAGCGTCGGCTGGATCCGGAACGGCGAGTGGCTGACCTACACCGCGACCATCACGACTTCAGGCCCATACACAGTGAAGGCCCGCGTGGCCAATCCCAACCCGCCCCGGACGATGGGGCTCTCGATCGACGGCACCCGGTCGGCGACACTCACCGTCCCGACCACGTGGAGCTTCGGGAAGTTCACCACGGTCCAGGTGCCGGTGACCCTGTCGGCCGGTACGCACACCATCAGGCTCACGTTCTCTGGCGACGGCCAGAACCTGAACTGGATCGAGTTCGGAAAGGCTACGGCTCCGACGCCGACGCCCACGCCGACACCGGGGGCGGGAGGTGCCAGCTTCATCGCGGTGCCCGTGACGGCCCCGCACGGCAGCGCGGTGAAGTTCACCGTGACCCCAGCTGCCGGGCGGACGGTCCGCGCCGCCTGGTGGACCTTTGACAGCGTCGCCCACTATGCGACCTGGAACTCACGGGCGATCAACCCGACCTTCTTCTACCCGAGCGCCGGCACCTTCTCGCCGCTCGTGAAACTCACCTATTCGGACGGCTCGACCGAGACGGTCGCACGGGCGTACTACGTCCGGGCCACCTGAAGGTCCCTTTTTTTTCCCCCGATGGGGCAAAGGCCGCTCGATGCGCGCCCGAACGGATAATTTTTGGTTCACCCGCCTCTCACCCGGAGACCTGGCGCCCGGTACCGGTCCTCCCACCCGGCTACCCGCCGGAAAGAGGGGCATCGCCCCGCCCTCTTCCCTCGGCGCATGTCAGCTCCGCCCGGCTCCCTTCATCTGCGGGGGCTCGCCATCGGAACGTGGCACGATCTCCCCGGAGGATGGCCGACCAGAGCCTCCAGCGGATGGAAGAGGACTCCAATCGGTCGCCTCTGTACCCTTACCGGTTCGCATATGGAACAGGTCTGCGGGGGCGAGCCCGGGTGAAGAGCTCACTTAAGGCCCTCTGTCGGGTCTCCGATCATCTCCGCTTCTCTCCATCTCATCCTATGACGACGAACCATGTCCAGTAGCAGAGACCCTGTACCAGAACGAGCGGCAGGCCGAATCCCACAAAGATCCGGAGAGGGATCCCCACGCCCCGCCGGGCTGCCGCCTCGAGCACGATCAGGTTCGAGGCAGCCCCGATCGGGGTGAGGTGACCGGCGATCGTCGAGCCGGCAACAAGGGCCATCATCGCCTGCGTCCCGTATGGTTCGACGAACGGGAGGGCGATCGCGACCAGGGGGACGTTCGAGACGACCTGGCTGCCGAGCACCGCGAGGGTGATCAGCGCCAGCGGTGATCCCGTTGCGGCGTCGAGCGACCCCTCGACCAGTCCTGAGGAACGGACGCCGTCGGTGAGGACGAAGAGGCCGACGAAGAGGAGCAGGGTCCGCCAGTCGATCGCCCGGATCAAACGGAGCGGTTTTGAACCCAGCAGGAGCGGGGCGGCACCCGCGAGGGCGATACCAGAGAACGGCAGGGGGAGCGACCGCCCGAGGAGCCCGAAGGCCAGTTCCAGCCCGACGAGGAGCGCGACCAGGAGGACGGATGCGACGGCCGGCAGCGACGAGGCGGACCGCCCGTCCGCCTCCGGCTGGACAGGAGGGAGCATCACACGTGGCAACCGTTCGAGGTGGAAAGAGACGGCCCGAAAGAGGAGGAGAACGAGGAGGAGCGAGACCACCGTCGGCGGTCCGAGCCACACGAGGAACGTGACGAACGGGTCCGAGAGGGACCCCGAGGAGGCGACGAGCAGGTTCTGCGGACTGCCGAGAGGGCTGGGCACCGACCCCGTGGTGACACCCGCCATGAGGAGCAGGAGGGCCGGGACCGGGGAGCGTCCCCGTCGCTCGGCGAAACGGAGAAGGAGAGGCGTCCCGACCACCGCGACCGCATCGTTCGTCACGAGCGCGGAGAGGAGGGAGATCCCGCAGAGGAGCCCCCCCCAGGTGGCGGTCGAGAGCGGTACCCGGTCGAGGCGGTCGAGCAGGTCGTCCGCCAGACGGCTCTGTCCGATTCCCGCTCCGATCGCGAAGAGACAGGCAAGGGTGGCAAGGACGTCCCACTGGACTGCATGCAGCGCCTGGGAAGGCGGGACGATCCCGGTGGCGACGGCCAGGAGGGCGCCGCCCAGCGCGACACCCCATGGAGGCAGGTGGACGCGTCCCAGGCGCCGCATACCGACGAGGACTGCCACCACGAGCAGGAGGGCGAGTGGGAGAATCGATTCCATAATGGTCAAATAGGCAGCGCAGCGATCAGTATCCTATGCACACGCAGTATTTCGTCGTGGGCCTCCTGGTCGTGCTCGCCATCTGTACGGCCGGTTGTACCCAGACTGCTCCGGCCGGCACCCAGACCCCGACACCACAGGCGACCCAGGTCGTCACCGCAGGTCCGACACCGTCTGCGGCGCCCTCCGCAACCTCCACCGTCGGCACCACCCAGTCTCCGGCCACACCGGCACTCCAGACCCTGCCGCCGGGTCAGGACCTCGCGATCCAGGTGAACCGTGACCCGCTCAACCGCGATCTGACGGTGATCTTCAATGGCGGGCGGGGTCAGGGGGCCGTGCGTGCGATGGAGGTGACCGTGGTCCGTTCCGACGGAACGACCGAGACGCGCCCGCTCGATTCCCGCACCGGTTCGGAGGTCGTCTTCAGGGGAACCCGTGGTGTCGATACGGTCTCGGTCTCGGCACGGTTGACGAATGGTAACACCTACCGCTTCTTCGAACAGGCGGTCAAGTGAACCCGGACTCGTCCCCTTTTTTCACTCGCCAGTGAAGAAGGACTCCCTCCTCGCACGGTTCCATGCCGGCGAGCTGGAGCCGCACGAAGGGCCGGGCCGCCGACCGTCCCGGCCCGTCCGCCAGGGTGGGGGCATCCGCCCCCCCGATAATCATGTTCCCGATGTAGACATAGAGCTCGTCCACGAGCCCCTCCTCGAAGAGCGCTCCGATCAGGGTGCCGCCCCCCTCGACCATGATCCGCTCGACACCGATGGCATGGAGTCGTTCGAGGAGAGCTGCGAGATCAACCCGTTCATCGCCCGCGACGATCACCGTGGCATACTCCCCGAGGGTGGCACGGCGTTCGGGCGGGCATGCCTTCGAGACGGCGACCACCCTCTGCCCGGGTCCCCGGTGGAAGACGGTGGCTTCCGGCGGGCAGCGGCCGTTCGAGTCGACGACGACGCGAATCGGGTGAGGGGGGCGTCCTGCCGCCTCTCTGGCGGTGATCAGGGCCGGATCCTTGACCGTCAGGGAGGGATCGTCGGCAAGGACGGTCCCGATTCCGACCATGACCGCGTCCATTCCGGCCTTGAGACGGTCAACCCGCCGAAAGTCCGCCTGGCCCGAGATCCGGACCTGCCTCCGCTCGAAGGTCGAGAGCTTGCCGTCCGCCGAGACCGCGACGTTGACAACCACGTGGGGGCGCATGGAGAACGGTTTGGCGGCTGACGATATGGTCCTTGCCTGCCGGTGGAATACCTATAAACAATGGGCTGATGATGATCGGTCATGTTCGAACTTCTCTTCGAGCCCCGATGGTCACCCTACCTGGCCGGTGCCGGGATCGGCCTCCTCGTCTGCCTGACGCTCCTCCTCTCGGATCGACCTCTCGGCGCCTCGACCGCGTTCGCAAAGACCGGCGGAATGCTCGCCCGGGTCATCGCGCGCGAGCGAATCGAGTCCATGGACTATTACGAGCGCGTCACCCCGACCGTCGACTGGCAGTTCCTGATCCTTCCCGGGGTGATCCTCGGTGGCCTGATCGCCGCGATCCTCTCGGGTACCTTCGCCCCCGAGTTCGTACCTCCCTTCTGGTCGGCAAGGTTCGGTGAGAACGGGATACTCCGGTTTGTTGCCGCGCTCGCCGGTGGAATACTCCTCGGTTTCGGGGCCCGGTGGGCGGGGGGGTGCACGAGCGGGCACGGGATCAGTGGCAACCTCCAGCTCTCCCTCGCCTCGATGCTCGCATCGGCCGGCTTCTTCATCGGGGGGATCCTGGTCGCGCTTGCGCTCTTCGGTATCCCCGTGGGACGGGGGATCTGGGGGCTGATCTGAGGTACGGCAATGACGCTGGATGATATCCGTTCCAACCGGCCGGTCCAGATGGGCCTCGCGCTCCTCTTCGGCATCGTCTTCGGCTTTCTCCTCGTGCGCGGCGGTGCGACGCACCACGCGGTGATCTGGGGCCAGCTCCTCCTCTACGACTTCACGGTCGTGAAGATCATGCTCTCCGCCGTTCTCGTGGGCATGGTCGGGTTCCAGATCCTCCGCTCGCTCGGGCTCGCGAGGGCCCACGTGGCCCCGCCCACGCTGGGAACCCACCTCGTCGGCGGCCTGATCTTCGGTCTCGGCTTCGGCCTGCTCGGTCTCTGCCCGGGCACGGTCGGCGGCGCGATCGGACGCGGGTCGATCGATGCGCTCATAGGAGGCGGTCTTGGCCTGCTGATCGGGACCTTTCTCTTCGCCCTGGTGTACCCACGCGTGGAGCGGGGGATCGCGAAGGTCGGTCCGCTCCGCTGGAAGACCCTGCCCGACCTCCTGGGGGGCGTGAACCCCTGGGTGGTCGTCATCCCGATGGGGGTGCTGATCCTGGCGGTCTTCTGGGTGCTCGAGTCCCTCAGGCTCTGACAGGAGATGGGTTCGCGAAGCGGCGGTATTCACACCACCCAGGTATGGCTGTACCCCCGCCGCTCGACCGGCACCCCGTCGATGAGGATCACTCCCTCATCCGCAGTCACCTCCCCGATCACGGTCGCGTCGACGCCCGCGATCGGCAGGCGGTCGGCCGGGATGCAGAAGAGGAGCTCGTAGTCGCCGCCACCGTAGAGCGCGTATCCGGTCGCGATCGGTTCGGGAACCGCTTCCGGGCGCGGCAGCACCTCACGCCGGAGCCGGAACCCGCACCGGTTCACCACCGCGAGGTCGTGGAGCGAGAGGGCGAGCCCGTCCGAGAGGTCCATCATCGCCGTCGCCCCGGCACGTCCGATCGCCCTGCCAGCCGCGACACGGGGACAGGGCTCGAGCAGGGCGAGGCGGTGTTCCTGCCACCCCTCCAGACCGGCCATCGCCCTTCCCGGTGTCCCCGTGACGCAGACCAGGTCTCCTGCGCGGGTGCCGGTCCTCCGGACCAGGAACTCCGGAGCGACCTCCCCGAGCGCGGTGGAGACCAGGGTCAGCTCGCGATGGTGGTCGATATCGCCGCCGACGAGCCTGCCACCGTGACGCCGGCAGCAGTCGCTCGCCCCGCGCGTGATCGCCTCGAGCCGTGCGGGATCATCGAGCCCCGCGGCGAGCAGGAGGGCGAGCGGCTCTGCCCCCATCGATGCGATGTCCGAGAGCGACACCGCCGCCGCCATCCACCCCCGCTGCCAGTCGGTCATCCCTTCGGGGAAGTCGGTCGTCTCATGGAGCATGTCGGTGGTGAGCACGAGGCACCGGTCCCCATGATGGAGCACGGCGCAGTCGTCCCCGATGTCGTCGTCCCCGATCACCGCACGGACCGAGGCAAGAAGGGCACGGTCATCCACGGCGTCGCACCTCCTTGCCCCGTTCACTCTGGTACTCGCGGAGCATGCCCTCCAGCATCGCCTCCTGTACCTCACGTCGGTACGCCTCCTGCCCTGCCATCCAGAGGCGTTCCGCCTCCGCAAGCCTTTCGGCATCGACCGTGCCGACAGGACCACTGATCCGGACCCCGACCATGGCGCCCGGCACGAGCGCCAGATCGTATTCACGGCAGAGACGGACGAGCTGGGGATCCACCTGCTCAAGGCCCGGTGTGTTCAGAACCAGGCCCCGCACCTGCTGTCCGGCGAGTTCCCGGATCGACGTCCGGCCCCATCCATCGGTCTTGGTGACATAGAGCAGGTCGTTCTCCTGTATCCCGAGGGTATCGGAGAGGCGGCGGACCGCATCCCGCGTGAACGATTCGAGAACCTTGAGGGGAATACCGGTCGGGTCGAGCCGGGCCTCCTCGAAACGTCGGAGCTGGGCGATCCTTCGTTTCAGGCGCCTGACGTTCTTCTCCTCCCGGCGCAGGCGGCTCCTGAGACTCTCGATCTCGGCATCACGGGCCGCTATCTCGGCCGATTCCAGTGCACGTGCCGCCGACCGGGCCCTGAACCGTTGCAACCGCGCTTCGAGCCTGGCAATTTCGCGATCCTTTTTCGTGCTCTCTTCCTGGAACTCCCGGACCAGGGTGCGAAGCCGCTTGATCTGTCCCTCGAGAAGACGACACCGTTCGTCCCCCTCGTCGACGGTCGTCTCCTGCGGAGCCGCCGGAGCCGGCACGGGTACCGGAGGGCGGACCCTGAGCCCCTCCAGCACCTGCTCGAGGGAGAGCCCGCGGACGATGCCGGCCCGCACCTCGTCGAGATCGACTCCCCCGGGCACGCGCCGGAGGAGCGACTGGAACCGGTGGGCGTAGTGACGGTGTGCCTCGAGGGCTGCGGTCAGGGCGTCCCGTTCGTGGTCGTTCTTACAGGCGTACGGCCGTGCAGCCTCGAGCTTCTCATCCACGCTGATCTCGGACTTCGGGGTGAACGGGATGGCGGAGAAGGAACGCCGGACCTTCTCGACTGAGAACGGCATCTCCCGGACATCGGAGGCGATCACGAGCGGTCGTCCGACACGAGTCAGTTCCTCAACCAGGTCCGCCATCGTCAGCTGCCGGCTCGATCTGAGCGCGAGCAGGTTGCCATCCAGGTCGAGGGCGGCGTACGCGGTGGTCGTTCCCGGGTCGATCCCGACGATCAGGTAGCGGGCACGCGCCCTCTGCGGGACGAACCGGATCCGCTCGAGCCTCTTCCCGAAGACCCGGACCTGGACATCGCCACCGTGGTACCCGGAGACCGGCACCTGATCGCGCGGCACCTGGAGCTCGAAGACGACCCGGCTCGTCCCTCCGAAGGCACGGGTCTCCTGCTTGGTGTACCGGACCCCTGAAGCGACCAGCTCCGCCTCGATCTCGCGGGCCTTTCTCAGGACGGCGCCGTGTATCTTCCGGACATAGCGGTTCTGCGACCAGCCCCCTCGCCCAGGCGAGCGGTGCCGGCTGACCGTGATCGTGGAGGTGTCCTCGAAGGCGATCACCTCCGCTCCGCTCCCGAGCGTGGCAACCCGGGCGATCGTCCGCGCTTCGTCGTAGGGGGAGAGCCGGTTGAACCGGAGGTTGTACCGTCCCGCCACCTGCGCGAGACTCTCCTGCCGTTCGCCCCCGGTCACCTGGACGAGCCGAGTGCCGGGGGGCATCGACTGAAGGAACCCGTAGAGTTCGTGCTGATCGACCGCCAGCTCCTGGATGGAGTCCACGGCGAGGATATCGGGTCTTTCCTCAGCGAGGCGGCGCAGGAGCCGGAAACGGGTGACCTCCGTCTCCTCCACGATCTCGCCGTCGACCATGACGACGAAGGCGTAGGTGGGCCGACGGGACCGTGACCGGACGGACCCCCCGATCACATCGACCCCGATCACCTTCATCCGACCACGGACTCCACGACCTGTTTCAGGCTCCGGTTCACCCGGTACTTGCGGGAGAAGAAGGTGAGGATGTTGTTGATGTCCCTCTCCAGGCACGCCCGTGCGTTCGGGTGGTCCGGGCCGACCCACTGTGGCCAGTCGATCAGCACGATCCGGTCTCCGTCGATCATCACGTTGAACTCGGATAGGTCGTTATGGATCACCCCCTGGCGGTACGCCTCCTGGACCGCGTTCAGGATATCATCGAGGACGACCGGGGGGTGGTCGAGGTCCGCTGCCCGGTTGAGTGTCGTGCCGCCGATCAGCTCCATCACGATCGCGTGCCGCTCCATCGCGATCGGCTCCGGTACCGGTACCCGGGGGTAGAGCCGTGAGAGGGCCTCGAACTCCGCCTCTGCGGAGAGGCGCGAGGCGAAGATCCAGGGGCAGTGCGTCCTCTCCGGGATGTAATCCCTGTTCAGTCGCACGGACTGAAACGAGCGCTGGCCGACGTGGTGGAACTTGATGGCGACCGGTGCGACCCCCAGCCCCTCGTAGACGAGTGCTTCCTTCCCCTCGCCGATCAGTGACCCGAGCGCCCGGAGTGTGCCGCGCCGGGTGAGCGCACGCAGGGCAAGCGTGTCGAGCCCGTTGAAGATCAGTGCGTACCCCCTGTACGGAACCGCGTCGAACCGCACGAGGTCGCGCTCTATCAACCGGCCAAGCCGGTACTCCGCCTCCTTCAAGGAGAGACGGGTCGCCCCTGCAAGATCCTCGACGGGCACCCACTCGAACCGGTGCATCAGACGTTCGAGCGCGAGCAGCACCCGGAGATCGTACGGCTGCAAGGATCGGATGACATCGGCCGAAAGGGGCATCTCCTCCATCATTATGGAGTTCCCCGCATAAAAGCAGCGTGAAGCCGGCAGTCAATCTGATTATCCCGTCGGTCACATACTCTGTCGTGATCGAGCAGGACCCGAAACGCTGCAACCGGTGCCACCGCCAGGCGGTCCTGTTCCAGGCGTACTCCGGGCGGGCCCTCTGCCGGGAGCACCTCCAAAGGGATGTCGAGCGTCGTGCGCGCCGCGAGGTCCGACGGCAGGGAGGTCTCCGCCCCGGGGATCGGATCGCCGTGATGCCGGGGGACGGGCCGTCTGCGATCGCCCTGCGCGCGTTTCTCTCGGGTCGTGCCGTGGGGGGTCGTCTCTCCGTCCTGACGCTGCAGGCACCATCATCCCTCCCTCCCGAGGTCGAGGCCCTCCGCGCCGGTTGCACGGTCTTAGCCGACGCGTCGGTCCTGGAGGACACAGCGGCCCGGGTCCTCTCCTCCGTCCTGCGCGGACGGCCCTGCGATCTGCTTGCACCACCGTCCCCGGTCGGGGCCCGGGTGGTCCGCCCCTTCGTCCGGGTGCCCGCCGCGGAGGTGCGGCTCTATGCCGCGTGGGTCGGTGAGAGACCGCCCGGTGAGTCCGGGGGGCACGCCGACCCGTTCGACCGCTTTGTCTCGGAGGAGCTGGCACGTCATTCGGAACGGCATCCATCGGCCCCGTTTTCCCTCGCGAGGCTCGGGGAGGTCCTCTCCTGCCTGGCGAAGGAGGAGAACGGCTGATGCTCAAGCGTGCGGTCGGCTGGTTCCGTTCCTTTCTTCAGCTCGTCTCGACCCACCGGGTCCGGGTCTACATCATCTTCTTTGGTCTGACCGTCGCCGTCTATACGGCGCTCTTTCACCATTATTACCCCATTCTGGAGGGGCGACCGCTCTCCTGGACGGAGTCACTCCAGTTCGTGATGCAGACCCTGACCACGGTCGGATACGGTGAGCTCCTCCCCTTCGAGAACGAGCTGACATCGCTCTTCTCGATCCTGATGATGGCGACCGGGGTGGTGATGATCTTCATGGTCGTTCCCCTCATTCTGACTCCGTATCTCTCCCGGCTCGTCCGGGACACCCCTCCGAGGCGGACGACCCGCCCGCTCGAGGACCACATCGTGATCATCGGTTTCAATGAGACGGTCCGCTCACTGATCGAGGGCCTCCGGATCACGGATCGGCCGGTGGTGATCGTCACGGAGGACGAAGAGACTGCGATCGGTCTGCACCGGCGATACCTGTGGGAGGTACAGGTCCACGTCATCTGGGGCAACCCCATGCTCACCTCGACGCAGGAGGCAGCCATCATCGGGCGCGCCCGCTCGGTCGTGGTCACCGGGGAGATCCGGACGACGGCGAACTTGATCCTCGCGGTTCGGGGACGGACCTCCGCACGGGTGATCGCTGTCGTCGACGACCCGGCATTCGACCGCTACCTCCGGTATGCCGGGGCGGATACGATCCTGTCACCGGAGCACTCGACCGGGCTCGTTCTCGCCCGGTACGGGCTCGCCCCGCAGGAACAGCGACAGATCCCGGATCCGGCTGACCGGTCGCAGGAGCATCTCTTCTGGATCGTGAAGGCACCGATCCTCCGCGGGTCTCCTGCGATCGGCCGGACGCTGGGGGAGCTCGCCCTCTTCGAAAAACACGGGGTGCTCCCTCTGATCCTCTGGAGGGGGGGGATCTTCGAGTTCATGCCGGGTCCGGATGAGGTGGTCGACGCTTCAGCCATGCTCTTCCTCATCGGGCGGGCGGCCGACATAGAGCAACTGATGGCACTGGAACTCTGCGTGCGCGATGGCACGGAGCGAAAGGCCGTCATCACGGGGTTCGGGGACGTGGGCGCCACCGTCTACCGGGAGCTGATGGCCCACGGGATTCGGTGCACCGTGGTCGACCCCCGCGAGCTCCCCTTCGAGTCGGTGGTCGGTGACGCGGAGGAGGAGGCGGTCCTGCTTCGAACCGGGATCGAGGACGCCCATCTGCTCGTCGCGACTGTCAACGACGACGAGGTGAACATCTTCACGGTCCTGATGGCCAGAAACCTGAACCCGAGTCTCAAGATCCTGGCACGAGCGAACCACCCCGGGGCGGTCGACCGTCTCTATCGTGCCGGAGCGAACTTCGTCGCCCTCCAGCCGACGATCGGGGGCCAGGTGATCACGAGCACGGTGCTCGGGGACCAGCTCCAGGTGCTGCTCGACCTGCCTGATGACCGACGGATCGTCAAGGTCCCGTTCATGCGGACCAATCCCCGCTCAGTCCGGTGGCTGGAATCCCGGACGGGAACCTCCGTGATCGGCATCGAGGGGACCGACCGGTCGATCCTCCGGCCGTATCATGGGGAGCTGCTCAGGGAGGGGGACCAGATCATCCTGGTCGGGGGCGTTAAGGAATTAAGGCGGGCCCTCCGACTGATCTAGTTGGTATCCATGATCGACGGCGGATGCGGGTGCATGCCCGGTCGAATCGAGCAGATGATCCGGCATGTCTACTGGGAGGCAGGGGCCGAAGGTTTCGTGATCGGGGTCTCCGGTGGAGTCGACTCCGCGGTGGCGGCGGCGCTCTGCGTCCGGGCGGTCGGGCCCGACCGGGTCCTCGCCCTCTCCCTGCCGAGCGCAGTGAGCGCGATAGAGGAGATCGAGGACGCCCGGGAGCTCTGCCGCCTCCTCGGGTGTGAACACCGGACCATCTCCATCGAACCCGTCCTCGACGGTTTCCGCGCGATGCCGGGGTACGTCGAGACCCCCTACCTTCTGGGAAACCTGATGGCCCGGGCCCGGATGGCCGTACTCTATTACCATGCGAACCGGGAACGCCGGCTCGTCTGCGGTACCTCGAACCGCTCCGAGTACCTGCTCGGATACTCCACCAAATGGGGCGACAGCGCGGCGGACCTGCAACCGCTTCTCCACCTCTTCAAGCACGAGGTCTACCGTCTCGGCTCCGAACTGGGGGTCCCGCAGCGGATCCTGCAGCGTCCGCCCTCAGCGGGTCTCTGGGTCGGCCAGAGGGACGAGGACGAACTCGGTCTCAGCTACGAGGAGATCGACCGCGCGCTCGCGTCGCTGGCAGAAAACGAGTGGAAGGCCCGCGACGAGGTCGAGGAACGTGTGCTCTCCCGCGTCCGTTCCTCGACCCACAAGCGGGTCGGCGCCTTTACTCTGCCGAGCGAAGGCTGAGCAGGCCGGTGAACCGCTCGGGCTCGTTCAGCCAGTCGAGCGGCACCCGCTCCTCGACGAGGCCGTAGAGGGTCCCCGACACCGGCAGACCCAGCATCCCGAGGTCGGGCGGGCGGAGTCGACGGAGAGGAGGCACCCGGGGATAGGCCGGATTCGGCACGAACGTCCCGTCGGAGAGTTCGTAGTAGACCGCGCCATGCAGCACCTCGTACGGCCGGTAATCGCTCGAGAATGCGGTCGAGACCAGGTTTGACATCACGAGATCCTCCTCCCCGGGGTTGATGGTGACGTGACCGTACCCGGGCGCAATCAGGACGATGGAGCCGGCCGGAGCGTCGATCAGGACGGCGTCCGAGTGATCCGGACGCTGGAGGAGGTAGTGGGCATGACCCGCCATCACCTCGTACACCTCGGGATACGCCACGCCGGCGGGATTGAGCGGGTGGTAATGTCCCTTCGTCTTGACGAATTCGTTGCAGTAGGTGGCAGGAGGTATCCGGGTGATGTCGTACCGGACGCGCTGCCCCTCCAGCCAGCGGCGGTCCTCCTCCGAACGCGCGATGTCGCGGAACATCTGGTAGATCGGACCGGTGATCCGGCAGCTCGGGTCGGCGGTCATCCCGGTGAGCTCGGCGCCGTCACGGAGCTGGGGTTCAGGGAGTTCGGACTCTCTCCACCCGGGAATCATGTTGAGGACATATGAGTTTATCCGAAATAATACCCGATCCCCTTGGTACGCTCAGGCCCGGGCCTCCTCCCGTGTATCGGCGAGGAGTTGCTCGATCCCCTGCATATCGGACGAGTCGATGACGCCCTTCATGGCACGGGTTACGACCTCGAAGCCCGCCTCCCTGACGGCAGCGATCGGGTTCGTGCCTCCGACGGCGACCACCCCGAGGTACTGCGGGCTCACCTGGATCCCGAGGAGCGGGCTGTTCGGGAGCCCCACCTCCAGTACGCCGATGAACTGGCTCGTCGCGAGGTCCTCGAGCAGTTCCGCCACGAGAGGTTCCGCCTCCATGTGGCATTCGCGGATGTTTGCAAGAATCGTCCCGTTCCCGCTCCGGATCACCTCCGTGACGGAGGAGATCTCCTCGGCGATCAGCACCTGGAGCGGATCGATCGTCGTCTCATCGTAGTGGATCAGGTGGGTGAACCGGCGGGGCACACGGTTCACGATCTCGACGACGCCCCCTCCGATCGGGTGCAGGGGCACGCCACGCCTGAGCAGGATCCCGTCAAGGGTGACGGAGCAGACGGTGCAGATCCCCGCCTGTCCGTCGGGGACGATGAACCCGTCGATCGTCTCCCCGGCATGGACCACGCGGACGAGCTCGGAGACACAGACACCCGCACGCCACGCCGTCTCGATCACGTCCAGCACGGGCAGCAGGTCCCTCTCCTGAACCAGAGAAAGATTGAAGACCACCTTCCCCCTGCCGGAGACGGGGTCGTAGGTGACCTGCATCGCGAAGTCTTCAATCGTGTGATTGACAAACTTGAGGGACCGGCGCATCACCTGTACTCGCTTCTCGCGGAAGAAAAATTGTTCTATAGCTGGGAGTCGAAGTACGATTGATGGATCGGCAGGTTCGGCAACGCGCACGGGATGAGATCGGCAGGATTCTTGAATCGGCCGCGTTCGATGTCGAGCCGATGGACCCGCCTCTCGATCTGTCGGCGATCCGCGAGGACGAATGCATCCTGGTCATGTGCAGCAACGATCCGTCGGAGATCGAACAGTTCGACCAGACCGTCTACAGGGTCCAGGCGCACGAGAAGGAGGTCGTCTGCCGGAAACTTCTCTTCTCGGTGAACGACCGTATCGCGGTGAAGGACTCCGTTCTCTGGGGGATACCGGCACTGATCGACTACGCCGGAAAGGCGGCATGCGCCCGGGTACTGGGTCGGGAGTTGGTGCTCGACCTCGTCCGCCCGAGAAGGATTCGGTTCGACGCCGGGCCTGCGAGTCGAGGGGATGAGGGGGGGATCCCCCACCTCCCCGTCAGGATCACCGAACGTGAAGCCCGCATGCTCGCGCAGAGCGAGGGGACGGCACAGCTCCGCCTGATCCCGTACTGGCAGGCACACTACGTCTCGTCGGGAGGGACCGTCTACAAGGATCACCAGATCACATTCGACCAGGAGGGCTCGATCGCACTGAACGCCATCAACGGCGAGTTTCTCTCCCTGGACGATGGCAGTATCACCCGCGCCGAACTACCATCGGGGGTTGAGGTGGTCGAGACGCAGATCCCCCGGGAGGCGGCCGAAGGAAGGGTGGTCGACCATGTCGTCCGCTCACTGACCAGGAAGGTGCGGATCAGGCAGGAGCGGCGGGAGGCGATCTTCTACGAGGAGAAGGTCTTCAGGCCCGATCGGAGGGCGATCCGGGTGGAGTTGAACCGTGTCTTCGTGCCGGTCTGGCAGGTGCGGGGCCGCTCGATCGTGGAGATCAACGCATACACCGGCGAGGCGCTCTCGACCCCGATGGACGAGGGTGTGGAGATCCTCTGATGAAACCGGTCACCGTGATCGGTGGTGGCCCGGCAGGCCGGTTTGCGGCCATGCACCTGGCATCTGCAGGCCGTGAGGTCCGGCTGGTCGAACGGCGCAGTATCGGCGGGCAGTGCCTGCTCCATGGTTGCATGCTCGTGAACGCTCTCAACGACGCAGCGAGGGCGGTCGCGAACGCCAGGCGACTCGTCTCCCTGGGGGCCCTGGACGGGTGCCCGACGGTCGATTTTCGTGGGCTCCTCGATGCGACGGCGGCGATCCAGAGGACGATCATGGGGGTGCTGGAGAAGGAGACCCGCGATACCGGTGTCGATATACTCGGTGGGGTCTCCGCCTCGTTCGACGGGCGTCAGGCCCTGATCGACGGGACGCCGGTCGAGTCGGACGCGGTCGTCATCGCGACCGGTTCGCGTCCCGCCCTCCCCGATCTCCCCGGTGTCGATAAGGCGGGTGTCTTCACAGCCGCAAACCTGGCCACGATGCGGTCGCTCCCCGAACGCCTGGTGGTCATCGGCGGCGGAGTGCAGGCCGTGGAGTTCGCCTACGCCTTCGCCACGTTCGGGAGTCAGGTCGATCTGGTCGTCCGGAGCGAGCTGCTGCGCCGCATGGATCCGCTCGTCACCAGGCTCGCCCGGAAGGAGCTCCATCGCGTTGCCATCCACGAGAGCACACAGGTCGTCTCGATCGACGGTTCCACTTCCGTGGAGGGGGTGACGGTCGGTCCGGCGGGTCAAGAACGTTTCCTGCCAGCGGATGCGGTACTGTGTGCGGTCGGTCTCCGGGCGAACAGCGAGGAGTGTCACGGCGTTCAGAAGCGGAAGAACGGCACCATCGTCGTGAACGATCGGATGCAGACCTCGATCCCGGGGGTATACGCATGCGGTGACGTGATCGGGCCACCCTACCTCACCCCCGTCGCCCGCGAGGAGGGCCGGGTGGCGGCACGGAACATCCTGGGTGAGGAGGTCCACCTGGACCTCCGCGCGGTACCGCAGGGCTTCTCACTCGGAAACCAGTTCTCCTGGTATCACGATGGCTCCACATCCTCCTCTCTCACCATGCCCGGTCCCGCGGGGCCGGACTCGTTCTTTGCCGTCCCCGAGGGAGGTACCGGGGCCGCCAAGGTCTTCTTCACCGGGGACCGACGCGTCGCCGGGGTCGTATCGGTCGCCCCTGCCGCATCCCTCCCCGTGATGTACCTGGCCGAGCTGATCCGCCAGGGTCTTCCTCTCGACGGTCTTGATGATCTTCTGGAGATCCATCCGACCGCAGACGGGCTGCATGTGCTGATCCGATACCTCGCCTCGCGACGGGATTGAACGGGCCGGAACGTCCCCTTTTATATCCCCGGTGGTCTGATCCCTTCTCATTGACGGACGAACCATTCTCCTCCTCCTTCTGTTCCTTGCAATGCTCGTGCCGGGTACCCAGGCCATACGGATGATCGGAGGTGACGATCCGGTCGTCGTCTCGGTGCCGATCGATGACGACGTCATCGCCGCCGGCGGGACTCTCAGGGTCGAAGCTCCGGTGGACTCTCTGATCGCGGTCGGGGGCGATATCCAGGTGAACGCGCCGGTCAGGGGCGATGTGATCGCCGCCGGCGGAACGGTGCGGGTCAATGGGTCGGTCGGCGGGAAGGTGGTGATCGCCGGAGGAGAGGTGACGCTGAACGGTCCCATCGAACGGAGCGCTGTGGTCGCCGGAGGCGAGGTCGTCTTCGGCCCCAACACCACCATCGGGCGTGACGCACACGTGATGGGTGGATCATTCACACATGACGGAAGGGTGAACGGCACCCTGCAGGTCTCATCGGAGACCTTCGTCAACCGGGGGTCTGCAAACGTGACCCGCTACGAGGAGACCGGAGCTCGTCCCGAACGTCCCGATCCACTGGGCGGACTCCTCTCGGGGATCGCGGCAGTCCTCTCCTTCCTCATCACCCTCGGGTACCTGGTGCTCGGTCTCGTCCTGCTCACGGTGTTTCCGTCGGCGGCCCTCTCCCTCGAGTCGCGGGTGCGGGAGCAACCGATCCCTGCCCTGGTGGTCGGGATCGCCTCGATCCTTGCAGTGGTCATTATCGGGGTGCTCCTCCTGGTCACGATCATCGGGATCCCGATCGCCGTTCTGCTCCTTCTCGGTGTCCTCGCAGGTCTGATGGTCGCCGGGCTCGTGGTCGCCCTTTCGGTCGGACGGCTGATCGCCAGGGTCGTCCCGCTGGGTGAGAACCCGTTCGTCCTCTTCGTGGTCGGTTTCATCGGCCTGAACCTCCTCTACCTGGTCCCCATCCTGGGAGGTCTGGCCAGACTCGTGGTGGTCTGCACCGGGTTCGGTGTCCTCGTGATGACCGCACTGGACCAGGTCTCCTCCATCCGCGTCTCCACCTGATTCCGCCCACTTTTTCCCGAAAAAACGGTTCGGAAGCCTCAAGTAGAGATCAGGCGATAGATATACGTCTTCCATGAGCGATGTTTCCATTCTCACCCTCCTGACGAACCCGCGCAGGTTCTTCGAATCACTCGAGGAGCGGCCCGTGAGCCTGCTTCGGCCGGCCCTGTTCGTCATCGTCGCCGCGTTCATCAGCGCACTCTCCGCCTACCAGATCTCGTCGCTCGTCGCCACGATGATGCCCGAGCTCCAGGGGATGGGCCCCCTTCTCGGCGGGATCGGTGCCTTCTCGGCTTTCGTGATGGTCCTCCTGATGTGGGTGATCTACACGGCGATCTTCTTCGCGATCTCGATGGTCTTCAGGGGGCAGGGCACCTTCGGGCGCCTGCTCTCCTACGTCGGGTACGGGTTTCTCCCCCAGGCGATCGGGGGTCTCATCTCCTTTGCACTCTCGTGGGACCTGCTCTCAAACCTGAGGGTCCCCTCCATCACGGACCCCACGATGATCGCCGAATGGACCCAGTCGCTGATGAAAGACCCGACCATGCGGCTCGCGAGCGGTATCAGTCTCCTCTTCATCCTCTGGTCCGCCAACATCTGGATCTTCGGGGTACGGACCGGGCGAAGACTGTCGACGCGGGATGCGGTCATCACCGTCGGTCTTCCGACGCTGCTGTTCATCGTCTACTCGATCGTCACGATGGTGCTCTAGATGCGGTCCGTCCTCCTTCTCGTCAGTCTGGTCGCGATGGCGCTGGTTGCCGGTGCAGGGGCGAGCATCCCCACGCTGCCGGACGGGTTCACCCTGCCTCCGACCAACCTCCCCACCACCGATCCCGTTGCGCCGACCTCATCCGTCGCGCCGATCGTCACCGCCTCGGGCAACCAGCTCCAGCTGGTCTCCACCCAGCTCGTTCCATCGGTGCTGATGCGGGGTGACCGTGGCACGCTCGTGATCGAGGTCGCGAACACGGGAACGGCACCGGTTCGGATCTCACAGGCGACGCTCACCGCGGACGGCGCTGTGACGGTCGAGGACGACCCGTACCGTACGGTCGGGTTGATCGGTGCCGGCAACCGGATGAGCTTCACCTACTCGGTCCGGGCAGGGTCTCCGGACGGCATCGCCTACCCCGTCTTCTCGCTCATGGTACCGGACGGACGGGGTCTCCGGGTGCCGGTCCCGATCCGGGTCGACAGCACCGGACCAGTGGTCTCGTTCATCGAACGCCCCGACGTCTTCACCCCCGGGCGAAGCGATCTGGTCGTCCTCTCCATCGGAAACCCCCGGCAGTCCACCCTGAACGGCGTGATGGTCACCCCCCGCGGGACCGGGTTCACCACGAAACCCTCCTCGGTCTTCATCGGTGAACTCCCGAGGAACGGTCAATCGCGCGCGGGTTTCAACCTGACCCCGGATGAGAACGCCACCCTCGGGTTCGACCTGGTCTATTATAATGGCCAAAACCGGCATGTCCTGCCGATCGCCCTCCCGGTCGAGTACGGGAAGTCGAAGCAGCGGGCGGAGCTCCTTCTCTCCAACTTCGTGCTCGAACAGACTGGAGGGGTCTACCGGCTGACGGGCGACATCAATAATGCCGGACTCCGACCTGCCCGCTCGGTGGTGATCGCCCCGGGCCCGGAGGTGGAGCCGGCAGACCCCTACCCGCGGTATGTGATCGGCTCGCTCGAGCCGGACGACTTCGCCTCGTTCGAGCTCAACTTCCGTGCTGCGGATGGCGGGCCGGTGCCGCTGGTGATCAGCTATAAGGACGAGAACGGGGACGCCTTCGAGGAGCATGCCCGTGCCACCACGCAGATCAACCAGACCGGCAGAGGCGGTTCCGCCTCTCCCGGCGAACCCGTGCCGCTCGCGTGGATCGTTCTCGGGCTCGTGCTCGTCGCCGGTGTCGGCTACCTGATCGTGCGCTCATGGAGACAGTGAAAGCGGCAGGAGAGGACGACCCGGTCCTGATCCGGTTCGACGAGGTCTCCAAGGTCTACTCCCTCCCCGCCGGAGACGTCGTGGCCCTGGATCGCATCTCCCTCACGGTCGAGCGGGGTGAGTTCATCGCGATCATGGGACCATCAGGATCGGGAAAGACGACCCTTCTCAATCTGATCGGGTGCCTGGATGTTCCCACCTCGGGCCGGCTGGTGATCAACGGGCACGACGTTGCTGACCTCTCCGATGACGACCTCACCTACCTGAGGCGCGACACGATCGGGTTCATCTTCCAGCACTTCAACCTGATCCCGCTCCTCTCGGTGCTCGAGAATGTCGAGTATCCGCTGATCCTGAAGTGCCGGGACCGGAACGCCTGCGGGATGAAACCGTACGAGGTCCTGCGGGCGGCGGGACTCGATGACGAACGGCTCTATACCCACAAGCCGACGGAGCTCTCGGGGGGTCAGCAGCAGCGGGTGGCGATCGCCCGAGCGATCGTGAACGATCCATCGCTCCTCCTCTGTGATGAACCGACGGGGAACCTCGATCAGAAGACCGGCGGAGCGATCATGGACCTCCTCGCCGAGATGAACCGGATGGGAAAGACGATCATCATGGTCACCCACGATACCGGTGTCGCCGCCTTCGCCCACCGTCAGGTACGGATCGTCGACGGCCGGATCATGGAGGATACGGGATGAGCAGGACGTTCTTCGAGTTCGCCCGGCGGAACCTGCAGCGGAACCTGTTCCGGTCCCTGCTCGCGGTCGTCGGGATCGTGATCGGTGTCCTCGCGATCTCGTCGATGGGGATCCTGGGCAACAGCCTGACCCTCTCGGTCACCGAGGAGCTCTCCACGGTCGGGGACTCCCTCTCCGTGATCCCGCATTCGGGCCAGGGCTCGCAGTTCGGCGCCGGGCTGGTGCAGGACCGGATCTCCGAGCGACAGGTGCAGGACCTGCGGCGGATCGCCGGATCGAACCCGGTGATCCCGTTCTACTCGACGGCCGACAGGATACAGGTCGGCACGAAGTCCGGCGTGGTCTCGATCTACGCCATGGACACGGACGATATACCGAAGCTGGTCGAGGTGGACAGAGGTATCCTGATCCGGGGAAACAGTGGAGTACTCGCAGGACCACGGGTGGTATCCCAGTTCGACCTCAAGGTCGGTTCCCAGATCCGATTCGAGAACGGGGATACCCAGCGCGTGGTCGGCATCCTGAAGGAGCGAGGGCTGGGGTTCGACATCCAGCCCGACTACGCACTGATCGTCCCGAGCAGGTGGTACGAGGACCGGAACGATGAGAAGGGCTATGACCAGGTGATCATCAAGGTGCGGAACCTCGACGACGTCGATGTGCTCGAGAAGGCGATAGACAACCGGTTCAACCGGCGCGAGGACGTCCTCGATACCTTCTCGTCCAAGGAGATCCTGAGCAGCATCCAGCAGGTCTTCGGCCAGATCTCCACCTTCACGACCGCGATCGGAGGCATCTCGCTGATCGTTGCGGGCATCTCCATCCTGAACGTGATGATGATGTCGGTCACGGAGCGGACCAAGGAGATCGGGATCCTCCGATCGATCGGGACGCTACGGAGCGAGATCCGGCAGATGTTCATCTACGAGGCACTGATGCTCGGGGCGATCGGGTCGGTGCTCGGCGGACTCCTCTCGTTCGGGGGGGGATACCTGATCTCCCTGTTGATGCTCCAGACGACGAAGTACCTCTTCCATCCGTCAAGCCTCTCCTCCATCGCGCTGGGAATGGGCTTCGGGATCGCGACGGCGCTCCTCTCCGGCCTCTATCCGGCCTGGAAGGCATCGAACCTGAGCCCGATCGAGGCCCTCCGGTACGAATAGCCTCGTTTACCTTTTTCCCCCCGCATCGAGCGAACTGGCGATCTTCCTGCCGGTGACGAGCCACATCCCCGGTACGAGAACGATCACCAGGAGGGCGGCGCCGACGATCTCGAGCGATACAAGCAGGTTGAATGCCGCATGAAGGGCGATCGCCAGCAGGAGCCCGTGGACGACGGGCAGGTGGCCGAAGGTGGCAGGCCTTGTCAGGCTCTGGCCAAGCGCGAACCCCCACATCGCCGACATCAACGCATGGCCCGGTACGGAGAGGATCCCCCTGACGATCGAGAGCTCGAGGGGGAGAGAAAGCGTCTCCGAGTATGCTGCAACGATGTAGAGTACATTTTCGAGTGCCGCAAACCCGAGGGCGGCGGTGACCGCATAGACGATCCCGTCGATCGGCTCGTCGAAGACAGGGTGGCGAAAGACGAAGTGATAGACGACGAGAAACTTTCCGAGTTCCTCGACGATGGGTGCCACGATCACCGCGATGAGGAACTCCGATGGTACGACGAGCCCGATCAACCCCTCGACGAGGGCGGCAGGGATCGTCGAGGCCATCCCGAGCAAGAAGATCCACAGGATCCAGGAACGGGGTTCAGGGTCGTAACGGTCCTTGATGTAGAAATACCAGAGCCAGAAGAGCGCCGGCGCAAGGCCCAGGACCAGGAGGGACGCGATCTCCTGAACCATCGAGAGGCGTGACATGGCCCCGTATATAAGCATGCCGAAATGGATCGAAGGTTCCTTCCGGCATGGGCTCGTTCTTCTCACCGATGAAGGTCGTCTATGCCTGCACGATCGCGGGCTCGGACCCCTCGGGGGGCGCGGGGATCCAGGTGGATCTCAGGACTCTTGCCTCCCTGGGTATCTGGGGGCTCTCTGTTATCACGGCGCTGACTGCACAGTCTCCGTCCGCCGTCCGGCGGGTCGAGCCCGTTCCTCCCCCGATGATCGCGTCCCAATGCGAGGCCCTGCTCGAGGCCTTTCCGATCGGGGCCTTTAAAACCGGAATGCTGGGGACGGCAGCGGCGTGCCGCGCGGTGGCGGACCTCCTTCCCGGAGACATCCCGCTGGTCATCGACCCGGTGATGGTCGCGACCAGCGGGGGACGGCTCCTCGACGAGGACGCGGTCGAAGCCATGATAGAGCATCTCCTTCCCCGCGCCACACTCCTCGTCCCGAACCTGGACGAGGCTGAGGTCCTGACGGGCCGGCCGGTCCGGGACCTGCAGGAGATGCGCGAGGTCGGCGAAGCCCTCCGCGCCCTCGGAGCAGGGGCCGTCCTGGTGAAGGGGGGCCACGCCGCAGGCCCCGAGGCGGTCGATCTGCTGGTGGACGGGGCGGGGGCCCACCCGTTCTCCGCCCCCCGTCTCCCGTTCGAGGTCCACGGGTCGGGCTGCTGCCTGTCTGCCGCGATCGCGGGGGGACTCGCCCTAGGTCTCCCGCTCAGGGAGGCGGTCGCTCTCGGGAAGAACGTCGTCTCGGGGGCGATCGCCGCCTCGATCCCGGCCCCCGACGGCCGGAGGATGGCAAACCCTCGCCCGGTCCATTCACCCCCCTGCGGGTGCTTCCCCCCGCCCGGCTCGCCCTGACATGTCTCCCCCAGAATACGCGTGCATCCCCCTCCATCCCGGGACCCCCGCCCAACCGACCGTCCGCAGTACCTCACGGAGCCCGTGGTGTTCCGTGGTTCTGGTCTGCGGTGACCGCTCGTCCAGAATTGCACGATCGGGCATCCCCGGTATCGGTCGCAGGTCTTAGTGCTTTCGGAGACGTTCGTCTCCGTCGGAGGGGGCGGACCATCCGTGAAACGGACCATCCGGACCACCCCAACGCGGGAGAGGAGGGTGGCAGAGACCGGCCGTTTGGATGCGGTGGCAGGCAGGCTCGAAGCAGAGGTCGAGAGGCCTTCACCCATCACCTGAGCCCTCCTCGACGATACCATGTTTCGCTGGACACCCCCTTCGAGGGGCCCGGTCAGGATTGGGTACTGCAACGTTGAGCCGATCCCCCGGGTCGGCCCGTTGCAGGTGGGATGGCGAATGGGAGTCCCGATCGGATGAACGGCGGCATGCACGTGAAATCGCCCGATCTCGTTGCCGGGCACCTGTCGGAGATACGGCCTGAACAGTCCCGGGCCCAGCAACCTCGAACGAATGGGAATTCGGCGCGGGTCCGGTGTTGTATCGGGCCTCAACCCACAATTCACGCACCAAATATATTTAAATCCTTTAAGTGATGTATATAAACTAGCATGAAGCCGGAGGAGTCCCTGCGCATCGAGAATATTGTCGCCTCGGCGAAGGTGACCGACGCCCTCGACCTGCCGAGCATCGCGTCGAACATCGAAGGAGCCGAGTACGACAAGAAGCGTTTCCCGGGCGTCGTGATTCGGATGAAGGACCCGAAGATCGCGGCCCTCATCTTCAACTCGGGAAAGGTGGTCCTGACCGGCGCGAAGTCCGTCGAGAGCCTGGATCGGGGTCTGGCGATCCTTGGAGACCTGCTCCGTTCGCTCGATGTCCCGATCCCCGACGAGCTCACCTACAAGATCCAGAACATTGTCACGTCCGCCGATCTCGGCTCAACGATCAACCTCAACAAGATCGCCGTCGGTTTCAACCTCGACCGGATCGAGTACGAGCCCGAACAGTTCCCCGGACTCGTCTACCGCCTCGAGGATCCCAAGGTGGTCCTGCTCCTCTTCGGCTCGGGGAAGCTGATCATCACCGGCGGCAAGAACACCGGTGATGCCAGGCGCGCGGTGGAGCGAATTATCAGCGATCTCAAGAAACTGGGTCTCCTTTAACGGCCATAGAGGGCCTGTGCCTCGCCGAACTGGAGTACCCGCCCCTGCATTGCCTCCGCAAGCGCCGGCAACCGTGCTCCCGGGGCGAGCGGTATCATGCTGTCCAGGGCATAGACCTTGAAGTAGTACCGGTGAACCTGTCCCTTCGGTGGACAGGGCCCTCCATACCCGATCCTCCCGAAGTCGTTTGTTCCCTGGCGCAGACTGATCGGGAAGGTTGCCTCCGGTTCCTTCGGTATATCCTCCGGAATGATCGAGACCACCTCCATGTTCCAGCAGAGCCAGTGGACGAACGATCCACGGGGTGCGTCCGGGTCGTTCAGGACCAGTGCGAGTGAACGGACGTCGTCCTCGATCCCCCTGATCTCGATCGCGGGCGATATATCGGCACCATCGCACGTATAGTTCGGGGGAAAGTGCTGGATTGGAAGCTTGACCCTGAGCGGTTTCATCTTTTCACGTCGAGCAACTGGTTGCCTGAGCGGATAAACCTGATGCAACGAGCCTCACCGGACAAGTGCGATCGTGCTGCCGAACTGGACGATATGCCCCCTCATCGCTGCCACGAGCTCATTCCGGTTGAACCCGGGTTCAAGCGGAGGAACGGTGTCCAGCCCGTAGACCTTGATGGTCACCTGATGCGGCGGTCCTTCGGGGGCTGCACAGGGTGGTTGCCACCCGATCCGCCCCCCGTCTCCCGTCCCCTGAATCACCCGCACCGGGAAATCCACGACCGGTTCTGCCGGAATCCCTGGCGGGATCTCCCGTGCCGGTGCGAGACCGGCAGCCAGCCAGATCACGAAGGAGCATCCCGGTTCGAAGGGGTCGATCGCAATGACGGCGAGAGAGCTGACGCGAGGGTCGAGCGTGCCCAGGCGGATTCGGGGGGAGAGTCCCCTCCCCCTGCAGGTGTGGACGTCGGGCAACTCGGTGAAGTCCAGCTGAACGGACATCTGTTCCATGATCGGTACCCGGACGGGAATGGTCCACCGACGCAGATAAATTCTCCTGAAGAAAACCAAGAGATAGGTTCATGCGGGTCAGCTGGCGCCGGTCCCCCGGTACCGAGAACTCCCGTGTCGTGCTGGCGGCGGCGCTGGACCAGGCCGGTCATTCGCTGGAGGTCTGCGACGGGCCGACCGACCGGGTGACCTGCTACTCCCTCAACGAGACGAACTTCCCGTCCCTCATCCGGGAGATCGCATCGGCAAACTGCATCACCATCGCCGGCGGCCCCTCGGCGACCGGGCGATGGGATGAAGTCTGCCGCGTGGCGGACTACGTGGTGATCGGGGAGGGTGAAAGAACACTCCCCCGCCTGCTCGATATGATCGAGGAGGGCCGGGATGAACCGCTGCCGGGTACGGCCACCGCCGGATGGGGTTTCGTTCCGCCCGACCACGCAGTGCGACTCGATGCCTATCCTGCATTCTCCCGGGGTCGGGGATATATCGAGTGCTCACGCGGGTGTCCGCAGGCCTGTGCCTTCTGCCAGACGCCACGCCTCTTCCCCGGGGGGATGCGCCACCGTTCACTGGATGCCTGTCTGGAGGCCTCGCACCGGCTCAGCGATATCCGGTTCGTCACCCCCAACGCGTTCGCCTACGGCTCCGACGGGAGGACACCCCGGCTCGAGAAGGTCCGGCGGTTACTCTCCTGCCTCTCGCGGCCCGATGCCCGGATCTGGTTCGGAACGTTCCCGAGCGAGGTGAGGCCGGAGTTCGTGACGGACGAAGCGCTCGAGCTGGTGACCGAATTCTGTGCGAATCGGCGTCTCCACTTCGGACTTCAGTCTGGCAGCGACCGTGTTCTTAAGCGGCTCGCCAGGGGACATACGGTTGCAGACGGGCTCGAGGCGGTCGACCGGACCCTGGATCACGGTCTCGTCCCCGTGGTCGACCTGATCCTGGGATTTCCATTCGAGACCGATGATGAACAGGCAGAGACGGTCGCCGTCGCCGTCGAGCTTGCCGGACGGGGGTGTCACCTTCACATGCATGGCTTCTTCCCCCTTCCTGGCACGCCGCTCGCGGATCGATCTCCCAGACCCCCGATCCCCGCCGCCCGGAGGGTGCTCGGGCGCCTTGCCCTGGCTGGAAAAGCGACGGGATCGCTCGATCTCCTGGGATAAGGTTTTGTACTCTTCGCCCGAATACTAGAGGAGTATGATGGATGTCCTCCTGATCGCGGATCTCCACGGTAACTTCGGTAAGATCGAGTCTTTTCTCGATCTCAACGCCGATGCAATGATCGTGGCCGGAGATATCACCAATTTCGGCCCGGTTGACGCCGTTGAAGGGCTCTTCTCCCGGATCGACATACCCTGTGTTGCGGTGCCCGGGAACTGCGACCCCCGTGAGATCCTCGATGCGCTCGAGCAATCGGACGCAGTCTCGCTTCATGGGTCCCGCATCTCCCTGGGCAACCGGGTGACGGTGGCGGGCCTGGGCGGTTCGAACCCGACTCCGTTCCAGACCCCGTTCGAGTTCTCTGAGGAGGAGATCGACCAGATCCTCACGACGACCGTCTCAAAGATGGAGAGAACGGTCCACAACGTCCTCCTCTCCCATTGTCCCCCACACGGGGCGCTCGACCTGGTCGAGAGTCGTCACGTCGGCTCGACGAGCGTACGCAACCACCTCAAGGCCTTTGATCTGGTGTGCTGCGCCCATATCCACGAACAGCGGGGCGTGACCGATCTCGACGGTGTCAGGATCGTGAACCCCGGAATGGCCTCCGACGGGAACTGTGCCCTGATACACTTCGGGGATGTGGCAAAAGAGATCACCGTCGAACTGATCACCGTCTGAACCAGTCAGTCAGATCAGTTCCGCTCCTTTTTTCGGTCTGCGCTCACCGGTGGACCCGTTTCATCCCCGACTTCTAAAAGACCGTGAACGTGTCTGAGATCCCTGTGGTGCAGGCGGAGGGTCTCATGCGACAGGTTCGGGACAGGGGGCGTCGATCAGAACGGGGCGTGCCTGTTCTGTGCCATGACCAGTTCCATGTAGGACGTGGTGATCGGTTCTCCCGTGATCCCGAGCGAACGGGCAAGGGCATGGATACGGTCCTCGGTGCCGGTATCGTCCCGCTCCCCGAGCATCTCGACTTCAGCGAACGTGCCAAGCCCCTCGACCTCGTCGAGGGCGATCGATGCCTCCCCGAGGGACCAGAGCTCCCGGTGCTTGATCACTTCGGCGGTCAGCCGAAAACCGAGCCTCTGCAGGATCTCCTCGAAGGTGGTCCCGTCCTCGATCACGAGGTTCAGTTCCTCCCGTGCCTTGAGCCGCGTGCCGGTCATCTTCGCCCCCTTGTAGGTGATCACCGTCTCGGTGCCGGCCCTTCGCACCCGCAGGGCCTCGTCGGTGACGCCGAAGTCCCTGCAGGGGTGGTTGTAGTACCGGTCGTGCTCCCGGCGGGAACCGTCGAGGCGTGCCTGGCGTGCCACGAGGGCATCGCGGATCGGCGAGAGGGTATCGACGCGTGCCTTCAGTTCGAATTCAATCATGCTGTTCTCCCATCGGTCTCCTTTATCTATATTCGTCGCGTTTTAATATAGTCAAGGTGAGCAGATGGCCATCGCTGAGGGAGATTACATCAGGCTGAACTATACGGGGATGGTGAACGGTGTCGTATTCGATACCACCAGCGCCGAGACCGCCCGCGAGGCCGGTATCGAGAACTCATCCGCGAACTATGGCCCGATCCTCGTCCGGGTCGGCAGCGGTCACGTGATCCCGGGGCTCGACGAGGCCCTCGTCGGCCGAGAACCCGGCGAGGAGGCAGAGGTCGATGTCCCGCCCGAGAAGGGTTTCGGCGAGTACCGGCGTGACCTCGTCGAGGGAATCCCCTTGAAGAAGTTCGGCGAGAAGGTCCAGATCGGGTCCCGTGTCAGGAACGAGAATAGGGAGGGTGTGGTCCGGGACATCATCGGCAACCGGGCGATCGTCGACTTCAACGACAGGCTCGCCGGAGAGACCCTCCACTACCGTTTCACCGTCGTCGAAGTCGTCGAAGATGGGATCGAGCGCGCCAGGGGCCTGGTCCGTCTCTACTCGGGGTACGACCTGACATCTGCATTCGAGTCGGGAATCCTGACCTTCGATCTCACCCCCGGGATCAATTATGACCGCCGGTGGATCCTCTGGAAGCCCACGATCGTGCGCGATGTCTTCGAAGCGGCGCCCGATGTACTGGAAATCCGGTTCCTCGAGACCTACAAGAGACCCGAGCCTGCCAAAGAGGAGTAAGCGGGCACCGCTCGCGGCAATGTCGGTCGGCAGGTCCGGACCCTCCGCCGGGCCGCTGTCGACCCGGTCTTCCGGATGCACTGGTCGAACGAACACCGCAGGGATGGTCTTCATGGCGCGGCGCCCCCCGGTTTTATATCTCGTCCCTCCGTTCACTTGTCGGAAGGCGGTGGGGACGAGTCGATCATGTTCCCCTGATGCACGTGGTCCCGCGGGGGAACCACGGGATCGGTGAGGGGCATGGTCTCACCCCCCTGCTCCAAAGAGGCTCCCTCTTCCCCCGGGAATGGGTGTACATGGCGTGATGGTCCTCCCGTTCATGGGAAAGGAGGGGGAAGGGATAATTCAGGTCACGCCAGAGAGTGAAGGACAGGAGACAGGGACGTGGAGGACGAGACGACGGCACCGGGAGACCCGCCTGTCGGGATGAACCGATTCCAGTTTGAGCGGACGCCGACCATCCCGACTGCGGACGAGATACTGGATGTCTCGTTCCGGCGGGCCGCGAAGAAACGAAGGGAGAAGCGAAACAAGGACCGCGCGAATGAAGAGTTCGTCCGCGCCGTCACTGCCTCCGTCCACGACCGTCTGGTCTCGATCCTCCAGCGATTTCCGGACCTGGATTCGCTCCCCCCCTTTTACCAGCACATGGTCGAGATCCTCTATGGGATCGACCGGATGAAGAAGGCCCTCGGAGCGATCGGCTGGGCCGCCTGGCACGTCCGCGAGAAGGGGTACTCGATCGCCTCGACGATGCGGCGGGCCGACGACGTGGCCGACGAGCGGAGGAGGGCGGTTGCCAGGATCGCCTCGATCGTCCACCAGATCGACCCCGAACTCCGGTTCCTGAACGACGCCCGGAACGTGCTGCGGAAACTGCCCCACGTCTCGGACGAGTTCACCATCGTCGTTGCCGGGTACCCGAACGTCGGCAAGTCATCGTTCATCCGCGCGGTCTCATCCGCCGCTCCGGAGGTGGCGGCATACCCGTTCACGACGAAGGGCGTGATCATCGGGCACCGAATGACCCCGGAGGGGCGTATCCAGCTGGTTGATACACCAGGAATCCTCGACCGTCCTGCCGAAGAGCGGAACCCGATCGAACGACAGGCACTCGCAGCGCTGATGGATATCGCCGACGTCTGCCTCTTCATCATCGATCCGAGCGAACACTGCGGTTTCTCGCTCGAGGAGCAGCGCCGGCTGCTCGACGAGATCAGGTCACTGGTGACGGTGCCGGTCATCGTCACCTGCAGCAAGGCGGACATCGTCCGGAGGTGCGAGGGGCTCGCGATGTCGACGGCGACCGGAGAGGGCGTGAATGCCGTCCTGGAGGCACTCCTTGCCCACCGCTCCGAGACGGGTCAGTGCGGGATCCCGAGCGACTCCATGCAGTAGTAGTCGACCATGTTGACGAGGGCCTTCTTCGCCCGTTTGGCCCTGTTCTTGTCTTCGGAGGAGAGATCGCGGGCGATATACTCCATCGCCGTCTCCATCGAGAGGAGCTCGGGGTGGTTGTACCGGAGATCGCGCATGATCCCGACCGCTTCTCCGGGTCGTTCCGAGAAGAGCGCAAAGACGTAGTCGAGGATCGTGATGAGGTGGGCCGGCATCCCGTTCGCCACCGCGAGACGTCGGAAACTGAAGTAGGTGATCCTCCGGGTGGTCAGCAGCGAGAGCTTGAGCCCGTAATAGATCGGTTCGAGCGCACCGGGAGACTGCTGCATCATCTGCTTGAGAACCCCCGCCGCGCCGGCCCCATCCCTCTGTTCGAGTTTCAGGGCGTACAGCTCCCGCAGGAAGGTCATGTCGTCGAAGAACCGTTCGATCCCGATGTTCAACAGCTGCTCCCGGCGGACGAGGTCTCCGGACTCGCGGGCCCGCTGGAGTCCGATTCTGAGGAAGTATTTTTCGCTGGGGAACCATTCGAGCGAGGCGAAGATCATCGTCCAGAACGGTCGGACCAGGAACCCGAGTTCCATCAGTTCGTGGTGGTGCAGACTTCGCAGACGCGCCTCTCTCTGGGCAAGGCCGATCATCACCTCGCGTGCCTCGAGCTCCCGGATATCCGAGATCCCGCTTCCCTGTGAACCGGTCTTCTCGCTCCGTTCAAGTCCGAGCCGGTAGTAACAGTAGGCAAGGGCGATCCCGAGTCCTGCGTCCTTTTCCACATGCGCACGAAGGTACTCCGCGGCGTGATACCAGTCTTCCTGTTTGAAGAGTGTCAGGCCGATGACCAGATCCGTGGTACGTCCGCTCTCCTTTCCCCGCTTGGTCCGAAGCGCGTTCGTCTTGATGCGTTCGATCGTGTCGTGCGTCAGGGGTCTGTCCGGATCGTCGAGCAGCTTGAAGGTGATCGCGTCGATAAACTCATCGAAGTGCGAGTCGGAGAGGTTGGGAAAGGAGTTCTCGAGTGCAGTGATGACGTGACCGAAGAATACCGGCAGGTTCTCCTCCACCTTGGACCGATGCTTGGAGATATACCCGACGAAGTCCTTGCGGAGCAGGTCGAGGCGTTCGTACTCGATCGCGTCCGAGAGTTGTTCGCCGCGCATGGCCGTACCATTCGTGGAATGGCACGATAAAAATAATTTATCATTTTCTGTCCCCCGATCCTTCGAGGTCCCGTATTATCCGGCTCATTACCGTCTGTGAGCCCGGATCGGTCATGCAATGGCAGGATACGGATCGTTCGGATGACGATCGGGACCGACCACTGACGGCAGAGACATGCCTCAAACCGTTCGATCACCGGGATCGACCGATATGCCGGGCACGGAATCTCTCTCGCGCGCCGGGTGCCGGGAGCATGATGGGATGCATCCTGTTCGGGGGAGAAGAGAGATCCGGGGCATCGGGGTTCCTGGCGGATCTCCGTTCACATCGGTGTGCGTGCTGCCGGAGGTGGATACCATGGTGGGTGGGATGGAGACGTGGCGAACGATTCAGACGGATCCCGTTACGTTCTCCTGCATCGACTCATTCGTCCGTTCCCGACCCCGGATGCCGTCGATGATCTCCAGGATGTAATCGCGCCCGTCGAGGGTCAACCGTCTCGAATGATGCCTTCCTGGGAGAACGCCCCCGTCCCCCTTCCGCGGGTAAAGGTGCCCGTTCTCCCGGGTCAGGTCCTGCCCTCCGATCGGGCAGGTGCCATGCACTTCCTGGCAGATGAACTCGTCGCAGCGCCCGCCCAGGATCCGCTCCACCGGCAGACCGACCATGTCTGCCGCTGCCGGGTTGATGTCAACGATCCGGTGGGTGGACGGGTCGATGACCACGATCCCGATCGGGATCGAAAGAAAGATCCGCTCGAGGAACTCCCTTGTGCGGGTGAGGGTCGCCTCCTGCCGGGGTGTATCGGAGATGTCACGTATCAGCTCGATCGCACCGACGGGCTCTCCCTGCTGGTTGGAGAGGGGCCCGACCTTGATGAGCGCCCTGATCGTTCGTCCTCCGGCGAGTGTCAGCTCCTTCACGGCGGTGATCGTGCTGCCGTGGCGGTCGACCCTCTCGTACCGAACGGTGTCCGTCAGCTCCGGTGCGTTCACGAGGTCGACCAGAAGCGGTTGCCGTGTCCCATGGATAGGGATCGCGTATTCGTGGTCCCCCTTTCCCAGGATCATGGACGCAGGGACACCGGTCAACTCTGTCATTGCCCGGTTCCAGGCGATGACGGACCCGGTCCTGTCGATCGCGAACATGGGATCGGGCAGAAAGTCGATGATGTCCTTCAGGCGCTGTTCCGAGTCACGCAGTCGCCGCTCCGTCTCTCTCCTGCTCACCGCCTGCCGTATCTTGTGGGCGAGCTCGGCGAACTGCACCTCCGGTCTCCCACCCTTCTGGACGTAGAAATCGACGCCGTGATTGATCGCATCGATCACGACCTCTTCCCGACCCCTGCCGGTGAAGAGGATAAACGGGACCGAACCATATCGCTGCCTGACAGTCTTGAGGAACGTGATCCCGTCCATCAACGGCATCTGGTAATCCGACACAACCACGTCCATCGTCCGGATGTCGTCTCCGGATAGTGCGTCTTCCGGAGAGGTGGCAACGGAGACCACCAGGTCGCTGGACCGTTCGAGGAAGACCCTGGCGATCTGAAGGAGACCCGGTTCGTCATCCACGTACAGGACGCGGATCCTGCCGGTCATCCATCATTATTCTATTACTTCAGGCATATCTTTTCCCATTCTTTGATGGTGCAGTCCGCGGAGAAGGGATGACGGTGGGACCGGCCCCACAACAGGAGTTCTATCGATCCGGGTCTCCGGCGGTGACCCGGAGGGATGCAGGGAATATGTTCGGTATTCTGACGGCGAACGAACGAGGAACTGCCCGGAGGCAGGAACGCTTGCCGCGCACCTCCTTGGGCGGAGGAATGGGTTCGGAACCGTGTCGAACTACCGGGATGCACCCTTCGGGATCTCGTTGTCGCTGCCGTAGTAGTAGTACTCGCCTGAGGCCTTCTGTTCGCGATCAAGGTACGAACCGGGCTTGTTGATGCGGGGTCGACCGGTCGGATCGCGGCGGAAGGTGATCCCCAGGTTGCCGAGGAACCGGTTCATCCCCTCTCGCATCATGAACGGGCCGACGGCCGTACCCTGTATCCCCGGTGCGCCCTCGAAGACCAGGATCCGTTCGCTCGCCATGTCGACCAGGTATATATCGTGGTCGATCACCATGATCCCCGCCTCGCGACCCTCCGCATGACGCCGGATCAGGCGCGTCACCCGTACACGCTGCTCGACATCAAGGTGCGCGGAGGGCTCGTCCAGTATGTAGAGATCGGCGTCGCGGGCGAGGCAGGCGGCGATCGCGACCCGTTGCAGTTCGCCACCGGAGAGGGTGTCGACCGACGACTGGAGGAGGGGACCCAGGGCAAGGGGCTCGATTACCTCGTGCTGGAACTGCGAAGAGTCGAAGCGGTTCGTCGCGCTGCGGAGTAAGTATTCGACGGAGACCGACGTGTCCGCCTTGATGTACTGGGGCTTGTACGAGATCCGGACCGGGCTCCGGATCGGCCCGCCGTCCGGCGTCTCCACGCCTGCCAGCAGGCGGGCGAAGGTGGACTTCCCGATGCCGTTCGCCCCGAGCACTCCGAGTACCTCTCCCCGCCGGACATCTCCCCCGAGGACGTCGAGACGGAAGGCAGGGTAGGTACGCGTCATCCTCGGGAACGAGAAGAGGGTCTCGCGTTCTCCTTCCTTGGTGTGCGCCCTCCGGTCGAAGACGACCGAGTGGTCCCTGAACCGGATGTTCTCCTCGTTCAGGTACCCCTCGAGGTACTGGTTGATCCCGACCCGGACACCCTTTGGTCGCGTTACGACGCCGAAGACCCCGGGTTTCCCGTATCCGACATGGACGGTGTCAGCGAGCATGTCCAGGATCGCCAGGTCGTGCTCGACGATCACGATCGGCCTGGAGGCGGAGAGTTCGCGCACCATCCCGGCGACGACCATCCGCTGGTACACATCGAGGAACGGGGTGCACTCGTCCAGGAAGTAGAAGTCGGCGTCACGGGCGAGGCAGGCGGCGATCGCGACCCGCTGCAGCTCGCCACCCGAAAGGGTCTTGATACTCCTGTCGGCGATCGCATCCAGCCCGAGTGCCTCCAGGTATCCTGCAAGCGCCCCCCTCTCGTCCGTGGACTTCAGGAGTTCGATGACCGTCCCCGAGAAGACGTTCGGGATCCGGTCGATGTACTGGGGCTTGACCGCGACCCTCATCCGGCCGTTCGACACCCGGGAGAGATAGTCGAAGAGCTCGGTGCCGGCGAACCCCTTCAGCACCTCGCTCCAGTCGACATCGTGGTCGAAGATGCCGAGGTTTGGCCGGAGCGTCCCAGTGAGGATCTTGACGGAGGTTGACTTCCCGATCCCGTTCGGCCCGAGCAACCCGGTCACCTTCCCCTCCACCGGAACCGGAAGCCCGTAGAGCACGAAGCCGTTCGGGCCGTACCGGTGCGTCGGTTCGTCGAGCTCCTCGGGGAGGCTCACGATGTCGATCGCGTCGAAAGGGCACTTCTTGACGCAGATCCCGCATCCGACGCAGAGTTCCTCGGAGATCTGGGCCTTTTCATCCTCTCCGATGATCACGGTCTCGTCCCCTGTCCGAACCCTGGGGCAGTATGCGATGCACTCGGTCCCGCATTTCCGCGAGTGGCACCGCTCGCGGTGAACGACAGCGATTCTCATGGTGTCCTACCGGAGGGAGGTCGTCAGGAGGATCGTCAGTGTGATGAACCAGAACGCGAAGGTCATGAACCCCTGGTAGAACCAGTCCTTCCCCCCGAGAGCGGGGGTGTCGAGCCGGAGCAGGATGAAGATATGGCGCTGGACCACGATCGCGGCGGCGAGCACCACCAGCCCCAGCAGGGCATTCGGCTGCACCCCTACGTCGTTCGGAGTCCCCCCGACGAAGAACGAGATCGCGCCTGCGGCCATTCCCAGAAAACACGCCGAGAGTGTCCTTGCGATGCGGAGCAGGTGACCTCGCTGTTTCTCCGAGCGGACCAGTTCCGCCCTGGCGCTGGTTCCTGTTCCCGGCAGATCGGTTTCGGTTTCGCTCATGACACCAGTGAACCTATTTTTTAGGCGTCAGGCCATATCTATCTTGGTATTTAATGGCGACTGCACAGGGGATGAGCGGGGTGGACCTGCTGGCAGTGGTCTCGGCCCTCCAGCGGGCCCTTCCTCTCTGGTTCGGGAAGGTCTACCAGTACGACCAGAAGCTCCTTGGTGTCCGTCTGAACGGTCAGGACCATGCCCGGTACCATCTGATGATCGAGGCGGGACGGAGGCTCCACCGGGTCCGGACGCCCCCCAAACCCCCGAAGCTCCCCACCTCCTTCGCCATGATGCTCAGGAAGTATCTTGAGGGAGGTCGCGTGCTGGCGATCGAACAGCACGGGCTGGAGCGGATCGTCTCGTTTGAGATCGGGAGGAAGGAGACAACCTACCGGCTGGTGGTCGAGCTCTTCGACGAAGGGAACGTGGTCCTGTGCGATGCGGACTGGAGGATCATCAAGCCGCTCTGGCACCACAGGTTCAGGGATCGGGAGGTGGTCCCCGATGCCGTGTATACCCTCCGGGATCGTCCCGGCCCAATACCCGATCCGGATACTCTCCGGGAACTCCTCTCCCGGTCCGGGCGTGACCTGGTTCGGACGCTGGCAGTCGACCTGCGTCTCGGAGGCCCGTATGCCGAGGAGGTCTGCCGGCGTTCCGGTATCGAGCGGTCTGCTCCCGCGTCGACGGTCGACCCCGTTGCGGTCCATGCCGCGCTGGAGGACCTGATCGCCGACGTGATCAGATCCCCGAATCCGGTGATCGATACGAAGGGTGCATGGCCGATCGCCCTCGCGTTCCAGTCGTCCCCCCGCGCCTTCGAGTCATTCGAGGAGGCCCTGGAGGCGATCTACCCTCCCTCCCGACCGGAGAGGCTCGTCGGGACTCGCGAACGGGTTTCGCGCGAGGAGCGGGTGCGTCGGAGGCAGGAGCAGGCACTGGCCGGGTTCGAGGAGAAGATACGGAAATACGAACGGATTGCGGAGCTGATCTACGAGCAGTACCCGCTTGCATCCGAGGTGATCACCACCCTTGCTGCTGCGAGTCGCCGGTTCTCATGGCAGGAGATCGCGAAGGTGCTCCAGGGGGCGGACAACCCCGTGGCACGGCGCATCGTCTCTGTCGACCCGGCGACGGCGTCCGTCGTGGTCGATCTGGGGGAACAGGTCACGCTCCACGTGCACGAAACCGTTGAGCAGAACGTGGAGCGGTACTACGAGCAGGCCCGTCGGTTCAAGAAGAAACGCGCCGGGGCAATCGCCGCGATCGCCGCGCGGCCCGTCCTGCCGGAGAAGGGGCCGGAAAAGAGGGCCGGCCCGGGGAAGAAACGCTGGTTCCACCGTTTCCGCTGGTTTGAGACCTCCGACGGGGTTCTCGTCCTGGGGGGACGCGATGCAGGTCAGAACGAGGAGCTGGTGAAGCGCTACCTGGAGGGCAGGGACCTCTTCGTCCACGCGGACGTGCATGGCGCCTCGGTGGTGATCGTGAAGGGCGAGACCGGACGGATGGACGAGGTCGCCCAGTTCGCCGCCTCATACTCCGGGGCCTGGCGTGCCGGACACCTCGAGGCGGATGTCTACGCCGTCCGGCCGGACCAGGTCTCGAAGACCCCCGAGGCCGGAGAGTACGTCTCCCGGGGATCCTTCATCGTCCGGGGGGAACGGACCTGGTTTCGTTCGGTCCCCCTCGCGGTCGCGATCGGACTCGGGCCGAACGGCGTGATCGGGGGTCCGCCGTCCGCGATCGTGGGTCGGGCGCCCACTCACGTTCTGCTCCGTCCCGGCCCCTTCGAACCGAACGACACGGCCCGGCGGGTGTTGAGGGCGCTCCGGGAACAGGCCGGGATCGAAGGCGGGCGGGGAGCCCGGGCGGTGCTGAACACCGAGGCGGTTGCCCGGTTCGTGCCTCCCGGGGGATCCGAGATCTCCGAGGTCCATGCAGGCTGAGTGCGGGGAGCTACGGCGGGGTTTCGGGGAATGCCGGCTGACCCCGGAGTCGCTCGACGACCTCTGGCACCTCTCCCACCTCATCGTGCCCGGGTCGCTCGTCTTCGCCATCACGTTCCGTTCGGTCGAGACCGCGACCGACAGGCTTCGTCCTGAGAAACCCGAGAAACGCCCGGTCCGCCTCGGAATCCGGGTTGAGCGGGTGGAGTTTCACGCCTCGGCGGCCCGCCTGCGGATCGCCGGGCCGATCGAACATGGCCCGGAGCTCGGTTCCTATCACACGATCAATCTCGAACCGTATACCGAGGTCTCGGTGGTCCGTTCCTGGAGGCCGACCGACCTCGAACGGGTCGAACGGGCTGTCCGAGCCTCCGTCTTCGGGGCCGTTCACGTCCTTGCACTCGAGGAGGGAGAGGCCGAGCTCTACCGGGTGAGGCAGTTCGGTCCCGAGTTCGTCGGTGGCGTAACGGCCGGCAGCGCGAAGGGGGACGAAGGAGGGGGCCGTCGGGCCTTCTTTGAGAGGGTTCAGGACCTTGTCCGGCTCCTGGAGGGCGCACTCGTGGTCGCCGGGCCGGGTTTCGTGAAGGAGGAGTTTATCGCATTCCTCAAAGAGAGCCTGCCGGACCTTGCCGGGCGGACGACCATCGTCGACACCCGCCGGATCGGGAGGGGGGCAGTACAGGATGCGATCGGCCAGGGTGTTCTCGAGCGGCTTGCCGGAGACCGGGAGCTCGCCCGTGAGGTGAACCTGATGGAGGAGGTGATGCGCCGGATCGCCACCGACGGGGCGGTCGCGTACGGCATCAACGAGACCCGCCGGGCCGTGGAGTACGGAGCGGCAGAACAGGTGCTGGTCGTGGACCGGCTTCTTCACGACCCGGCGACCCGGACGATGATGGAGGGGGCGGAGCAGATCGGCGCGTCCATCGCCGTTCTCTCATCGGGTTTCGAACCGGGCGAGAGGCTCGACGGTCTGGGCGGGGTGGCCGCACTGCTTCGGTACCGCCTCCGGTGATCGGATCGGACCCCCCCCCCTCACTCCCTGCCCTGGCGGGCGAACCGCCCGACCAGAAACGGAAAGAGGAGGACGATCGCGACGACAGCCCAGGACGTACCGAAGAACCAGAGGAGCGATTCACGTCCAGGGTCGTAGAAACGGACGAACAGGTCGTGGGTCCGTCTCCAGCTGAGCCGCGTTGAACCGTTTGCCTCCCTCGTCACCGTCGCCCCGGGGGACCAGCCACCGAGGAGCGGGTTCCTGACGTCGTACCCGGAGGGGACCGTCACGTTCACCTCGTAGTACTGGTCGAAGATCTGCTGGAGATGGTAGTTGCGAACCGGCGCCCTGTATGAAAGCGTGTAGTTCCCCCGGGGGAACCCGATCATCGAACGGGCGGGCTGCTCGAACACCTCCTCGGTACCGTTCTCCAGGACCAGCCGGACATCGGAGACCTCCACCGGCACCTGCTCTCCGAGTATCCCCGGTTCGGAGAAGTAGTACGATGCTGCCCCCACGAGTTCGATCTCGACCTGGCAGCTACTTCCATTCTCCGCGATCTCGAAGGAGGCGGTCGGCAGGGCGACCGCAACCCATGGGATCAGGAGGAGAGTGCAGAGAGCAGCGAGGAGATATCCGCGTCTATCTCGCAGGGAGCAGCGCACTGGGCGATCACCGTCTCGGGGTCTTTTAACAGGTGTCCCGTCACGACACACACGATCCGCTCGTCCCGGTCGATCTGCCCGTCCTCGACGAGCCGTCGGATGCCGGCGACCGAAGCGGCGGAGGCTGGTTCGACCCCGATCCCCTCCTTTCGGGCCAGGTCACGCTGCATCTGGAGGATCTCGTCGTCGGATACGGTGGTGGCGGTGCCACCGGTGGCGCGGATCGCGACCAGGGCCTTCTCCGCGTTGACCGGTGCCCCGATCCGGATGGCGGTCGCAACCGTCTCCGGGTTCGCCTCGGGGATCACCACCGGGAGGTCCTCGCGCACCGCCCGAACAACGGGCGCGGACCCGGCGGCCTGGACCCCGGTCATCATCGGGAGCCGGTCGATCAACCCGAGGGAGCAGAGCTCGTTGAGCCCCTTGTGGACCGCGGAGATGTTGCCCGCGTTTCCGACAGGAAGGACGATCCGGTCGGGCACCCCTTCGAGCTGGTCGATGACCTCAAACCCGATCGTCTTCTGCCCCTCGAGCCGGAACGGATTCACGGAGTTGAGCAGGTAGATGCCATGGGAGATGCAGAGCTCGTGCACCATCTCGAGCGCCCGGTCGAAGTTCCCCCTGATCGAGATCACCCTCGCCCCGTGCATCAGCGCCTGGGCGATCTTCCCGAGCGCCACCTTCCCGGCTGGAAGGAGGACCACCGCGGGGATACCGGCCTTGGCGGCGTACTGGGCGAGGCTCGCAGAGGTGTTCCCAGTGGAGGCGCAGGCCACCTGCGTCATCCCGAGTTCGAGGGCCATCGAGACGCCCACCGTCATCCCCCGGTCCTTGAACGAACCGGACGGGTTCATCCCCTCGTGCTTGGCGTAGAGGTGCGACAGCCCCATCTCCGCACCCAGGCGTTTCAGATGGTAGAGGGGTGTACCCCCCTCCTGGAGCGTGACGGGCTCACCCTTCACGGGGAGCAGCTCGCGGTACCGCCAGACCGAGATCGGCCGCCGGTGCCAGCGGGAACGGTCGACGGTGATCTCCTCGAGGGGGTACTCGACGGCGAGCAGGTGCCCGCAACGGCTGCAGGTGTAGATGATCTGATCGGCCGGATAGGTCGCGGCGCAGTGGACGCAGACGAGGCGGTACATGCTGCAACAGTATACGTGGTCAACAGGGATGAGTGCATCGGCGCTACGACCTCGTCGCGAAGTAAAAGAAGGTCCAGAGAAGACAGAAGAGGAAGACCGAGAGATGAACCATCGTCTCCGTCGGGGCCCCGAGCCGGTGCTGCAGCAGGAGGCAGCCCCACATGGAGCACCCGAGCGCGGTGGCGAAGAGCCGTGGGCGGTGGTCTCCCCGTCCCCCGGCGCGGAGCCGGCCCCGCATCCGCCAGCGGCTCACCGGATAGAACCAGGCGATCCCGGCAGGCGTGCAGGAGTCCTCGGCGAGGTGGAGAAATGCCCCCACTGCAAAACCGGCAAGGGCGCAGGCGAGCAGGTGATCGGGCGTCCGTCCGATCAGGAAGAGGACGACGATCAGGTAGACACCGGAGAGCACCGTGATCAGCAGGATACCAAGCAGGGAGTGGAGGATCCCGCGATGCCCGGCCCGGAGCCGTCCTCCCGAGAGGAGCCAGCAGAGCCCTGCCGCCGGGTAGTACTCACCGTATCGGATCAGGTACCCAAAGAGGGGAAGAACCTTCGCCGCACCATTGACAATTCTGCGGGATGTCCCTGAAAGACTCCGGATCTGCGTATGGAAGATGGCAGCATCAGTCGCATCTGCGTCTGGGGCGAGCGAGCCGACAAAGAGACCGAAGAGGAGGACTGCCGCCTCCCCCGGTGCGATGGATCCGAGGTGCGGGGCAAGGAGCAGACCGCCGGAGAAGAGCGTGATCAGGACATGCTGATCCCCGCGCACCCTCCTCATCCCTCCGGTGTCCAGCGGGCGGGATCGGGTCCCTGTCGTGCGGATTCGATCCGCTGGCGATCGAGGTCCGCAAGGAGCAGACTCTCCTCTGTTCCTGCCAGAGCACAGAACTCCCCGTCGGGGTCAGCGACCCCGGATGCTCCCGCGTAGGCCCCGATCGGTGTCCTGCCGCGGGCGTACGAGACACCGGCCACATACAGGCGGTTGTCCAGGGCCCGGGCCCGGAGAAAGAGAGACCAGTGATGGAGCCGCTCCTCCGGCCAGGCAGCGGTGACAAGGACTCCGTCCGCCCCCATCGCCCGGTATCCGGCGAAGTCCGCGGGAAATCGCAGGTCGTAGCAGATGGCGAGTCCGAAGAGGAACCCTTCGCAGTCGAAGACTGCAGGGGTGTCCCCCGGCAGGTAGACCCGGTCCTCCAGGGCACTAGAGAAGAGGTGCCGCTTCGCGTAGACGGCAACGGTCCGACCCATGGCGTCGAACGCGACCACGGTGTTCCTGGTGCCCCCCTCCACCCGTTCCCGGATCGAACCGACCAGTCCGATCCGGTGGTCGCGCGCACACCTCGCCAACGCGCGGACGAGGTTCCCGGCGAGGTCCTCCGCCCCCGCCGTCGATGACGGATCCCACCCGAAGAGCACCTGTTCCGGGAAGATGACGAGCGCTGCTCCGGCGTCGGCGGCGTCTGCAGCATACCGATCGACGCGGACCAGGTTTTCGGCCGGATTCGCCCAGACCGGGAGTACCTGGGCGAGGGCGATACGCATGTTCATCGTTCCCCTCTCTCACGGAGGTAGTCGGCGGCGATCAGGACGATCGCGCCGATCACGACGAGTACCAGCACGGTCATGATCAGCAGCCGCTCACCGGGCAGGCTGAACCCGGCGAGACGGGCGGCAATGCCAAGCCCGACCAGCACGAGGCTTCCCGATAGCAGGACCACACCGATGGAGGTGGAGTTCCAGTCCATCAGGAGCGCCCCGCCAGGAGTGGAAATGCGACTTTCAGCCCGTCGATCACGAACTCCACCGCGATCGCGATCAACAGGATGCCCATCAGCCGGTTTATCGCCCGGAACTCCCGCTGGCCGATGCGACTGACGATCCTGTCGGAGTTGGCCATCATCAGGTGCGTGATGCCTGAGGTGACCACAATCGAGAGGAGGACGACGCCGTATGCCCAGAGTCCGAGTTCCGCCGCTTCGTCCATCAGGACGATCACGGTGGTGATCGCTCCCGGGCCGGCGATCATCGGGATCGCGATCGGCATGATCGAGACGTCGTCATCCCCCTCGTACTTCTCGGTTGCCGTCATCTTCGACCGTGATATCCTGGCGTAGACCATCTCCATGCCGATCGCGAACAGGAGGATCCCGCCACCGATCCGGAACGCCGCCAGCGAGATCCCGAAGAGCAGCAGGATGCCCCCACCGAGAAGAGCGAAGGCGATCAGGACGATCACCGCGTACCAGCTCGCCTCCCGGGCGACCTTTTGTTTCTCCGCCGGGGCATACCCGGAAGTCATGGAGACGAAGATCATGGTCGCCCCGAGCGGGTTGACGAGCACCAGGAGCGACGAGAGCGAGAGCAGGATGAAATTGACGGGATCTGCCGTCATGACGAATTTTTTGGCGCTCCGATTATTAATGAATTGAGGTAAAAAGAATTTATTCGACGAGATCGCCCGCAGGTATCTGATCAAGCGGGCGGATCTTCGTGAAGACGTCCAGGTTCATCGACCCCAGCTTCCCGTCGCGGTTGAAGTAGTAATCCACCACCCGGTTCTGGTTGTCGTACCAGCTGAACCAGTAGTTCAGCTTCACGGTCCGCTTCTCGTACCCGGGCAGGGACGGATAGGACTGACCCGAATCGGTGAGGACGACGTCCGGATCCGAGGCGAGGACCGCGTTCTCGTCGATCCGGTTTCCGTAGAACTGAATCTTGTTCCACCGATCGCCGCGGTAATACCACGGAAGCGGCCAGTAATTCTGGGACGCCACCACGACCTTTCCGGCGGCGTTCATGTCACGGAAGACGCCCCGGAGGTCCTCGCTGTTCTGGACCTGCACGATCGGCTCCGAGATATCCTTCCTGTCGAACTGTACGTGGTAGGTGGTATATCCGAGGCCGAATCCGTAGACGGGCACGAAGAGACTGACGATGAGGAACAGCACCGTGACGGTCTTCCATGCATCGTGTCTGATCAGTCGCTCGTCGGGCTTCTTCTCTCTCAGGCACCAGCTGGCGACGAAACACATCGGGAGAAGCTGCTGGACGATCAGCCAGGGTACCTTCTCCCCGATGTACCCGTACATCACCATGGTGCCCGCCATCCAGACCAGACAGAACTTGAAGAACTCGTCCCTGCGGTCGAAGGACCGCCCGGTCGGGGAGACCGTTTGCACTCCGGCGAGCCCGTCGATCTCGGCGGAGATCGATTCGATGCGGGCCTTCGCCCTTCGCCTCAGCTGAACCACCGCGTACGATACGACGGACGCTCCGGCGAGGATCACGATCGGGACCTCGTAGAGCCCGAAGAGGAGGACGTAGAAGTAGGGCGGGCCACCCAGGCGCTGCTGCCCGTGCATCGCGAGCCAGTGGTTGATCGCCTCGAACGGCCCCGTCCAGAGCGTCTCCAGGTGCATCCCGAAGAACGAGTAGAGCACCGCCATCACCCCGCCGATGATCACGACCGAGATCGCGAGGTCGCGGACCCAGATCTTCGTCTCGGGGAGCGGCAGTCGTCTCCGTATCACGAGGTACAGGATATAGGCCCCGAAGATAATCAGGATCAGGGGCATCTCCTCCTTGCACGAGAGCGCGAGTCCCGCCGCCACCGCGGCGAGCGCAGCGAAACGAAGCTGCCTTCTCTCGAGATAGTAGAGGAGAGCGACGACGAGCAGGAGCGTAAAGAAGAGCATGAAGATGTCGTGGCGAAGGAATCGGGAGAAGTAGACCATGTCGGGCGAGATCATGATCAGCAGTCCGGCCACAAGGGACTGCCGCTGGTCGAGGTACCCGATACGGTAGATGAAGTAGACGAGGACGACGATCAGCACGCCGAGAAGGGCCGGCACCAGGCGTCCCACCAGGTCGGAATCTCCGAAGAGCCGGAACATCCCCGCCGTGATGTAGTAGAGGATCGGCCCGTGGTACATCGGGTCGTAGGTGTAGGTCCCCTTTGTCAGGAGCTCGTAACTGAACCAGGCGTGGATCGCCTCGTCATGGTGGAAGAGTTTCAGGTTCAGCCGGTAGAACCTGGTGAACGCCGTTGCAAGGATCAGGAGAAGGAATGTCGCGTCAAAAGAGAGATATCTCCTGATGGTCGTTACGACCTCAGCGGCAGGCACGCCGCACCTCTCAGTTCTCCAGGACGATCTCGATGCCGATATCCTTCGGCACCTGGATGCGCATCAACTGCCGAAGTGCGCGCTCGTCGGCGTCGATGTCGATCAGGCGCTTGTGGACGCGCATCTGCCAGCGGTCCCAGGTCGCAGTCCCCTCGCCGTCGGGGCTCTTCCGGATCGGGATCACCAGTCGCTTCGTGGGAAGCGGGATCGGTCCTGCAAGATTCACGCCCGTGCGCTCCGCGATCTCGCGGATCCGGTCGCAGACCAGTTCAACCTTTGCATAATCGGTGCCTGTCAGACGAATGCGTGCCTTCTGCATTTTTTATTCACCAAAAAAATATTATCTGATGATCTGCTTGGGCTTGATACCGATGCACATGCCGGCGGCGATCGTCGAACCCATGTCCCGGATGGCAAAGCGGCCGAGCTGCGGGATCTCCTTGATGTTCTCGATCACGAGCGGGCGGGAGGGGAGGATCTCGACGATCGCTGCATCACCCGCCTTCAGGAAGGTGGGGTTCTCCTCCTTGGTCTGACCCGTGCGCGGGTCGAGCTTCTTCTTCAGCTCGAGGAAGGTGCACGCGATCTGGGCAGTGTGACAGTGAAAGACCGGGGTGTAACCGGCCGTGATCGCCGAGGGGTGCTGCAGGACGACGATCTGCGCGGTGAACTGCTCGGCGACGGTGGGTGGCGCGTCGGCGGGCCCGCAGACATCACCGCGACGGATGTCGTTCTTGCCGATGCCCCGGACGTTGAAGCCGATGTTGTCGCCCGGAAGGGCCTGGGGCTGCTCCTCGTGGTGCATCTCGATGGACTTGACCTCGCCATCCTTGTTCGCAGGCATGAACGAGACCTTCATCCCCTTCTTCATGATGCCCGTCTCGACGCGGCCCACCGGGACCGTACCGATGCCCGAGATCGAGTAGACGTCCTGGATAGGAACGCGGAGCGGCTTGTCAACAGGTTTCTCGGGCTCCTTGAGCGTGTCGAGGGCCTCGAGAAGCGAGGGGCCGGTATACCAGGGGGTCTCGGTTGCCTTCTTCGAGATGTTGACGCCCTTGATCGCGGACATCGGGATGAAGAGGGTCTCCGCGGGCTTGAACCCGACCATCTGGAGCAGGTTCGAGAGTTCCTTCTTGACCTCCTCGAACCTCTTCTGGTCGTAGTTGACGGCGTCCATCTTGTTGATGGCCACGATCAGCTGGTTGATCCCGAGAGTTCTCGAGAGGAAGACGTGCTCCTTGGTCTGGTCCATGACACCGTCAGGCGCGGCGACGACCAGTACGGCCGCGTCGGCCTGCGAGGCACCGGTGATCATGTTCTTCACGAAATCGCGGTGTCCGGGACAGTCCACGACCGTGAAGTAGTACTTCGCGGTGTCGAAGCGCTTGTGCGCGATGTCGATCGTGATACCGCGCTCGCGCTCCTCCTTGAGGCTGTCCATGACCCACGCGAACTCGAACGAGGCCTTGCCCTTTGCCTCCGCTTCCTTGCGGTAGTTCTCGATGATGTGGGGCGGGACCGCACCGGTCTCGAACATCAGCCGTCCGACCGTTGTCGACTTTCCGTGGTCGATGTGGCCGATGACGGCCAGATTCATGTGAGGCTTGTCAGCTGCCATAGATATGTGCTCCAATCGTGAACGGACGGTACAGCATCCTGTCCGGTCGACGCGAGTATTACATATTCGAGATGCACCTATATAAAATCTGTCCAATGGGTTCTTCCAGCGAATCTGCCACGAAATGCAAATCGAGCAACAGAATATTATCCGTTCCGGGGCCAATACTGTTCAATCATGAAAACCCTGCCGATGAAGAAGGAATCAGGCAGCGACAAGGCCTTTGTTGACTGCGCCGGCACGGAGCGTTCGGTCCACCGGTACTGCGCGTACTGCCGGCACTGCACCGGTATCCGGGTGGGACGCCGCCTGATCCCCGCACCACAGGGACGGGCGGTGAACGAGATCCGCCGCGGGCTCGCACCGGATGAGAACCTGATGCAGGCGGCGATGATGTTCAACACCTACGTCCGCGACGGGAGCGCCATCGAGTGCGATGACGACGAGGGCGAGGGGTATCGACCCCGTTATGGTTCCTGAAGTCCCCCGTCTCCAAACTCTTTCTGGATCGTCTCCCTGAACCGGTTGAAATCGAGTTCATCGAGCTGCTCGCCGAGCAACCGGTTCGCCCGGGCCTGGCGGTAGACCCAGTAGACGACCCGGTCGACGACCGCGACCACCGTCTCGGGGGAGTCGACCCGGATCAGTTCGCGACCGGGCGTGGGGTGTCGCCCGCTCATTCCGCCCACCAGCACCAGGTAGTGCCGGTCCTCTGCCCGGATCAGGCTGAACGGGCAGGAGTGGATGCACATGCCGCAGAGTGAGCACCTGTCCTCGTCCAGGCGGCAGACACCGTTCCGGATCGTGACCGCCTGTTCCCGGCAGTACTGGACGCAGGTGCCGCACCCGGTGCAGAGCCCGGGGGTTCGGATCGGCCTGATCCGTCCGATGATCCCGATCTCGTTGAGGAGCGCATTGTTGCAGCAGTTCGGACAGCCTGCGACCGTTATCCGGACCTTCACCGGAAGGTCCCTGCCGAAGAAGCGTCGGTCGAGCTCCTGTGCAAGGCCGATCGTCTCGACATTCGCGTATTTGCACCGATCAGTACCGGGGCAGGCGACGATGTTCACCACCTCGTGCCGCTCGGCACCGACCGGGGTCCCGTTCGCCTCGAGATCCCGTGCGAGTTCCTCGATCCGATCCGGGTCAAGGTGCGGGATCTCGACCGTCTGTCGCGTCGTCAGGTGGACATGGTCGGCTCCGAACCGTTCGGCGATCTCGCCAAGCCCGCGGAGCTGGTCGAGGGTCAGGATACCGGCCGGAAGGCGGGTCCGAACCGTAACCCGTTCAGGGTTCGCCTGAGTGATCACCCCACCCCGGGCATGGACGCTCCTGTGCATCGGCTCCATGTGGGATCTGGTGAGGCGCCTCACTACTAAACCATTCGCTTCGTTTCGAACTGGTCAGGAGACGAGAGCCAGCACGCAGAGAACGACCGCCCTGGTCATCTCGTGGGACGCACCGACCAGGTCTCCGTTGATACCTCCGAAGAGGCGGTACCCGGTGCCGAGCACCAGGAGGGCGGTGACGATACCCGATGCTGCGCCTGCGAGGAGAGACATGGGTTCGGGCGTGAGGAGAACGAGCGGGAGGCAGAGGAGCGACGCGGGGAGGACGAACCAGGGTCGCGCGCGTTCGTGCAGGTATCCGTGGATGCCCTCGTGAAAGGGCCGGCCGAAGATCGTCAGGAGGGCCATCGAGTATCGCCCGAGTACCTCCGCTGCGACGAGGGCAAAGAACGGGTGTGCAACGGAGATGAGGCCGGAGTACGCGATGAGGAGGGTGGTCATGCCGAGCGCGAGTGCGCCGGTTCCCACCTGGCGGTCGAGGAGTGCCCGGACCCGTTCTCCGGTCCCCCCGTGTGCCATCAGGCCATCCCCGAGGTCGAGCAGTCCGTCGAGGTGGTGGGCGCCGGTCAGAAAGAGGATCCCTCCGATCCCGAGTGCGGAGCCGATCGCGCGGTCCGGAACGGCGAGGACGACCAGCCCGGCGAGGCCCCCGACGACATACCCGGAGAGCGGATAGAGGTACGAACGGCGGGCGAATTGGTCGAAGTCCACCGATCGGCCGAGAGGCAGGACCGTGCAGAACTGGAGGAGCGCGAGGATCGACCGGATCATCCCTCGACCTGCTCACTGTACAGCCGCGAGGTGCAGCCGGCGATCAGGCCAGCGACCGCGTCGTCCAGGAACGGCCCGAGAGTCCCCAGGATTCCCGGCTTCTTCTGATCATACCGCGTGAACTCGAAACGGGCGTACGTCCCTGCGATCACCTCGGCGATCGCCATCCCGATGATCTCGTCGGCGAGGAGGAAGACCGGGTCGTTCCCGAGCTCGGATCCTTTCCGACGTTCCACCAGCTCCTCCTCGAGGAGGACGGCACCGATCAGCAGGGCGGCGACGTTCGGGTCACGAAGGTGTCGCGCGAGGAGCGAATCAAGCCGTTCCGCCGCCTTCGCCGAAGAGAGGCCGTGCGGGACGTAGAGCGCCATCCCTGCCTCGACGAGTGCCTCCCTGGTGATTCCCTTCCTGGCCAGCCGTTCCTCGATCTCGAACATGGTACCGGATCGTTTAACGCGGTAGCGGAAAAATAGAGATCCCATGCCGTTCCTCTCGGAGACGCCGTCGATCCGCTGCAGTCGCCCGCTCTTTGCGGCGATCCTTGCGAACACGCTCCTCTCGACCGTCCCGGGGATCTCGGGGGCGGGCCCCTCCCCCGAGAAGACGCTTCTCACGCCGAACCTGGACGCGGAGCTGGTGACCAGCGGGACAATCTGGAGCCGGCCCGCCCGCCCCGACACCCCGACGGGTTGCCCGACACCCGCCTCCATCACGCGCGCGGCGACCCAGCTGGCGGGACAGGTCCCCCTCCTGATCGACGCGGGCCTTGCCGAACCGCCCGCCGTCCCCTGCATCGACCTTCATGCCTCACCGGGGGGGGACCCCCGTCTCGGGACGGCGGTCCCCGACGCCGCCCGGCTGATCGAGGGAGGGCGGATGATCGGCCGGTTCCTCTCGGGGATCTCGGACCTCCTCGTCCTCGGCGAATGCGTCCCCGGTGGGACGACGACCGCGCTCTGCGTCCTGCGTGCGCTGGGTTATCCGGCCCGGGTCTCGAGCAGCTTCGTCGTGAACCCGACGGGCCGGAAAGAGGAGGTTGTCCGGACCGTCCTGGAACGGATGGGCACCCCCGGACTGCTCGACCCGGTCGCCGTCCTGCGCGAAACGGGGGATCCCATGATGCCGGTCGCCGTCGGGATCGCCCAGTCCTATCAGGGGACCCTCCTGCTCGCCGGCGGGACCCAGTATCTCGCCGTTGCAGCGGTGCTCCGGGCCCTCGGAGACGCACCCCCCTCCCTGGTGACGACGACCTACGTCCGCGACGACCCCACTGCCAACTTTGCCGAGATCGCCGGCCTGATCGGGGTCCGGCCCCTCTACGTCGACCCGGGATTCGGCGACCTCGGGCATGCCGGTCTGGCACGGTACTGCATCGGTGAGGTGAAGGAGGGGATGGGCGCGGGAGGTGCCCTCGCCCTCGCCCTGCTCCTCGGGCATTCCCCCGATGAGATCAGGGCCCACGTACTGGCGACGGTCAGGAGCTACAGCTGAAAAGGCTATCATCGTGCAGCGCGAACCAGCTCCGCAATGCGACCCATCTTCGTGGTCAACAACTTCGGGCAGTTCAACCATCTGATCCTCCGGATGCTCCGGGATCTCGGGATCGAGGCCAGAATGGTCCCGAACACAACGCCGCCCGAGGAGGTCGCCGGGGGATGCCGCGGGGTGATCCTCGGCGGAGGGCCCGCAATCGAACGGACGGGTTGCTGCGCCGAGTACCTGGATCTGGATCTCCCGGTCCTCGGCATCTGTCTCGGCCTTCACGTGATCGCCCGACGTTTCGGTGGAGTCGTCTCACCCGGCAGGATGGGAGGGTACGGCGCGGTCGACGTGGATATACACGATCACGACAGGATTCTCGCAGGCTACCCCGGGCAGATCCGGGTCTGGGCATCGCACCAGGACGAGGTCTCTGTCGTCCCCTCCGGGTTCGATCTCCTCGCTGTCTCCGGTATCTGCCCGGCGGAGGCGATCGCCCACCGGGACCGGCCGATCTTCGGTATCCAGTGGCACCCCGAGGTGAGTCATACGGTCGACGGGCAGCGGGTCTACCTGAACTTCGACCGGATCTGCCGAAAAGAGGCCTGAGTAGTGGAAACGACGCCGCTCCGCGCTCTCGCGGACAGGGTGCTCGCCATCGGTTTCCGGTGCTCCCGTTGCGGGGACTGCTGTCGTGGGACGGGGACCGATGGCTCGCTGGTCCTCCTGGGCCGGGAGGAGGTGGAGCGTCTCACCCGCAGACTCGGGCTCCCGCTCGAGGAGGTGGCCGAACCGTACCCCGACGTGGTGGAGTTCCGTGGGGCCCGTTGCCGTCTCGGGTGGGCACTCCGCCGCACGGGAGAGGGTGCGTGCCGGTTCTACGACGAAGTCGGCGGTTGTTCGGTCTACGAAGACCGCCCGCATCTGTGCAGGACATACCCGTTCATGCTGGATGGTGATCGGCTCATCGTCTCGGAATGCCCCGGAATCGGTGGTCCGCTCGACGACGTAGAGGCCCTCGCGATCGCGTCTGATCTGATCCTGCGCCGGGGAGCGGAGGAGGAGGACGCCCGGGCGATCCGGGAGCGTCTCGCATCGACGGAACTCCGCCCGGGCGAAGACGTCCTGATCGACAGCAGGGGTGTATACCGTCTATGAGTGAGATCAGGCTCGTGGGAACGGCACACGTCTCGTCCGAATCCGTGGACGAGGTGCGTCGCGAGATCGTCTCGTTCGACCCCGACATCGTCGCCGTCGAACTGGATCCTCCCCGGTACCAGACCCTGAAATACGGTGCCGAGGAGCCCGAGATCGGGGAGCTGTTGAAGAGCGGGAACTTCACCCAGCTCCTGGTGCAGTGGGCCCTCGGGTACGTCCAGCGACAGATCGGTATGGATGTCGGGGTGGAACCGGGCGCAGAGATGAAAGCGGCCTGCGAAGCGGCGGAGGAACGCGGGATTCGCATCGCCCTCGTCGACCGTGACATTCGTGTCACGCTCCAGCGGTTCTGGTCGTCGATGACCCTCCTCGAAAAGCTCCGGATGGGGGGTGCCCTCCTCTTCTCCGTCTTCCAGATCGGTCGAGGTGGAGGCGGTGAGATCGACATCGAGTCGCTCAAGCAGCAGGACGTGATCGACGCGGCTCTCGAGGAGTTCAGACGTTTCGCGCCGAACGGGGCCAGGGCCCTGATCGAAGAGCGCGACGCATATCTCGCACATCAGATCCTCGGGCTTGTGAGGACCAACGAACGGGTGCTCGCCGTCGTCGGCGCCGGGCACGTGGCGGGCATCCGCCGCTACATCGAGGATCCCTCGGCGCTACCCCCGATCGAGGATCTCGTGCGGACCGTGAAGCCCTTCCCGTGGCTCCGCGTGATCGAGGTGGCGGTCACTGCCATCTTTATCGGAATCCTGGTGCTGATCGCGTTCTCCGGCGTGGGTGTGGATCTCCTCGTCTGGGCCCTCCTCTACTGGGTACTGCTCCACGGTGTGCTGACCGCTGTCTTCACCCTGGTCGCCGGTGGTCATCCACTCTCGGCCCTGACCGGTTTTGCGGTCTCCTGGCTGACCGCGATCCACCCCCTGATCGCGGCGGGCTGGTTCTCCGCGATCGTGGAGGCGAAGATCCGCAGGCCTCGCAAGGGTGACCTCAAACGCCTCCTCGAGGCGTCCGATCTCTCAGATCTCCGTAAAAACCCGCTCTTCCGCGTTGTCTTCGTCGCGGCGCTTGCGAATGTCGGTTCGACACTCGGAACGGTCGCCTACTTCGCCCTCCTCTTCCCGGCGCTCGGGATCGATCCGACAGTCCTGATATCGCAGGGGGCGGCGAACATCTGGTCGATCCTCACCGGCGCTTAAAACGGCACCCACAACGGTATGGGTTGTCTGTCTCGTCTTCGGACCGGTAAAAGATGGATGACAACGGGAATGAGTACCAGAAAAGGCGGATCTCATTCAAGGAGCCGGCGAACGAGGGCCGGGACCCCCGTCTGGTTCAGAGCCGGGTGAGGTTATAGCGGTTGTTGGTACCGGACTCGTTCAGGATCGGGAGTGAACCATCAGCAGCGATCTCGAAATGGGAGTTTCTGACCGGCTTCTCGTAGTCGGGGTTCCCGTAGTACCACCCGAGGATGGACTGGTACCCATCCTTTCCGGAGACGTTTCTCTGCGTGAACCCGGAGAGGACCAGGCGATCGGCCCATGCGGCCCAGAGCCCCCACTCCAGGTTGTCGTTCGTCGCGCAGTCAGTGAGTGTGACGCCCCGGGAGTCCTTCACAATCTTGAACCCGTAGGTCGAACCGGTATCGGTGCACCGGTCAAAGGTCACGTTCCTGCCGCCATGAACGAAGAACCCGGCGTTCTTGTTCCTCTCCGAGGTGCAGTTCACGATGACGGCGTTGTTGTGGACATAATACCCCGAGGAGAAGGTATCGGAGTACGGATAGGGTTTTATGTTTCTCTGCCCGTTTCCGATGCTGACACAGTCCTCCATCCGGATATCCTGTGCGATGGTCTTCGGTGTCACGTGCCCCCCGGGTTCGAAGTGGAACCCGGACTCCCAGTTGTCCTCGGCCCGGCACCGGAGGACGGTGAGGCCGTACAGGTCGTTGGTCTCGTGGAGGTCGAAACCCGTCGCCCAGACAGCCCTTGAGTCCCCGTTTCCGCACCGGAGCGCGGTGCAGTCGATGAAGCGGAGATCGCGCGTCTCTTTTGGCGAACCCTGGCCGTTCACGTTGAACCCGTGAATACCGCAGTCGACCGCCGTGCAGTTCCGGAACTCGATATCCTCGAGCACCGAATCCTTGGCAAAGACGAAGAAGGCGCCGTTCGCCTCCACCCTCCCCGACTGCATGGTCGTGATCGTGATCCCCTCCACCTTGATGTGGCTCGCCCGGACCAGGATGAAGCCGCGCCCCGTGATCCGGAAGTCCCTGAGCGTGACACCATCCCTGAGCAGTTCGATCGGCTTGTAGTATCCCTGGACATCGAGCGTGGTCCTCCGGGGATCGAGCCCCTGCAGGGTGACGCCGCCGGGCGGGTTGAGCCGATCGGTACAGTGGAAGGTGCCGTCGAGGAGGACGACGGTCCCGCCATCCGCTCCCGCCATCGAGAGGGCCTGCTGGATCTCAACCTGGTCATCGGTGCCGTCGCAGACGAACCGTGCAGACTGTCGGGCGGGATCGGTACTGTCTGCTGCCGAGACGAGGATCGCATTCAGGGGGTACCCGGTGGTCGGCGTTGGGGTGGTGCTGTTCGCCAAGGTCGATTCCCCATCCCTGGACCCGTCGTGCAGGAAGAGTGCCAGCGCCATCGCCGCACAGACGAGCAGTGCGATACCGACGACGGCGAGCACCCTCAGATCAGGTGACCGGCGGGGAAGCGGTGCGTGCACCGGTACGGTCGGTCCCTCGTCTAACGCGTCCCCTTCGCCAACCCGGGGAGGGGCGTGCTCGTTGAATCCAATAGATTCCTGCTGCTGCGGCTCTTCCGCCATCATGATTCCGATTGCTGCTGGTTCGGTTCGACCGGGATCCCTCCGTACCGGCGGGCGCATAGTACTCAGGCCCGAATAGTAATAACATCGCCCGTGGAGGACTCTGTCGGATGGGTATGGAAGGGGTCGGGGAAATGTATATTTGTGATCCCTTCGATAACGCTACAGAATGGTGAACGGGATCGTCTTGCCCATTAAAAAGGTCTTCTCACTCGTGGACTCGCGGGTGGTCGTCGAGATCAAGGATGAGGGACGCCAGCTCCAGGGTCGTCTCGTGGCCGTGGACGAATACCTCAACATCCACATGGACGAGACCGTGGAACTGAACCGCGGTGCACGCAGAAACCTCGGCACCGTTGTGATCCGGGGTAACAACATTCTCACCATCGCCCCGATGGCCTGAATCCATGACGGCGGAGACCGAGGAGGACGCGCTCGAGGTGATCCGCTCCCACCCGAAAGGGGTGCTCCAGAGCGAGCTCTGGAAGGAGCTCGGGGTCGATAGCCGCAAGTGTTCGCGTCTCGTCAGAAAACTCCTCGACGACGGGCGTGTCGAGCGGATCGAATACCGGCGGGACGGAATCAAGACCTTCGTGATCCGGGCGGTTCAGTTGCCGCCGGACCCGAACCTGCTCCTCGCCGGCACGGAACTGATCCCCTGTATCGCCTGTGAGCTGGAGTGTGTGGTCGAGGAATGCCCCCACCTGATGGACTGGATGTACACGCTCGCGATCGAGGAGTTCGAAGAGGTACCGCCTGACGAAGAAGGAAACCGGGTATAACGGCATCCGGTGCGTATCCGTCCCCCTCCAGTGATCGATCCGGGGAAGAGTCCTGGTATCCCGTGGGATTCCAATCCCTCCGTCTTCGCGGTCCCATCGATCCGCCTCATGATCGTCTGATCGTCCGGTCTCCCGGGTGCCCGGTCGTCGAGGATCCCCGGGTATAGGAGAGTGCGGGGGAGAATCATCTCTCGCGTTTGCATGTATATAGAAAAAGGAGCGGAGCAGGTACCGAGGTGAGGGTCGATACTTCGGGACCGGGTTCCGGCAACAGATCACCCGGGATGCAGATCTCTGATGCTGGTTCTGGTCGTGCAAAAAAAAGCGACATCAGTTCGTATTTCTCCCTACAGCGAACTCCACCACCTCACATCCGGAGGTGCGTACCCGTTCCCTGCTTGCATCTCAATGTATAAGTAGCAGAACGGATTCAGAGATGTTTACGATGCACAGGGATGCCTTCTTTTCCCTTCCGACGATTGCTCTGTCCTGCCTCATCCTCGTGTTCTTCATGCCGGTGCAGGCAACAGCAGCGGACTCTTCGGTGATCGTGGCGGATTACTCCATCACCCCCGCCGTCCTTCAACCGGGTGACCTCGGGACGATAACGGCGACCATCCGGAACACCGCCTCCACGGCGAGCCTGATCAGGAAGGAGAACCAGGTGGGTTCCGGAGGTTCCCTTGAAAGCACGAGGAGCACCGATATCGCCGTCGAGATCGAGAACGTCCGGCTCGGTGGCGACGGGGTCGAGGTGATCTCCGGGGAGAACCGGCGCATCGGGGCGATCGGCCCCGGGGAGTCCGTTCCGGTCACCTTTCTCGTTCGCGCACCACCCAATGACGGAATCTATTTTCCCATCCTCTGGATCGATGTGACGGATGGACGGAGTATCCGCAAGCCGATCCCGGTGAACGTCAACACCCAGATCGCCCTGCTCAGGCGACCGGGTCTCACGGTGACCAAGATCCTGCCCGACGGTGTCAATCCCGGTGAGGATGTCCCGGTGTCGGTGGAGATCAGGAACGACGGTCTCTCCCGGGCCGACCAGGTCACGGTCACGGTCAACTCCTCGTCCCGGTCGATCGTACCGAAGACACCGGGGACGTACCATCTCGGAACCCTGCTCCGGTCCCAGAACGCGACCCTGAAGATGGTCTTCTCCACCGACAGGCAGGCATCTCTCGGTCTCAATCCGCTCCTGCTCACGGTCTCCTATGCGAACGCCGACGGTACGGTCACCTCCCAGTCCGAGACACTCGGCATCCGGATGAAGGGAAGGGCCGATCTCGGGATCGCCTCCCTCTCGACCGAGCCCGCACGGATACGACCCGGTGACCCGCTCTCGCTCGTGGTCCGGATCGAGAACAGCGGGACAGACACGGCCAACTCCGTGAAGGCGAGCATCGACCTCCCGTTCGCAGGGAGCACCGAGGCGTTCGTCGGGAGGATCGAACCGAACAACGATGCCCCTGCCGTCTACACCCTCCTGGCCGGAGATCCCGGTACCTACACCTATAACCTGACCGTGCAGTACGAAGATGACTACGGCGTCCACACACACGAGGACACGCTCCGCCTCACCGTGCTCTCCGGAGGTTCCAACGGGCTCGTTCTCATCGTGCTGTGCATCCTGTTCGTTGCCGCCGGTGCGTTCTGGTACTTCAGGATGAAGCGAAAGGTCCCATCCGATGCTTGAGGAAGAGCAGGTCGCGCTGTACCTCACCGCCCGGCTGATCGCCCGGGGGAACAAGGGCACGCTGTTCCTGACGATCATGATCCTCGCGATGGTCTTCGTCAACCTCGTCTTTCTTCCGTCCATCATCGCCGGGGTGGTGGTCCTCTTCAACCAGAGGACGATCGACTACAGCTACGGCAACCTGATCGTCGAACCCAGGCCAGGCGAACTCAGGATTGAGAACCCGAGCCAGCTGGTCCAGAAGATCAACGGGATCCCAGGCGTCGTTGCGTCGACTCCGCGGTACTCGACGGGAGCGACGGTGGTGTTCAGGGGCCGGTCCACCTCGCCGCTCGTTATCGGGATCGATCCGGCGCGCGAGCAGGAGGTGATGCGTATCTTTGCCAGCGTCCAGAGCGGCGATTACCTCAGCCCGTCCGATACGGGCGAGGCCCTCGTCGGGGAGACACTCGCCGGGAGCGACGATCCGGAGGGGGACAGCACCCCCACGCTCGGGGGCGTCGTGGTGGGGAAGACCATCGAGATCACCTTCCCGAACGGGTTCACGCAGGCGTTCCGCGTGAAGGGGATCCTGAAGGCGGGGACGTCCAGCGTCGATAACGCGGTCTTTCTGCACCGTCGGGACATGGCCCGCGTGCTCGGTGAGGCCGATCCGGCGAACACCATCCTGGTGCGAACGGAGACGACCGGGAAGGATGCCGAGATGCGTCTCACCCTGATGCAGTACGGCGTGCAGGAGAAGATCTGGACCTGGCAGGACAAGTCCGCAGAATTCCTGGCATCCATCGTGGGATCGTTCGGTATCATCAATGTGATCAGCACCCTGGTGAGCCTGATCATCGCGGTCGTGGTCATCTTCATCGTGATCTTCATCAGTATCGTCTACCGGCGCCGGCAGATCGGGATTCTGAGGGCGATCGGGATCGACCGCTCGCTCATCATCAAGTCGTACATCCTCCAGGCGCTCTTCATCTGCACCTGTGGCACGCTCGCCGGCGGGATGCTGCTCATTGCGGTGCTGCAGTATCTTGCCGTGAACCCGCTGATCTTCCCGGGTGGCCCGGTGCAGCCGGCTCTGGAGACGGGCCTGATCGCCCAGTCGGTGCTCAGCCTGTACATCGTCTCGGTGCTCGCCGGGTATCTCCCTTCATGGTTGACGACGCGGGAGGAGATCCTGGATGCGATCCGGGGGTAACATGATCCGGGGAGAGGGTCTGACAAGGATCTACCGGATGGGGGCTTCCGAGGTCCGGGCACTGGACGGGGTCGACCTCAACATCCCCCGGGGAGAGTTCGTTGGGGTGATGGGGGCGAGCGGGAGCGGGAAGTCAACACTGCTCCATATGATCGGTCTCCTCGACCGGCCGACGGCCGGTGTTCTGGAGATCGACGGGGTGGACGTCACGCGGCTCTCGGAGAGGCAACGGACCCTCTTTCGCCTGAACAGGCTGGGATACGTCTTCCAGGACTATGCGCTGGTGCCCGAACTGACCGCCCAGGAGAACGTCTACCTCCCGTCGAAGGTGCGGGGGATGTCGGTCAGGGAGTGCAACCTCGTCTGTCAGGACATCCTGGAGCGGGTCGGTCTGAAGGACCGGATGAACTTTCTCCCGGGGGAGATGTCGGGTGGCGAGCAGCAGCGGGTGGCGATCGCACGGGCGCTGGTCAACCGCCCTGCCCTCCTCCTCGCCGACGAACCCTGCGCCAACCTCGACACGAAGAACTCGGTCCTGATCCTTGACCTGATCCGGAGTCTGAACCGCGAGCTGGGCCAGACCGTCATGATGGTCTCGCACGAGGAATGGCACCGACAGTACTTCGACCGGGTCATCTTCCTGAGGGATGGGAAGATCGTCGATGAAGTGGGAGCAGGAAGCGCACCGTGAACGCCATGACTGCGTCGGAGAGACCGGGTGATGGTCGTATAAAGACGGTCGGGACATGGTATTCTGAGGCCCGCGTTCTACCAATACTGCGCCTGTACGGTCTTCTGGCAGGATCCCTGTCTGTTTTTCCCTTTCGCCCGCGCCAGTCCGTCTTCCTCCGGGCCGGATGGTGGATAGGAATGGTCCATCCCGACCACCCGTTGCCGAGGGTCGAAGATACAGGTTGAATCAACCTTCATTCCCCCACGCCGCTGGGTTCGACAAGAATGACGCGCCAGGATCGGTATCGGCAGCACCTGTTGTCCTCCATTCGCCCGGTGCGATCGGATCGATGACCTGCTTGCATTATTGACCCTTCAGGCGGTTCGCGACGTATGGGACACTATCTGCTCCTCCCAGTCGCTCCCACCGGGTCGTGTTCCATAGGCCCCTCACGGGACGCACCAGCGATGATCCCCATGGTTGCTGTGCCAGGGGGACGGTATCGACCCTCATGGACCTTCAGGACCGGCCGAATGTGTAACCTGCCGGAAACAGGTGTGCGATTAGAACCACCGGGAGGGGGGAAGGTACCTCCGTTGACCGGATCGACTGCAGGACAGCTCCTGTAACGGGAGCCGTACCTCGCGGCGGTCCCGGTTCGGGCCGTTTTTACCCGGCACCGGATGCCGGGGAGGTTCCCCCGGGGTAGCTGTCACGGTGAGAATCGATAAGTAGTCGCCATCTCGATACGGTGATCAGAATGACGGCCCGGTCCTTCGTCTCCCTCACGGTGGTCATTTCCGTGGTTTTCCTTCTCGTCGTGGTCCCCGTGGTCGCCGATCGGGCCGATCAATCCTCCGCGCCACCCGGGAATGCGGGGGATATGTCACGGGGCAGCGGAGGAGGTCCGCTGGAACCGGCCACAATCGCCACCACGATCCCGCCACAGCCGATCACTCCGGTCTCTTCCGGTCCGACGGGTGAGAATCCCCGTCTGTCCCCGACCATCGAACCAGTGGTCTCCACACCGGTGCAGACGCCGAATGGACAGGTCTCTTCCCGCACCCCGGAACCGACGTCCGGAGTCCCCAGAGAAAAGCCAGAGGACGGTCGTAACGAGTCCACCGATATCCGGAACGGCCGGTCACCGCCCACCGCCACGGCGAGCTCGTCCCAGAACCGATCGCCGGAAGCGACCGGAGCTGGAGCCGGTCATACCGATCATGGTAGTGGGGGAGGGGGGACTGCCGCATCGTCCAGTGGTACGCAGACCGCATCAAGGTTCCAGGGGATTGCCTCAGGTCCGACCACCACTCCGACACCGGTACCGCTCGTGGGTGGGGACCTCGCGCTCTCCGGCGGTCAAAACCGGGCAGGGGCCGGCAGAGCGGGTGGGACCTCACCGGGGAGCACGGGAAACGGTACGTCCGGTGGAGAGCACCTTCCGGCAATCACCGTTGCCTCAATGACACCACCGGCGATCCATGGATCCCAGGCACCTCCAACGGCGCGGACGGTGACGGTCTCATCTCCGGCCCCTGTAGTATCCCCCTCCCCGAAGTGCACGGGAGATGGGGTGCAGACCCGGGATCCATCGACCCCCGCCTCCACCCGGCTGATCGTGGAAGTCGCTGATGCAGGTGTGCCCACCCCCGTTCCTGAGGGTTCCGCTGACCGGCAGCAACGGATCACCGACGGTTCCGGTCGCGCCCGGAATGCAACGCCATGCCCGGGCATGGCGGGTACGATCAGGACCTCTGCAACCCCGGGGAGGGTCGGCCCATCTCCCATGGGAACCGTCCCCGTTAACCCGACCCCCGGTTCCAGTGCTCCTGCGACCCGTGCCGGTATCGTCGTATCCCCGGCACTCCGGCTCTCCGACGGTGAGGGGGGACCAGGGATCTCACTGACCTTTAGGACGTATCCGTCCATCCCGTCCACGACGGAAAGGGGAGGATGGAGGGGGATGAACGGAGGGACGGGTCGCGGAGGGAGGGGTGATCCCCCCGGTCCCCGGAACGCCGGTAAGGAGCGGCCCCCGCCCCCCCCTCCCGCTGCCGCCCCCGTCAGGACCGGGTTCGAACCCCACGGACCTGTCACGGGAGAGGATGGACGGGGACGGAGGGGTCTGACCCTCCCGGTCCAGACCGGGATGACGGAAGCGACCATCCCCGACCCGTGCCTGTTTCTCCGGTTCCTTCTCTATCTCGGATACCGCCGGCTCCGACCCAATAACCTCCTTGACCACCCGGTACGCCGGGAGCTCGTACGGGTTATCACGGAGGAACCGGGCCTCGCTCTCGCCGACTGCGTCACCATCACCGGCATCAATCGCGAGACCCTTCGGTACCACCTCGCGCTGCTCGTCCATGGAGGCAGGATACTGGAGGAGATGCGGAACGGCTCGGTTCGCTACTTCCCCCGTGACCCGGTCCTCACACCGGTGCGTCGTGCCGTGATCCACCTCGACAGGACCAAGGGTCTCGGCACGACGCTCCGCATCATCGGTGAGCGACCCGGTATCCCGCGGAGAGAGCTCGCCGTCCTCCTCGGCATCTCCGGTCCGTCCGTCACCCGGCAGTTGCAACGGCTCGAAAAGATGAAACTCGTTGAGAACCGCGGGATCGGGCAAAAGCAGGGATACTGGCTCAGTCCTGCCTGTGCGGAGGCCGTATCCTGGATTGCGATAAAAGATCGGTGCAACGAAAGACCGGTGACCACCCTCCCGGGGGTGGAAGAGGCATTCCCCGTTTCATGACCTGAAAAAAAGGACTGCGGTGCAGGGGACCGGACGATCAGCCGGTCCGGGTGCGGAGATGGCGTCCCGGCAGAACAGACTGCTGGGGAGTACCGTTCACCACTCCCGGGTTCAACCGGGCATGATCCCATGTGCGGGTCCGAAGCTGCTCACCGCCGCAGACATGGTCTTCCGGGTGGGTGATGTTGCGAATTCTCAGGCCCTCCCTGGTGCGGGTCTGGTTGGCGATGCAACTACCGTTGCAGCTCCAACCGGGGACCATCTTGGAGGCATTCGCTCGGAAGGCAGTCTCGTTGCCCGCCCAGGCGGGGGTTCCGTTCTTCTCTTCGCATCCCTGGTGTGGCGGAGCAGCATTCGGCCCGAACCCGTGGGAGAGACCTGCTGCCAGTGCCAATCCTGGTATGGCGACGAGCGCGACGAGCACGACGGCCAAACAGACTCGATATCTTCGTTGCATGGCTTCCATCCTGTCCCCCGGACGGGAGGGGGGATCCCTTCAGGGGGCAGATAGACATTGACGAGTGGAGACATACGATCTCTGACAGACGGAGCTACACCGGGTGAAGCCGATCCCTTCTCCGTAACGTGGCAGGTTCGGTGGGACGGAAATGCGAATACGGGGAGGGGGTCACGATATTTTCAGATCACAGCGGACCACGGCGGGTGGAGCATACAGGAGGGGACCGTGCGTGATAGGGCCGGATGGGGCGGATCATCATGTGGTCCATCCCCTTGCCGTTCGGCTCAGGAACGTGAAGAATGGGAGTCGCTCCCCCGTCGGGTCTCGTCCCGCCCACCTGCCTGTTTTCTGGCCATGGTGACCACCTCGAAGCGGGTCGGTATCCTGCTTGAAGGCCCGGGGATGGTACAGAGAGTCTGACTGTCCGAACGAGGGATTGCCCGGATCCTGTGCTCATTGACCTTGCCCGGAGGATGGGACTCTTCCCGAGCACCCCGTGGGTCTCTGTGTGTCCCTCCTGACGCCCTCGTCCAGGTCGGGAATGACGGCCCGGAACGGCACGGTCACGCAGACGCGCATCCTGCCATGGATAGAAAAGAGTATCGAACCGGCACCGGACCCAGCCGGAAGAAGTGACCGGCCGGAGGTGAGGGGACGTGCAGTGAAGTGGTGCCGGCGCACGGGCCGGGTTGCCGTCACCCCTCGACGACCCGGCCCCGTCTGTTCCGGAAAGGGGTCCCCCTCTCCGTTGTGCGCGTCTTCAGGTTCCGGTCAATACCTGTGAACAGTAAAACCCACTCATCACCATCCGCTGGTAGAGGAGCAGGGCCCGTCCAACCCCGTCCGTGCACAGAGTGGGCGCGATCAGGCACTCCGCATTCTCAGCACTCGGGTTTCCGTCGTCCGCAGCCGATCCCTGTGCCGGGTAGAGACTGGGGGGGAACGGAGCCATCAGGACCCACTCCCCGGGGTCGACCCTCCAGTTGATAGCGTGCCGGGAGTCATTGCTCTCTCCTGATCAACCAGGACCCCGGGGCCGGTCCGGGTCCTCCGGATCACGTGCCCGATGTCCTTCGTTACCTAGGTATCTGTCACGATGTTATTTAATATTTTCTAGTTATGTTAACTATTTCAATTGATTGTTTCAAATAGACAATACTACTAAATACTCGTGTGCAATATATCACTTCGGGGAGGTTTGAAAGTGAGGGGTTCAGAGGAGATCGAACGGATCGGAGTGTTGCTGAGGGACCATCCGAAGGGATTGACGATCGAGGAGGTATCGCGCAAGCTGGGGGTGAACCGCGCAACAGCGGCGAAGTACCTCAACTCCATGGTCCTGTCGGGGCGCGCAGAGATGAGGGCGCTTGGACCGGCGAAACTCTTCTACCTCTCGAACCGCCTGCCGCTGATGAACCTGATGAGCCTCTCGTCCGACCTGATCCTCGTGATGGACGAGGAGCTCTTCATCCAGCACGTCAACAACACCCTGCTTGAATACTTCGGGTTCAGACAGAAGAACCTGAAGGGGCTCCGCCTCGATCAGACGTCTCTCTTTCCGTTCTTCTCCGACACGGGCCTTTTAGAGCACCTCCCGCTTGCACTGGAAGGCTATGACAGGGTCTTCGAACTGACCCTCGAACTGGGGGGACGCCCGACATACTTCCGTGCGAAGGTGCTCCCTCTCGTCTTCGAAGGGGGATCCCGGGGGGTCGGGTTGATACTGGAGGACGTCACGGAGGTCCGCAGGTACCAGATGGAGCTCGAAGAACGGGTCCGTGAACGAACCCAGGCACTCGAGCGGGCGAACGAGGCATTGCAACGGGAGATTATCGGTCATCAGCAGACCGAAGAGGCACTCGCCGCCAGTCGTCATTTCGTCGAGCAGATCCTCGAGACGACACCGAACCTGATCTATACCTACACGGTGGACCCGTTCAGGATGCGGTATGCCAATGCGAACATAATGACAATCCTCGGATACACCACCGACCAGGTGATCGGCGATGGCCGATCCGACTTCATGGAACTGGTCCACCCCGATGACAGACCGATACTCGAGGCCCACCTCTCCGAGATCACCGGGGTCACGGATGGTGATGTCAGGGAGATCGAGTACCGTGTCATGCATGCGGGCGGTCACTGGGTGACCCTCCGGTGCAGGGAGGTCGTTTTCGAACGAGGCGGGGAGGGAATCCCGTTCCAGGTGATCGGTACGGCCGAGGACGTGACGGAGCGGCGACGTGCCGAGGACGCGATCAGGAAGGCGAACCGGCAGCTCCTCCTGCTGAACAGCATCACGCGCCATGATATCCTGAACCAGCTGAACGTGCTGACCACCTCTCTTGGGCTCGCGAGGACCGACCCCTCCCCGGGTTCGCTCCTTGAGCATTTCGAACGCGAGGAGAGGGCCGTCGAGACGATCCGGCGGCAGATCACGTTCACGCGTGATTACCAGAGCATCGGTGCCCAGCCACCCCAGTGGCAGGTCGTTCACGAGGTGATCGGGCGTGTCCTCTACGGGCTCGATCGGGAGGGGGTCGCGATCGAGACCGGTGGATGTCTCTGGGAGGTGTACGCCGACCTGCTGATCGAGAAGGTCTTCTTCAACCTGATCGACAATGCTCTGCGCCATGGTGGCGGGATAACCAGGATCCGTTTCTCCTGCAGGGAGGAGGAACGCGGGCTTCTGATCGTCTGCGAGGATGATGGTGACGGTATTCCGGAGGAGGACAAGGAGCGGATCTTCGACCGTGCCTACGGCAGGAACTCGGGGTACGGTCTGTTCCTGGTCAGGGAGATCCTGGGCATCACCGGGTTGTCGATCATGGAGACGGGAGTCCCCGGGGCGGGGGCGCGGTTCGAGATCCAGGTCCCTTCCGGACTCTACCGGGCGGCGCCTGAGACCGACTGTCGACCTCCTGAACCGGCCTGATCCGTCACCCCTTCAGTCAAGGAGGGGTGCGGGGGGAAGGGGGATCTCAGCCCTGCCGGTCCTCCTGGCGAAGGTGTTCGTGAGAAAGGTATAGAAGAGCCGCTGGGGACGGGGGTCATGACGGAACCGTTCCGGGTCGGCGGAGAAGGTCCGGTACACGTCGGGATACTCACGGGCCAAAAAGTCGCGGAAAGCCCTGCTCTCGAGCATCGCATCCGCCGACTCTGACCCCGGGAGCCCGTGCAGAAGCTCATGCCAGCACCTGAGCCCGAGCACCTCGTCGGTCTCGTTTCCGAAGACGGCGACGGAGTACCGCGTACCGATACACCCCCCGGCAGCGCCTTCCACCGGGTAATCGGCCGACGAGAAGAGGACGAGGGTCTGGTCCCGGAGTGGAAAGGGGAAGTGATGCCATTCATGCCAGATATACCAGTTCTCTCCCTCCTTCGGCGTTCCGATATGAAACGACCAGATGTTCGGAGGAACCCGGTCCAGGATCCGTTGAACCACTTCCAGGGGGAGGGAACCTGGAACGAGGACCGTGACCCGGATCGGGAGGACCGGTCGCCCCCCCGTTCTGACCAGGCCGAATAGACGGTCGAGCATCCTTCAGCATGGTGCCGTGCGTGATAAATATCCTTGTATCCGGAAGGGACCCCCATCCCAAAACCGGGGCTCCGGGATTTCCCATCCTGCTCCCCCCCGGAGCAGGTGCAGCGTTTGAAATACTGCAGAAACTGTAATAATGGCAATTTTGGCGTCAAAATTCCCGGATCAGTAGTTTTTTCACATGAGATGCCGAACAGAAAATAGCGGTCGATCGATGGATCCCAGCACCAGGGCAAGAACCGGAGACGGGTGTTCTTCCGGCGCTGGAGCACCAGTCGCGACCCCTTCCTGAATGAGGTGCGTATCGGTGGTTTGGCTCAAGTGCATCCGTCCTCAGCGGACCTGCGGCGACGAGATCGTTCAGGAGACGGTCTTCGTCAACTCGAAGGACATTGACGCATACACCATCCGTCATTCTGCGGGGATGTACTATCTGCTCTGCGGAAACATCGAACAACCGGACTACCTCACCGTGGGGGCCTTTCCGAGCGAGGAGGAGGCTGAACAGTGCGTTTCTGCCATCCTGGACTACACCGACTATTCCCTGCTGGACCCGAGGCAGATCGTCGAGGAGAACCGGCGCATCGTCGCCGGGACCTACGAATCGATGGCAGAAGAGGCGCCCCTCGAGGTTCAGAGCGACTGAATCGCCCGGATCTCTCCTCGAACCCTCGTCCCGATCACTGTGTTTATCCGCTCCCGCGCGAAAACATCTTTGGAGACTGCCATGTGCATCGCTGTGCCGGCTGAGGTGATCGAGATCCGGGACGGAAACGTCGGGCTTGTCGACTACGGCGAACTCCGCCAGGAGGTGCGTCTCGACCTTGTCGATGTCGAGGTCGGAGATTTCGTCCTCGTGCATGTCGGGTACGCGATTCAGAAGCTCTCGAAGGAGGAGGCGCTCGAAACCAGAGCGGTCTTCCAGGAGCTCTATGCAGTCCTCGATCAGGAGGCGTGAGGCGTCCGGATGCACGAGTCCGGGATCGCCTACGATCTCTATGCCACCGCGCGTCGGGCTGCGGTCGAGCATGGAGCAGACCGCGTCATCCGGGTCTCGGTCGAGTTCGGAGAACTCGCGATGGTGAACCCCGAGCAGGTCCGTTTTCTCTTCTCCGTGATGGTCGAGGAGGATCCGCTCTTTGCCGGGACCCTTCTCGAGATCGAGACGGTACCTCCGGTGATGACCTGTGACTGCGGGCACTATTCAGGCACCGATCGCTATGTCTGCCCGGGGTGCGGAGGTCTTCCCAGGATGCTCCAGGGGCGCGAGGTCCTGGTCAGGAACATCGAGATCGACGTGAGAGACGGGGACGAGTGACGTTCAATTACAGGGGGGGTTTCAGTTGATGAAGGTGGACCTGATGCATGGTGCAGGAGGCGAGGCGATGGGAGAGCTGATCTCCGTCATGACCCGGCTCACGCACACGAACGCGGGAGGGATCGGGCTCGAGGCCCTTGACGACGGCGCTGTCATTCCCATCAACGGGGCGAACGTCGTCTTCACAACCGATTCGCACGTGGTGCGCCCGCTCTTCTTTCCCGGCGGCGACATCGGCAGGATCGCCGTCGCTGGAACCGTGAACGATCTGGCCATGATGGGGGCCCGGCCGATTGCATTATCCTGCGGGGTGGTGATCGAGGAGGGGTTCGAGGTGGCGGACCTCGAGCGGATCGTGGCATCGATGGACGTGGCCCTCGGCGAGGCGGGTGCCGCCCTCGTCACCGGTGATACCAAGGTGGTCGAAAGGGGCTCGCTTGACGGTATCGTCATCAACACGGCGGGTGTCGGGGTGGCGGAGACCGTCGTCCGCGACTCGGGCCTGGTCCCCGGTGACCGGATCATCGTCTCGGGGACGCTCGGCGACCATGGGTTGGCCCTCCTCGCATTCCGGGAGGGCTTCGATCTCGGCGATCAGCTTTGGTCGGATGTCGCTCCGGTCTGGCCGCTTGTCGAGCGTGCCCTTGCTGCCGGTACCATCCACGCGATGAAGGATCCGACACGGGGGGGGTTTGCCAGTGCGATCAACGAGATGGCGGCGAAGTCCGGGGTCCGGATCCTGATCGAGGAGGAGAGCCTGCCGATCCGGAGGTCGGTCCGTTCGGCAGCCGGTCTGCTCGGGATCGACCCGCTCCAGGTCGCAAACGAGGGCAAGGTCGTGATGGGAGTCCCGCCGGGTGAAGCGGATGCCGTCCTCTCCGCCCTCCGATCACATCCGCTGGGTGCGGATGCCGCGATCATCGGCACCGTGACCGAAGGGTCACGGGTGGTGATGGCGACCGCTGCAGGCGGGGAGCGGTTCATCGAGACCCCTCTCGGCGACCCGGTCCCTCGGGTATGTTAGACCTCGTCCTGGAACATGTCCGCCTTCCAGGGGGGCGATGCGTCGATATCGCCATCCAGGACGGGCTGGTTGTGCATGCCGGTGCTGTCCGCACCGCCGCCGCCAGGCTTGACTGTCGCAACTACCTTGTTCTGCCCGGTGCGATCGACATGCACGTGCACATGCGGGGCGGGACTCAGTCATACAAGGAGGACTGGGAGTCCGGTTCAAAGAGTGCGCTCGCAGGCGGAGTGACGGTCGTCGTGGATCAGCCGAACACCGATCCGCCGCTCGACTCGGTGGAACGGTTCCACGCGCGGGTGGAGGAGGGGAGGCGGCGGAGCCTCTGCGGGTTCGCCATCAACGCCGCCGTCACGCCGGGATCGGACCTGGAGGGACTCCACCGGGCAGGTGCGATGGCCTTCGGCGAGACCTTCGTGGCGGCATCCAGTTACGGGGCGGCACTCGACGAGGAGGAACTCGCGACGGCCCTCGGACGGATCAGGGCGCTCTCGGCATGCGCAACCCTCCACCTGGAGGAGCCATCTCCGGGAGTGCCCATGACCCTTGAGGAGCACGATCGACTTCGCCCCCTTGAGGGAGAATGGCATGCACTCGAACGCGTGCTTTCGCTCGCCCCACCGTGCACCCGACTCCACTGCTGTCATCTCACGTCGCCGGAGGCGATAAGGCGCGCCCGTCTGGCCGGCGCGACGGTGGAGGTGACACCCCATCACCTCCTCCTGGACAGGAGCATGTTCGCCCCGGACGATGCCCGTGCTCGCGTGAATCCCCCGCTGCGCCATCCACTCGCCCGTGGAGCGCTCTGGGAGGCACTCAGGTTCGTCGACGCGGTGGCATCGGATCATGCCCCGCACACCCCCGCAGAAAAGATGCGGCCCTTCTCCGATGCCCCGTCGGGCCTCCCCGGCATCGAGACGATGCTGCCCCTCCTTGTCGCCCGTGTCCGGAGCGGGGTACTGTCACTCGGGCGTCTGATCGAACTTTCCGTCACCGGGCCGGCCCGCATCCTGGGGATTCCGCCCGCAGGCTTTGTCCCGGGAGATCGGGCGGACTTTGCCCTCTACCCCCAGGGTGAAACGGGGATCGATGCAGATAAGCTCCATTCCCGGTGCGGATGGACCCCTTACACAGGCATGGCGGCGGTCTTTCCCGAGCGGGTGATCATGAACGGTGAACTCGCGTACGACAGCGGAAGGTTCTGCGGAATCCCTGGACGATGGTACCCGGGAGAAGGCTTTATGGGGTGAGAGCGAGATTGTTGTTGCGCCGATACAGCGCTTCCATAGGTCCCCGGGTGATCGATTGGCAGGTGCCTGGATGTGATCCATGGGACAACCCGGTTGCGCGACAGGCGCTGCCCGGCAGGGTAAAAACCGGCGAGGGACGGCACCATGCCACCGATGAACCACGTTTGTTAATGCCGGGCAACATTCCCTTCAACGCTGAACAGGGAGCATAGGCGATGGATCTCTCCGGTGCCCTCTCGCCTCACCCCGACGGTTGTCTGATCGCACTGGAGGTGTCGCCGAATGCCCGTCGGAGCCGGTTCCCGGACGGGTTCAATCCCTGGCGCCGCACGATCGGGTGTGCGATCACCGCTCCGCCCGTCGAGGGGCGGGCGAACCGCGCAGTGATCGAACTCGTCGCCGCAACCCTCGGGGTGAAGCGGGCACAGGTCGAGGTGATCTCCGGTGGAACCTCGAGCCTGAAGCGAATCCTCGTCCGGGGGAAGAGCCCCGGGGATCTGCTGCCTCTTCTCCGTATCCGGGATGACGATGAGGAGCAGCGATGATGCGCCGCGTGCCCGAGTTGCTTGCACCCGCCGGAACCCCCGAGGCACTCGAGGCTGCCTGTACTGCCGGGGCGGACGCCGTCTACCTGGGTGCATCCAGGTTCAGCGCCCGCGCGACGGCGGGGTTCGACGAGAAGGCACTGGTGGCGGCGATCGATTTCGCTCATTCCCGCGATGTGCGGGTCTATGTCGCGCTCAACACCCTGATCGCCGAGGAGGAGCTCCCATCGGTGGCCGACGAGCTCGTTACGGTCTATTCTGCCGGTGCCGATGCACTGCTCGTGCAGGATCCGGGGGTCGCCTCGCTGGCGAGAGAGCTTGTACCCGCGCTACCTCTCCATGCTTCGACCCAGATGACGATCCATTCCTCCGATGGTGCCAGGGCGGCGATGGATATGGGGTGCTCCCGCGTGGTGCTCGCACGGGAGCTCTCTCTTCCGGAGATCGAGGCGATCGCTGCCGAGGTACCAGGGATCGAACTGGAGGTCTTCGCGCACGGAGCGCTCTGCTATGGCTGGTCGGGACAGTGCCTCTTCTCCTCGGCGATCGGCGGAAGAAGTGGAAACCGCGGGCGGTGCGCGCAGCCCTGCCGCAAGCCGTACCGTCTTCTGGTCGGAAAGTCCGATCGATGGGGCCGGATCACCTCCCCGCGAGTGGTACCGCTCGCGGACCGCTACCTCCTCTCGCCTCGTGACCTCTGGACGTACCCCGAGATTGAACGGCTCGTGCGGGCCCCGATTGCGACACTCAAGATCGAGGGGCGTCTCCGCCCCCCCGGGTACGTGTCCACCGTGGTCGGCGCCTACCGGCGGGCGCTCGACCTCGCTGCCGGGGGTGCGTTCGTCCCCGACCCCTCGACGATCGAGGCGCTGGCCCTCGCATACAACCGGGGTTTCACCCTGGGGCGTCTCTTTGGCGAGACCGGAGATACCCTGATGGGGCGCGACCGCCCCGGGCCCCGGGGTGTGCGAGTCGGCACGGTGGTGAACACCGACGGGGCAGGCAGGATAAGGGTCCGCCTAGAAGGGACGGTGCAGCTGAGGACGGGGGACGGACTGGTCGTTGCACCCCGAGGTCGACCGGAGGGGGATATCGGGGCCGTACTGAAGCAGAGTCCGGGGGGGTCTCTTTTCGATCTATCGCTGGGAACCCGTGTCCCCCGGGGGACTCCCGTCTATCTCACGGGCCGGGCAGGCACCAGGCCACCCGGAGAGGGTCATCTCGTGGAGATCGCACTCTCGCTTGAGATCGACGGGGCCGGCCGACCCACCTTTGAGGGGACGATTCGGCGCCGGCGCGGACAGGCAGTCCGGTTCGCGGGCTCTGGAGAACCATTTTCCCCCGCCCGCTCCCGCCCCCTCGATGCAGAGACCCTCGAGGCTCACCTCCGTCGCACGGGTGGCACACCGTACCGATTCGGACCGATCGGTATCGTGATACGCGGCGAACACTTTGCGCCGGCGGCGATGCTGAACGGACTGCGCCGCCAGGTGCTCGCTGCCGCTGCCGACGCCCTCATACGCAGTGGGCGACCCGGCCCGGACGCACTCCGGGCGGTGACCGGGCACCACGCCGAGCTCCGGCTGCTGGCGACTGAGATGGCGGCAGATCGTCCGACCCACCCTCCCCGCCTCCGGCTGATCGTCGACTCCGTCGAGGCGGCACGCGAGGCCTCCAAGCATCGGGCCGACGAGGTCTGCCTGGAGGTTGTCGGGTCACCCGCATCGTCCTGCACCTGTTCCGCGATGGGAAGGGCCGAGGTTCTCGAAATGCTGGAAGACGGCGCCGATGCGTGTGGAACGATCCCGTTCCTCTGGAAATGGCCCAGGATCACGCGACAGGCCTTTCTCGACCAGGTCCGTTCCCCCCTCTCCGAGACGACGATCGCCGGAGTCCTCGTCGAAGGGCTGGGGGCAGCGGAAGCGGCCCGCAGAGCGATGCCCGGCATCCCCATCCATGGAGGACAGGGGATCAACCTCTGGAACTCACGGGCTGCCCACCAGCTCGCCCCCCGGTTTGCCTCGTTCACCCTCTCACCAGAACTCTCCGAGGCGGAGATCCGGTCCGCGATCGGTGCGTGCCGCGCCCTCGGTATCCACGTGCCGTTCTCACTCCAGGTGCAGGGGAGCCTCGAGGTGCTGATTTCCGAGGATTGTGTGCTCTCGCTCGCCGGGTGTCCCGCCCCGGCGGGATCGAGGTACGTCCTCGAGGACGGCACGCACCGCCGCTTCCCGGTCCTTTTGGACCCGGGAGGACGGACGCGGATCCTGAACGCCCTCGAGACCTGCCTGGTCGATCAACTTCCGGCGATCACCCGCGCGGGGGTCGAGATCCTCACCCTGGATGCACGCAGACGGACGGCGGACTACACGGGAGAGATCACAAAGATCTATCGCCACGCGATCGGGGCCCTCTCCCTGCCCGGGCCCGAGCGGTCGGTACGCCTGGGTCTCCTGAAACAGCAGATCGTCCGGATCGCTGCCGGTGGGATCACCGCCGGCCCGTTCGTGAGCGGGAGACGGGAAGAGTAACTGTTATTGCCCGGATCGGAGCACGGTAACCCATGCCAGAGGTCACCATCCTTATCAACCTCAAGACCTACCGGGAAGGGCTTGGCGAGAATGCCCATCGCATCGCTCGTGCCGCGGAAGATGTGGCGGCGGAGAGTGGTGTCACGATCGGAATCTGTCCTCAACCGATGGACCTGCATCCCCTCGCACGTCACTTCGATATACCGGTGTACGCCCAGCATGTCGACGGCGTGGTGCCGGGCGCCTCGACCGGTCATATCACAGCAGAGGCACTCCGGGTCGCAGGTGCGGCCGGAAGTCTGATCAATCATTCAGAACGGCGTCTCACGCTCGCCGGAATCGAGGCATCGGTCCAGGCGTGTGCCAGCAACCGGATCCACTCCGTCGTCTGTACGAACAACGTGCTGACCAGCGCCGCCGCCGCCGCCCTGGGACCGGACTTCGTCGCGATCGAACCCCCAGAACTGATCGGGTCGGGGATCTCGGTCGCAAAGGCGGACCCGGAGATCATCGGCAACTCGGTCGAGGCGATCCGGATCGTGAACGAATCGGTTCGGATCCTGACCGGTGCCGGGATCCAGTCGGGGGAGTGCGTCCGGATTGCGACCGATCTCGGCACGGACGGGGTGCTCCTTGCTTCATCGGTGGTGAAGGCGGAGGACCCGGCAGCGGTCCTGCGCGACCTGGTCTCGCAGGTGTAGCTCCGGTTCACGGGGATCCCCCGCCATCCCGCGTACCCCACCCTCCGACTCAAGGCTGTGTGACGAGGAAGACGCCGAGGGCGATCGAGGCGCAGAACAGCAGGATGATCGCGATACCGGCGAGGAACAGGGCCCGAAACCCCCGCTGTACATCACGATCCCTCCCGGGGCCGGATGGGGTCGCCCCGTTCCTCCTCCTGTGATCCTCCGGGTGTGCCTTCCCGGGAACGCCGGTGCTCCCGGGTGAAACGACCCGGGTTGCCTGACGGATCGACAGGTCCGTGGAGCCCTGTTTGATGGAGGCGTTCGGTTGCGGTGGTCCCGATCCCTCCGCGGACCCTCCCGGCCCGACGGTCATACGATCAGCGAGATCAGGTCATGCTTGGTGATGACCCCCTGAACCTTGCCGGCATCCACCACGAGCACCGCGTGGTGCTGCTGGAGGATGTGCTGGACCGTCTCGATGTCCATCTCCGGCGGGACGGTGGGAAAGGATGGCTCCATGATCTCACGGATGCTGCTGACGTGAGAGCGATGCTGCCGCTGCTCCTCGAGGGTGGAGAGGAGCACCGTTTCCGAGATACAGCCGACGGGCACCCCGTCGTTCAGGACGGGGAGCTGCGAGATCCCGTGGGTACTCATCAGGTCGACAGCAGTCGTCACCTGGTCATCGGGTGTGACGAAGATGACGGGTGTGTGCATCACTTGGGACGCGGGTATGACGGAACGTTCGGCGATATTCAGGACCGAGATCAGTTTCTGGAGCGTGGAGACCCTCGGGTCGACCGATCCAGCCTCGATGCGGGCGATCATGGACTGACTGATTCCGGCACGAGCGGCAAGATCGGTCTGCGTCATCGACAGGCTCTCACGCATCGCCCTGATCTCGGCGGGCGTCGGAATATGCATCCCATTACTCAAGGAAATACGGACGGATTAGATTTATGATTCTGACCGCGGGGGCCCCAACCGGTGCAGTACCCGTCGGCAACGGCGCTGCCATGGAGGTATGCGCGGTCATCAGGACCAATACTGGGAGAAAAATATGCCGGATAGCGCAGGTTCGAACAATCCCCGGAGCATGTTCCCCCGCGAGTACCGTCCCGGCCGATCTGTGTGCTGTAAGCCCGGTGGAGATGTATCAAGTCTCTCTCCGGGGGGAAGACGGTATGTCCGAAAAACCAGGTGTCATGAATCACCGGTCTCACCGGCACCCCCTCGAAGGCGGGTAGGTGATGCATGAGCGGACACCTCATGTGGACCCTGACGAGGATCAGGGGATGGAGTCGATAGAGGATATCGCCCCTCCTGCCGCCCAGTCCGTCACCGGAGGACTGCCTTCGGGGCCAGAAGTTCCGGGTTGGAATACTGGACTGATGATGGAGGGATCCGTCGTTCGAGGCTGGATCTCACATGAACGATACCATCGACTGAGAATCAAACTTCATGCCAGTTTGGACTGTACAGGACCCAGAACGGTTCTCGTTGGAATTATTGCCCCGGAACGGATCCTCAGGCACGCATAAAAGGTGGTTGCGTGACTGAAGTGAAATCGAGACTCTACAGGATCACGCACGGGGAAACATTAATCCAGGGTTCAGGTGTACTTTATAAAATATGGAAGGGTGTCAGGATCGATGATATCTGTTCCCCTTTTGCAAACAAGCCATGGTATGACCGACATTAAAGGATTCAGAACGTCCCCGGTGCTTTTTGTATGACATTTCCACTCCATGAAGTCGTCATCGCTGCGATCATCCTCCTGTCCTGCACTGCCGGTTGCATATCCGCTCCTCCGCCAGTAACCAATGACAGGGCCCCGCCGGGAACGGAGTACCCCCCACTGTCGATCCGTGAAGCGCCGGTCCGGTATGCGGACGTGAACGGTGTGCGGCTCGCGTACCGCGAGTTCGGGAGCGGCGAGCCCCTGCTGGTCATCGTCGGGTTCGGGGCAACCATGGAACAGGCCAACGACACCGCCATCAGCGTTCTTGCCGCGCACTACCATGTCTTCCTGTACGATCACAGGGGCATGGGACACAGCGGCACCGGGAATGAAACCCCCACAATCCCCATGTACGCCGATGATGCCGCGTCCCTGATCCCGGCACTCGGGCACGAGAGCATGCATGTCTATGGCACATCCATGGGGTCCTTCATCGCACAGGAGCTCGCTCTGAACCATCCCGACCGGGTCAGAAAGATGATCCTGGACTCGAGTGCGTACAGTATCCGGGTTCCTGAGACCCGATACCTGCGGGATTATATGGAGTCTGTTGCTGCCGACACCGCGTCCCCGCCCGGCACGAGGGACGAGGCACGGGCAATGCTTGCGTGGAACGGGACGGAGGACCGGTTGACCGCTCTGCACAAGGATGTCCTGCTGGTGGTAGGGACTGAAGACACCATCACGCCTCCGGCCCTCTCATACCAGATGGCCGGGAAGGTCAATGGGTCATGGCTCGTCCGGTTCGAGGGGCTCCCCCATGCAGGCGGCGATGTCGCACCGGTCGCATACGGACGGACTGCCGTGCATTTCCTTCAGATGGACACGTCCGGATAGTATTCGTTCGTTTCCGATCCGGAACATCGTATGCCCGCCCGCCCCGCTGTGGGACCCCCTGTGCCCGTCGGGGACAGGCATACCTGTAAAATCCTCGCTGCTTTCATTATTCCCCGTGGATCTTCGCCCGGTCATTTCCATATCCGGCTGACTGCACCGGATCTACGATCCCGGTGTTTGCCGCCGGGCCCGCGATCGACACCCGGTCGATTACAGGGGACATACAGGTGCTGACAAACCTGCTTGCGCTCCTGACCGGGGTTATCCTGGTGACCCGCCTCCCGGTTATGGGAAGAGACGGCCGGTTGTCGTGGAAAAACACCCAAAAGGTTGTCCTCACTTCGTTCTCAGCAGTCCTCTGTGCCGCCGTTGTCATACCGTTTGAGGTATTCGTGCTGATTCCGGGCATCAGCGGTTCCCGGCCTGTCGTTTGAGTTCGTGTTCCGGGAGGCCATACCGCTGCTGCGATTCCTGGGAATCAAGCATTCAGATGACCGGGATAGAGATAGAGGGAAAAAATTGTCGGCGAATGGGATGAAGTGTTGAGGAACATTAACAGAGTACTGAATCACGATCTGCACGGATCCCAATCCGTGGTTGATGTACCTTCTCCAGGAGCCAGATCACACTACGATCGGGAGACAGTGCGCGAATACAATGGTGACGAGAAGAGCAATCAGATGAGTGGGAGGAGTAAGCCCCCTTCTGTTCGGTGCGGCATTCGGCTATCGCGTCAAACCCGGGCCGGGACCGGACTCCCGAAATGCCCTGTTCTGACTTGCACCCGCAGGGATTCACCGTTTCAACGTCACCCGCGCCTCGACGCTCGACGAGTCTCCGCCCGAGCAGGCGGCGCTCGCCCCGGGGGGGCTCGATCGTCTCATTGCTCCGCGCGGTCCGTACCGTTTCTGTGCCATTGCCATGACTCTCGCCATCCGCACTTGCATGCGGCTGCGCGTCCGGTGGGTGGGGGGACTTTCCTCAGCGGCGCAGGAGCGCCACCGTCGGCCGCACTCTCCCTCTCATTACTCACTCCGGGGCATACGGGATAAAGGTTCGCCTGCTGCAACAACCGCGATGGCCGTCAATTGCGCCATCGTAACGGATTTGCCGGAGGAATGGAGGCCCTTTTTCCGAGGATTCCAGCACCTTCATAAGAGTCGAGCACGAGATCGTGATCAATGATCCCCCTGCTGTTCGATCTCTCCGAACAACGGATCCTGATCTTCGGAGGGGGAGCGGTCGCCACCAGGAAGGCCCGGGCATTCGCAGGCCGTTCGCGGGTGACCGTCGTCTCCAGGTCCTTCCACCCGGATCTCCCACCGGGTGTGGAGCGGGTCGAGGCGGAGATCGGCTCGATGGAGGACGAGATGCTCCGTTCGCTCTGCACAGGGGTCTTTCTCGTGATCGCAGCCACACCGGACCCCGCGATCAACGACCGGGTGGTCCGGATCGCACGCGAGGTCGGTGCCCATGCAAACAATGCCGCCGGCATCCCGGGTGACGTGCAGCTGCCCGCCGTCTCCCGGGGAGAGAGGTACCTGGTCGCGGTCTCGACGTCAGGAGAGAGCCCCGGCATCGCCCGGTTCATCAGGGAGGCGATCGAGCGGACCTTCCCCTCTCTCGATCGGATGATCGCGCTCCAGGGGCGGCTCCGCTCCGCTCTCCGGGAACGTTCAGGGGACCAGGGAGAGCGGTCAGCCATCCTTCGCCGGGTCCTGGAGGATCAGGAGGTCTGGGCGGCCCTCGACCGGGACGAGGCGCAGGCCTGGCAACTGGTGGAAGCGAGGTATGTTCATGCCTGAACCGCTCCTCGCCAACCTTTCCGTCGGCGGACTCGTTCATCACGTCGCCGGCGTGGATGCACTCGAGGCCTTCCGGTTTCCGGACGAGACCGGGGCACTCCTGGAGGCGGGACGGCGGTTCGGAGGTGCGCTCCTGCTCCAGACCTGCAACAGGGTCGAGCTCCTCGTCCCGGCCACCGGTGCTGATCTGGAGGCGTTCCTGCGCGAGTCCGGGCGGTCGGGATTCACGATCGCGGAGGGGGATGCAGCGGTCAGGCACCTACTCGAGGTTGCATGTGGCATCGACTCGATGATCATGGGCGAGGACCAGATCCTGGGGCAGCTCCGGCGGGCCCTTGCACTGAGCCGTGAGGCCGGCACCCTATCGCCGCTCCTCGAGAGCTGCGTGACCACCGCCATCCACCTCGGGGTGGAGGCACGACGGCGGACCGAGATCAACCGGGGAGCGGTCTCGATCGGCTCTGCCGCCGTCCAGCTCGCCGAGCAGATGCTCGGGTCACTCGAGGGAAGGCACATCCTGGTGATCGGTTCCGGCGAGATGGGGATGCTCGTCACCCAGGCGCTCGCCGCACGGAACCTGACCGCGATCTACGTCGCGAACCGCACCCACGGGCGGGCGGTCGAACTCGCCCGGAAGATCGGCGGAAAGGCGGTCCATCTCGACGAGCTCCGTCGATACCTGATCCTCTCCGACGTCGTCATCTCCTGCACCTCTGCCCCCCATCCGGTGCTGAAGATCGACGACCTGAAGGAGGTGATGAAGGGGCGCTGCTGGCCGCTCGAAGGCTCACCGCGTCCCCTGATCCTGATCGACATCGCCCAGCCGCGCGATGTCGAGGAGGGGGCGGAGCGGCTGGCAGGAATTCACCTCTGTACCATCGACAGTCTCCGCCTGATCAGCGAGAAAAACATGGAGATTCGTCGTGGCGAAGCCGAACGGGTACGCGAACTGATCGAGGTCGAACTCGGCAGGTGCATACGAAGGCTCAACCGTAAGGCGGCCGACGAGCCACTTGCCCGGCTCCACACCTGGGCAGAGCAGGTCCGCGAACGGGAACGGGACCGGGCCCTGAAGAGACTCGGGCAGGTCGATTCGAGAACCCGGGAGGTGGTCGACGACCTCTCCCGGGTCCTCTCCTCGCGCCTCCTCGCCGATGTCACCTTCGCCGTCAAACGGGCGGCAGAATCAGGCAGGATCGGAGAGGCCGACCGGCTCGTCCGAGCGATCACCGGCACCCCTGTACCGTCCCTGAATGAACCAGGTACCGTGGAGAGACCGAACCCGACTGGAGACGATGCATGTATCCCCAAAAGCGCATGAGGCGCCTGAGGCGGCGGCGGATGCTGCCGCTCTTCGCCGAGCACCATCTCAGGACCGAACAGCTGATCGCCCCGCTCTTCGTCGACGAAACCGCACGGGAACCGACGCCGATCCCGTCGATGCCCGGGCAGTTCCGGTACCCCCCCGATGAGGTTGTACCGGTCGCTGCCCGACTCGACCGGGCCGGAATCGGTGCCGTCCTCATCTTCGGCATCCCGGCAGACAAGGACAGGGAGGCGAGCGCTGCGTATGACGAGAACGGTGTGGTCCAGCAGGCGGTCCGCAGGATCCGGAAGTCGGTTCCCGAGCTCGCGATCATCACCGATGTCTGCGCCTGCGAATATACCGATACCGGCCAGTGCGGTATCGTCGGTCCGTGCGCCGACGGATGCATGGACCTGTTAAACGACCCGTCGCTCGAGCTGATGCAGCGGATTGCGGTCAGTCACGCACGTGCCGGTGCGGATATCGTCGCCCCCTCCTGCATGCTCGACGGGATGGTGCAGGCGATTCGAGCAGGGCTCGACGATGCCGGCTTCTGTGAGACCCTGATCCTTTCCTACTCTTCGAAGTTCGCATCGGCGCTCTACGGCCCGTTCAGGGAGGCGGCGGACTCGGCATGCCGGTTTGGAGATCGGAAGAGTTACCAGATCAATCCGGCGAACGGCCGCGAGGCGTTCCGTGAGTCGCTGACGGATGCAGGGGAGGGTGCCGACGTCCTGATGGTGAAACCGGCCGGTATGTACCTGGATGTGATCGCGGCCGTACGCGAACTCGGGCTCCCGGTGGCTGCGTACCAGGTGTCGGGAGAATACTCGATGATCAGGGCGGCGGCGAAGAACGGCTGGATAGACGAGCGCGCGGTGGCCCTCGAGAGCCTGATCGCAATCCGGCGGGCAGGAGCCGACCTGATCATCACCTACTTTGCCGAGGACGCGGCGAGGTGGCTCCAGGAGGCGGCATGAGGAGCGCTGACCTCTTCCGTGAGGCGATCGGTCTCCTCCCGGGCGGTGTCTCGAGCCCGGTGAGGGCGATCACGCCCTACCCGTTCTACACCTGTTCAGCCGCCGGTGCGTACCTGGAGACGGTTGACGGACTTCGCCTCCTGGACTGCTGTCTCGGGTACGGTCCCCTGATCCTCGGGCATGCCCCAGCACAGGTTCGAACCGCGATCGAGGACCAGCTGGCCCGGGGATGGCTCTACGGCACGCCGACACCCACCGAACTCGAACTCGCACGCGAGATCATCGCGGACCACCCGTCGATCGACCGTGTCCGTTTCGTCTCCTCCGGTTCCGAGGCAACGATGTCCGCGATCCGCCTGGCCCGTGGTTTTACCGGGAAGACAGGGATCGTGAAGGTCGAAGGCGGGTTTCACGGGGCCCATGACGCAGTGCTCGTCCGGGCTGGTTCCGGCGCCACCACGCTTGGAATCCCGGATTCCGCGGGCGTGCCTGACAGCACGGTGGCCCGCACACTTCAGGTCCCCTTCAATGACGCGGACGCGCTTGAAGCGGTCCTGTCGTCGGATGACGATGTAGCGGCGTTCATCCTCGAACCGGTCCTCGGGAATACCGGGTTGATCCTCCCGGAAGAAGGATACCTTGAGGACGTCCGCGAGATCACGAGGGCCCATGATGTCCTCCTCATCTTCGACGAGGTGATCACGGGGTACCGCCTCGGCATCGGGGGGGCCCAGGTCAGGTACCGGGTGACACCGGATCTCACGACCCTCGGCAAGGTCGTCGGCGGGGGGCTTCCGATCGGGGTGTTCGGGGGACGGACGGACATAATGCAGCTCGTCGCGCCTGCCGGCCCGGTCTACCAGGCGGGCACGTTCTCGGGCAACCCTCTCTCCCTGGCGGCAGGGCTTGCCACGGTCCGCTGGTTAAAAGAGCACCGGGAGATCTACGACCGGTTCGAGGAGGGGACCCGCGCGATCGAGGAGGTGATCGACCCCCGCCTTGGGTCGTTCGTGAGGGTGGGATCGCTCTTCAAGCACTTCTTCAGGATAGAACCCCCGAGAGACTATATGGAGGCGAAGCAGGCCGACACGCTCGCATTCCGCCGGTTCTGGGAGCGGATGCTGATGCGCGGGGTCTTCATTCCGCCATCTCAGTTCGAGACCAACTTCCTCTCGGTCGCACATGGCGACGCGGAGATGGCACACCTGGAGGCGGCATACCAGGCATGCCTCTCGTGATTGGGACGCGCGGGTCGGCCCTTGCACTCGCTCAGGCCGAGCGGGTGCGCCGGCTCCTAAAATCCGCCGGGATCGAGACGGATCTGAAGGTGATCGCCACCGCTGGTGATGAGGTTACGGGCGTCCCGCTTCACGAGATCGGGGGCCAGGGGGTCTTTGTGCGGGCACTCGATGACGCCATCCTGAAGAACGAGTGCGACTGCGCTGTCCATTCGATGAAGGACATCCCGGCCGTCCGGCCCCACGGGGTTTCGATGGCGGCGGTACTTGCCCGTGACTCTCCGTCGGACTTTCTGGCGACGCACGCCGAGGCGCCGAAGGTGATCGGCTCCTCCTCGACCCGTCGACGGGCTCAGCTCCTCCGGCACGACCCGGACTGCAGCGTCCAGTCCCTCCGGGGCAATGTCGACACACGCCTCCGCCGGCTCTCGGAGGGTCGTTTCGACGCGATCGTCCTTGCGGAAGCCGGCCTGGAACGGCTCAATCTCCGGGTGGAGGGGCGACGGCTGGATCCCAGGGAGTTCGTCCCATCGACGAACCAGGGGACGATCGCGGTCGTCAGCAGGGACGACCCCCGGATCGTTTCCCTTTTGGCACAGGCGCTCGACGACCCAACAAGCCGTCGGGACACCCTCGTGGAACGGGCCGTGATGGAAGAGCTCGGCGGAGGTTGCTTCACCCCGATCGGCTGCTGGTGTGCCGACGGTCACCTGGTGTCGGAGGTGCTGAGCCTCGACGGTGATCGCTGGGTCCGGAAGGAGGCGGAGATCGGTGGTATCGATGAGGCGCGTACCTTCGGGAGAGCGTTACGCAAAGAGGCGGCAGGCCTGATCCGAGAGGCATTCGAACGTTTGAGGTTGAGAGATGGCGGGTAAGGTCTATCTGGTGGGTTCGGGCCCGGGCACGCTCGGGCTCCTCTCCTGTCGTGGTGCGGAGGTGATACGGAGAGCGGACGTGATCCTGTACGACCAGCTCCCTGGCGACGAGATCCTTGGATCGCTCCCCGAGACGGCGGAGAGGATCGATTGCGGCAAGTACGGGTCCGATCACACGAAGGAGCAGCTTGAGATCGAGCGGTTGATCGTGGAGCATGCAAGGGCCGGACGGATCGTCGTCCGGTTGAAGGGAGGTGACCCGTTCATGTTCGGACGGGGAGGCGAGGAGCTCGAAGCGGTACGCAGGGCGGGCATTCCTGTCGAGGTGGTGCCGGGGATCACGTCGGCGATCGCCGTCCCCGCCTCCGTCGGTATCCCGCTCACGCACCGTCGCTATACCTCCCAGGTGACGGTGGTGACGGGGCACGAGGATCCGTCCAAGCAGGAGAGCGCGATCAACTGGGCGGGACTAGCACCCGGCACCGGGACGATCGTGGTCCTGATGGGGGTGAAGAACCTGGCGCAGATCGCCGATATCCTGATCCTGCATGGACGGGACCCGGCAACCCCCGTAGCGGTGATCGAACGGGGGCTGCGACGCGATCAGCGAGTCACGGTCGGCCCCCTCGACAGGATCGCAGTCCTCTCGAAGGAGAGAGGGGTCAGGCCACCGGCGGTGATCGTCATCGGTGGCGTGGTGGAGCTCTATGACCCGGATCATCCGATCCTGACACCCCCCGAGGGTTCGACAAATCTTCTTTAGGTAAGGCAACTTAATTTTATCTTCACATGGCGCGACTGAAGGGGGGTCCGACACAGGAGGAGGTGCTTGCGGTCGCGCTCCAGAAACTCGAGCTCGGGCCGGACGACCGGGTACTCGACCTGGGGTGCGGTACCGGCAGTGTCTCGATCGCCGCGGCGGCACGGGTGGCGGAGGTCGTCGCCATCGACCGCCGACCGGAAGCGATCGCCCACGCGATGCAGCGGGCCGCAGAGGTGGAAGCAGGCAACATCCGGTTCGTCGAGGGAGAGGCGTCGAATCTTCTCCCCGCTCTCGGCCGTTTCGATGCCGCCTTCGTCGGGGGCAGTCGTGATCTCGACACACTCCTCGGGACTCTCGCCGACCGGGTGCGACGCCGGATCGTGGTGAATGCAGTGCTGGTGGAGACCCTGTCCACCGCCCTCTCCCGGATGAACTCTCTCGGGATCTTCGAGGAGGCCGTCCATGTCCAGTGTTCAAGGGCCGTCCCCCTCGCGGGGTCGGTCTTCTTCCGGCCCATCGATCCCGTCTATATTATCGTCGGGAGGGGACGATGCTCATAGGACTCGGGCTCGGTCCGGGGAACCCCGACCTTCTGACACTCCGGGCGGTCAGGCTCCTGGAGTCGGCAGACGCAGTCTTCGTCCCAGGCAGGATCGCTTCTGCACTCGTCGCCCCTTGGCGCGATGCGGAGATCCTGGAGTTTCCGATGACCGATGACGAGGAGGAGATCAGGCGTTGCATGGCGCGGAATGCCGACCGAATCGCCGAGGCGGTGGGCGACGCCGACCGGCAGGTGGTGCTCGGCATTCTCGGAGACCCGAACTTCTACTCCACCTTCTCGAGGCTCTGTGCGGTCCTCTCCGAGCGCCATCCGGGGATCGCGTGGAGAACCGAACCGGGGATCTCGTCGATCACTGCCTTCGCCTCGGCGGCAGGGGTCAGCCTCCAGGGTGGTTTCATCGTCTCCGATGGCCCCGAGCCAGAAGCCCGCATCCTCCTCAAGGTCCGCCATCCGCGCCGTACGGCCGAGGCGCTCCGTTCTGAAGGCTTCACCGAGTTCGTCCTCGTCGAGAGGATGTGTATGACAGGGATGCAGGTCTACCGGAACGACGACCTCCCCGAGGAGTCCGAATACTTCTCGGTGCTCTTTGCGAGGCGGTGATGGAGACCGTATATTTCGTCGGAGCCGGTCCGGGAGATCCGGACCTGATCACGGTCCGGGGCATGCGCCTGCTCGAAGAGGCCGATCTGCTGATCTATGCCGGTTCCCTCGTCAACCCGGAACTCGTCGCGCGGAGCGGTGCGGCGGAAAAACTCAACTCTCACGGGATGTCGCTCGGCGAGCTGGTGGACGCGATGTATTCTGCCGCTCGCAGGGGGCGGCGGGTTGTCCGACTCCATTCTGGAGATCCGGCCCTGTACGGCGCGATCGTCGAACAGATCGCCGATCTCGAGGCGCTCGGGGTCACGGTCGAGGTCGTTCCCGGGGTCTCGTCGATGTTCGGAGCTGCTGCGGTGCTCAGGACCCAGCTCACCCTCCGGGGCGTCTCGGAATCGGTGATCATCACCCGTCCGGCGGGTGCAACACTGGAGAGGGACGAGATCCCCGCCCTCTCCCGGATGGGCGCAACCATGGTGATCTTCCTAGGGACGGAGCATCTCGAGTCGATCACGGCAAGGCTCGAATGTCCCCCCAAGACGCCTGCCGCTGTCGTGTATCACGCAACCTGGCCGGACCAGCAGGTCATCATCGGAACTGTCGAGGACATCGCCCGGCAGGCACGGGACGCGGGTATCACCCGGACAGCACTGCTGATCGTCGGGGAGGTCGTGCGGTCCGCCGCAGCGGGATTCGAGCACTCGGTTCTCTACTCATGACCCGCACCTGCGTCATTTCACTCCCACGCTTCATCGAACGAGCGGAGCGGATTGCAGGACCACTCGATGCCGAAGTCATGGCGTACTCCAGCGGAGTGTTCGCAGAGGTATGGGACCGTTTCGATGGGATCGTTGCGCTGATGTCGGCCGGTATCGCCGTCAGGGGTATTGCACCCCTTCTCCGCAACAAGTGGGTCGATCCGGCCCTCATCGTCGTCACGCCGGACCTGAAGTATGCTGTACCGATCGTCGGCGGACACCATGGTGCAAACGGCCTCGCCCGTCGGCTCCAGGAGGCACTCGGCGTCGTTCCCGTTCTCTCGACGGCGACCGAGTGTCTGGGGCGACCGTCGGTGGAGGGGATCGCCGATTCCCTCGGGCACGATATCGTGAACCGAGACTCAACGCGGATGGTGAACGCGGCGGAACTGGACGGCAGAGTCCCCACCTACCACGTGCGGGGTCCGGCGATCGTGGTCGCCGGTCCCGCCGTCTCGGTCCTGCTCCCGAAAGGAGAGTATGTCGTCGGCGTCGGGTGCCGCCGGGGTGTGGGGGCCGATGAGGTGGAGCAGGCGCTGCGTGCAGCGCTCACCACGGCCGGAATTACTCCGGACGAGGTCTTTGCCTATGCGACGACGGTGCAGAAACGTGAAGAGCCGGGTCTTGCCTCCGGTATTGCCCGCCTCGGAGGATCTCTCGTCCTGCTGGATGATGACACCCTCAACCGGATCCCGGGATGCGGTCCGTCGAAGGCAGGGCTCATCGGGCTTGCAGGTGTCGCGGAACCGGCGGCCCTTGCGCTCGCCAGGAGACAGGAGTGGTGCATGAGAAAGACCGTATTCGGGAGGTTGACCATTGCCATCGCAAGGTAGGCTCCTGATCGTCGGGATCGGCCCCGGTGCGATCGACCAGATGACCTGGAGGGCTCGTGCTGCCCTGAAAGAGGCCGAATGCATCATCGGCAACGACAGATACCTCGACCAGATCCGGCCCCTGATCCAGGACAAGGAGGTGATCGTGAGCCGGATGGGGGAGGAAGTGGACCGCGCGCGCCGCGCGGTCGGGCTTGCCCGGGAGAAGATCGTTGCGATGGTCTCCGGTGGCGATGCAGGGGTATACGGTATGGCATCGATCGTCCTTGAGGTGATCGAACATGAACCCGAACCGGTTCCTTTCGAGGTGGTGCCCGGCGTCACTGCTGCGAACGGTGCGGCGGCATTGCTGGGATCACCCCTCTCGGGCGACTTCTGCGTCCTGAGCCTCTCTGACCTGCTCACACCCATCGAGGTGATCGAGAGGCGGCTCGATCTGGCATTCGCGATGGGTGTCCCGGTCGCCCTCTACAATCCGAAGAGCCGGGGGCGTCCGTATAACCTGGCGATCGCGATCGCGGCCGCCCGGCGGCAGCTTCCCGGCACCGTCCCGGTCGGTGTGGTCCGAAACGCATTTCGCCCGGGCGAACAGGTATTCGTAACCACGCTCGAATCGTTCGAGTCGATCGAGAACGAGGTCGACATGAGCGCCATCGTGATCGTCGGAAATGACGAGAGCCGTATCATCAGGAGGGAGAACGGTCATGGCATCATCACCCCGCGAGGGTACCACCGGAAATACGTATACTGACCTGGGTGCGACGACGCCCGAGGCACTCTCGATCTCCAGGCGGAGCCGCGAATTCGCTCGCGCCGAGCTGGGAGACGCGACGCTCGAGGACCGGATCCGCCAGCGCTGTTCGATCGCAGTCGGCGACCTGGGTATGGCTGGCCTGCTCCGGTTCCGGAACGGTCCCGTCGAGGCCGGACTGGAGGCCCTCGAGGCGGGGGCACCGATCCTGGTCGATATCCGGATGGTGGAGGTCGGGATCCAGAAGAGGGGGCACGATTCACCGGTGATCTGTGCGCTCGATTACGGAGCAGAGCTCGCCGCCCGTGCGGGGATCACCCGCACCTCCGCGGGCTTCAGGGCACTCGAGGACCGCCTCGAGGGTGGAATCATCGTGATCGGGAACGCGCCTTCCGCCCTGCTGGTGGTCTGCGAGCAGATACGGATGGGCTGCCGGCCGGCGCTGGTGGTTGGGACACCCGTCGGGTTCGTGAACGCCGCGGAGTCCAAGGCGCTCCTGCGGACCCTCGGGGTCCCATCGATCTCCAACGAGGGGACCCGGGGCGGCACCCCCGTTGCCGTCGCGGCGATCAACGAGATCATCACGATCGGCGCCGAGCGGCGGGCATGATCGATCCTGTCACCGGTTTTGTATACCCCGACCCCTGGGTGCAGGCGTGCACCTCGCCGGAGGCGCTGGACCTTGCCGCATCGGGACTCGGCGTCCTGACGGCGAACGGCACCGTCCTCCGCCGGGGCTTCACCACGGGCACCACGGCAGCGGCTGCAGCAAAGGCTGCTGTGCTCTCGCTCCGATCACCCTGCACGGGAGTGAGCCTCACCCTCCCCTGCGGGCTCGCGGTACGGGTTCTGGCCGAGGGTTCGGATGGATGCGGAACCTGCCGAAAGGATCCGGGAGATTACCGGGATGACGTCACGGGAGGGATCCTGATCCGGGCCCGGGCAGTGATCGGTTCCGAAACGGTCGTGATCGCCGGCGATGGAATCGGGCGGTATACCCGCGACACTCCCCGGTTCCGAGCAGGTGATGCCGCGATCAGCGAGGTGGCCAGACGGTCGATCGAGCGGGCGGTCAAGGAGGCCTGCAGGGAGATCGGCGTCGAGGGGGCCCACGTGACCCTCGATCTCCCGGACGGAAGAGTGGTCGCCGAACGCACCCTCAACTCGCGTGTGGGCATCGTGGGCGGGATCTCGCTCCTGGGGACGACCGGACTGGTGGAGCCCTGGGACGATCATCTGGCAGAGTCGGTGACAGAACGGATCGGCCATGCCGACCGGGTCGTCCTCACCACCGGGCGGATTGGACTCGCCCATGCACGGCGGAGGTACCCCGACTGGGAGGTGGTGCTGGTCGGCGGAAGGATCGGCGAAGGGCTGGCGGCAGTTCGGGGCGAGGCGGTCCTCTTCGGACTTCCCGCCCTGATCCTGAAACACCTCTGGCCCGGGATCCTCGAGAGATTCCGCTATCCGACGGTGGAGGAGCTGATGGTACGTCCCGAGGCGAAGGAGGCGATCGACCGGGCCTTCCGGGAGACAACCGCGAGGTATCCCGGTCTGCAGGTCGTGCTGATCGATCGAACCGGCCGGATCATCGCGGAGGGGCCATGAAGATCGTCGGGGTCGGATGCGGGCCCGGTATGATGACCGGGGAGGCGATCCGCGCAATAGGCGAGGCAGCAGAGGTTCATGGGTCGGCCCGTGCCATCGAACTCGCCTCCGAGGCGATCCGCCCCGGTTGCCCGGTTCACGAGATCACCGATTACCGGGCGCTCCGGACCCTCGATGACGGTGCCGTGGTCCTCTCAACCGGTGACCCGATGCTCTCGGGACTGGGGTACCTGCCCGGGGAGATCGTGCCCGGGATCTCGTCGCTCCAGGTGGCCCTCGCGCGCCTTCACCTCCCATGGACACGGGTGGTGGTGGTATCTGCCCACGGACGGGATCATGCAGCCGCCTGTGCGGAGGCGGGCGCCGAGGTGGCGAGAGGAAGGATCGTCTTTCTGCTCGCCGATCCCACCTTCGCTGTGGACCGTCTCGCCGGAGTTCTCGGAGCTGACTCTCCGGGAGCCCGGATCGCCGTCTGCGAATCACTCGGGTATCCGGACGAGCGCATCCGTGTCGGCACCGTCGGCGACCCGCCGATCCCCTCCTCTCCCCTCTTCGTCGTCGTCGCGGGTATTTTTTAGCGCAGGGAAAAGACCTTCACCTCCTTAAGGAGGTGTTCGATCTCCTCCCGCCGGGCCAGTGCGGTCCCTTCCCGGAGCGTGGTTGCGGTCCCTGCTGCCACCGCCCAGCAGACGGCTTCGTGGTAGTGCATCCCCTTCGAAAGGGCGTGGATGAATCCCGCGACGGCTGAATCCCCTGCCCCGATGGTGTTTACCACCTCGACCTTCGGAGGTACCGCATGGAGGGCCAGGTCACGTGTCGAGAGGACGATCCCATCGGGCCCCATCGAGGCGACGACGACCTCGACCCCTGCATCGAGTGGCATCTCGCTTGCCCGGAGGACGTCTTCGACCCCCTTCAGGGGACGTCCGACGAGGTTCGAGAGCTCGTGAACGTTCGGTTTAATCGCGAATGGCCGGGCCCGGATACCTCCGAGGAGGGCCTCGCCATCCGCGTCGAGGAGCACCCGGCAGCCGATCTCCCGTCCGATCTCGATGCACTTCCGGTACATGGCAGGCTTGATATTCGGGGGCAGGGACCCTCCGATCGTGAGATATTCCGGGTCGGAGAGGTTTCTGAGCTGACGGAGCAGGGTCATGATCGCCGATGGTTCGACCTCGGGTCCCTTCGAGTTGAGGAGCATCTGGCAGTCGGAGTTATGCTGTCGGATCACGATATTCGAGCGGGTGTCGCCCGCGATACGGATGAACGAGCAGTGCACTCCCTCACCGATGAGCAGGGCCTCGAGCTCATCGCCACGAAATCCTCCAACAAACCCGAGCGCGACGTTCGGAGTGCCGAGGGCAGTGAGCACCTTGGAGACACCGATCCCCTTCCCTCCTGGAAAACGATACTCCTCGACGATCCTGTTCGCCACGTCGCAACTGAGGCTGTCCACGTGGATCGTGCGATCGAGGGCCGGGTTCAGAGTGAGTGTATAGATCATACATCACCTGCTCTTCTCAGGATGGTCAGGGATCGTTATCAGAGTTTCGACGAACGGGGCCAAACGATTGTGTCAGGGAGATCCTGGACCTACCGGGGGGAGACTAAGCGGAATCCTGAGACGAACGACCCTGACACATGCCGAACCGGATGACCGGATAATTTTGGTGGTCACCTAGGTACCGCCATCCGTGGATCTACAACGATCGTCGCGATGAGCCGATCGAAGAGAGCGGCACCCCGAAAATTCTCTCCGAACTCCCTTTCCAGAGGATGAGACCATTGAAACTCCGAAATTCATCCGTGTTCTGCCAGGATGCCGACCGTCAGGGTGAAGGGAACTCCTGGATGTTGCCAGTACACCATGATGTCGAGGATGGATCTCTCCACACTCTTCGTACTGGATATACCGACACAGGTTGATGTGGGTGCCTATCCAGCTCCATCCTCATTCCATATTTAAAGGTGGGCAGAATATCCGGATCATAAAAGAAAAGAAATATTTATCACCTACATCAAGGTGAAGACAGGACTGGGGATGAATATGACAGTTGAAACAGCTAGCCAACAGGGGATCGGAATAGCGGTGGATGGCGCGGGGAACGTTTTCATGCTGAACCCCGCGACGGGACGGATCGAAAAATATTCGTCCGATGGTTCCTTCGTCGCCCGCTGGGGGTTCGAGAGTCCCGGAGAGATCGAGCCGAAACGGTCGCTCGGTGTCTCGGTGGACGGTGCGGGAAACGTCTACCTGCTCGATGCAGAGACGGGCAGGATCCAGAAGTATTCGGCAGACGGCAGGCTCATTGGTGCCTGGGGATTTCTGGAACCGATTGAGAAACCTTCCGGTGCGACGTCGTCTGCAGGCAATCCCCCCACCGGGGGAGGCGAAACCGTGAAGGAGGCAGCTACCGCCGCGAAGGGTGCCGTCACCGACCTGGCCTCCGGGGGAGGCGAAACCGTGAAGGAAGCAGCTGCCGCCGCGAAGGGTGCCGTCACTGACCTGGCTTCCGGAGGAGGCGAAACCGCGAAGGAGGCAGCTGCAGCGGCAAAGGGTGCCGTCACTGACCTGGCCTCCGGAGGAGGCGAAACCGTGAAGGAGGCAGCTGCAGCGGCAAAGGGTGCCGCCTCGGGGATCATCGGAAAGGGGGTTGATGCCGCCAGGGGGGCCGGCGACTTCGCGAGCGCCCCTGGAGACGGGTTGAAACAACCGGTTGAACCGACGAAGGGCCAGCAGACCGAGAAGAAACGACCCTGGTGGAAGTTCTGGTAGGATCGAGCCCGGAAAAAAACCGATCAATCTTGGGAGAAATTTCGATCCCATCCTTTCGACGTACTCGTGTTCCGGTGGGGATGATGACCCGATCTCTTCTCTCACCCATCCATCCCGGGATGGCGGGCGGATCGATCCTCCTGTTTGCAGGCCCTCCGTGGAAGATGGAGCTCCGTCCCTGAGGGCGATACCGTTCACCGGATAACGAACGCTCTTGGGTTCATGCGTATTCCTGATCACCGGGGAGAGACCGATCGAGAGAAGATATGCTTTTTCTTCGAACAGAACCGCCGGCAGGTCGTCACGTGGAGCAGATGCGACCGAACCAGGGGTCTTTTTCTCCTGTCCGGTGACGACGGGGGTCGATATGTCGCAGAACCGTCGTTCGGTATAATGATGATGGTGCGGGTCTCGGGTCTTCCCTCGTTGCGTTGGTCCGATCCTTGCGGCGATCGTCGGGTAGGTTGAGCGTCGCGATGCATCCCCCTCTCGTTGCAGGCAGGGTTAAGGGTGGAACGGATGTCTGCCGAGTGTTCGGGCGATTCCGTGGTCGTGTGAAGAAGTTCAACCGTGCCGTTTCAGACCGGGAAATGATTCGGGAAAGGTGAAACGGGCGCCGGGTCTCTTCTTTGTCTGAAAGCCGGTTGCTGGCTGCCGACGGGAAGCAGGATAGAACCGGGTTGGATCGCCCGTCTCGGAAAAAAAGATCAGATGTAGAGTGTTGAGAGCACGAGCGTGGTCGTTGCGAGGAGCTTGACGAGCACGTGGAGTGACGGGCCGGCGGTATCCTTGAACGGGTCCCCAACCGTATCGCCCACGACCGCTGCCTTATGCGTCTCCGAACCCTTACCTCCGTACTCTCCGGACTCGATAAACTTCTTGACGTTGTCCCACGCCCCGCCCGAGTTGTTGAGCACGAGAGCAAGCATGATGCCGACGATCGTCGCGACCATCAGGAAACCCGCCATCGCCTCAAACTTCAGGGAGATGCCGACGATCGCCGGGAACACGATCGCGACGACACCCGGTGCCACCATGTTCTTGAGGGCCCCCCTTGTGGTGATATCGACGCAGGAACCGTAGTCGGGCTTCACGGTTCCGGCAAGGATGCCGGGGTTCTTGAACTGCCTCCGCACCTCCTCGATGATGTACTGCGCGGTCTTGCCCACTGCGCTGATCGCCAGGGAGGCGAAGACGAAGATCAGCATTGCTCCGAAGAGAGCTCCGACGAAGACGGGCAGATTGGCCAGGTTGACGACCTCGAACGGCCTGCCGATCAGGATCGCGATCTCCGACATGTAGGCGTTGAAGAGAAGAAATGCGGAGAGTGCTGCCGAACCGACGGCATACCCCTTGGTGAGCGCCTTGGTCGTGTTGCCGGCGGAGTCAAGTGCGGCGATCCGGTCGATCACCTCGTCGGTCTGACCGGACATCTCCACGATACCGCCGGCGTTGTCCACGATGGGACCGAAGGTATCCATCGCCAGGATATACGCCACGGGTGCCAGCATTCCGATCGTGGCAACCGCCGTTCCGTAGAGACCCCCGTTCGTGACGCCGGACATCTGGCCGCAGAAGTACGCGGCAAGGAGCGAGACGCCGATCGAGATCGCGGCGATCCCGGTCGTCTCGAACCCAACGGAGATACCCGAGATGATGTTCGTTGCCGAGCCCGTTACAGACGCTTTTGCCATGTTCCGGACCGGCCGGTACCTGCTGTCTGTGTAATAGAGGGTCAGGTAGAGGAATATAACCGACAGGACAAGCCCGATCACGGCTGCATAGAAGAACCAGATATTCCCGAGCAGCCATTCGATGGCGAAGTACAGAAAGACAGCGGATAGGAGTGCGGTCACGTAGTACCCGCGGTTGAGCGCATCCATGGGGTTCCCCGAGTTCCCTGAGGACTCCGTCACCGTCAGGATCCCGATGATCGTCGCGATCAGGCCGAGCGAGCCGGCGACGAGGGGGAAGAGCACACCATTCACTCCGAAGACGGAGTAGAGCGCCACACCCAGAATCATTGCGCCGATGTTCTCGGCGACGGTCGACTCGAAGAGGTCTGCACCACGACCCGCGCAGTCACCCACGTTGTCGCCGACCAGGTCTGCGATCACTGCCGGGTTGCGGGGGTCATCCTCGGGGATGCCGGCTTCGACCTTTCCAACGAGGTCAGCTCCGACATCGGCCGCCTTCGTGTAGATACCACCACCGAGCTGGGCGAAGAGCGCGATGAACGAGGCGCCGAAGCCGAAGCCGACGATGAGTGATGGTGTCCGCTCCGGGTCACCGCCCAGCAGCGTGAAGACGATCGAGACCCCGAGCAGGGAGAGCGCAACGATCGTCAGTCCGGAGACGGCACCGCCCCGCAGGGCGACGACTATCGCCTTTCCGAGGCTGGTGCGCGCCGCCGCCGCCGAGCGGAGGTTCGCGTGGACGCTGGTCCACATCCCGATGATCCCGGCGATGCCCGACATGGCCGCGCCAAAAAGGAACGCAATCGCGGTCGGGATCGCAAGCTCGGTCCGCCCCGTAAACATGAAGATCCCGATCAGCAGAAGCGCCGTAACGACACCGAGGATCGCGATCGTGGTATACTGGCGGCGGATGAAGGCCTGAGCCCCCTCCTTGATCGCGGCGGCCACATCACGCATCCCCTGCGTGCCAGTTTCGGACCGCATCACCTGCATTGCAAATATCCCGGCCATCAGGAGCGCTATAACGCCGACGGCACCGGTCAGCACCAGTTGTATGTACATCAGTCACCTCTCAGGTAGTCTGTTGAACCTTGGTGGATTAATACTCAATGATAATTTTGCGAGACTATAACTATCCTTCCCGGTGATAAAAAAGGTTGACGTTTTATTTCGTATCCCCGTGCACGGGTTCCGCCTCTTCGCGGCACCGACTCCGCCCGAGCTCCCGCCGTACCACCAGGAGGGAGCCTATCGCTCCGATCACGATGTTGTAATAGTAGAGCAGGGCCCGCCAGAGAAGGACGAAGACGCCCACGATCGCGGAAGGCACGATCAGGGCATACAGCGTGGTTGCCGAGATCTCCGCGATCCCGGAAGAGCCGGGCGTGAGCGGGACCATCATCACGATCGCAATGATCAGCTGGAACAGGAACGACTCCGCGATGAAGGGTGGTTGAGCGAGGGCGACAAGAATCAGGGACGCGACGAGAAACTCCGATGCCCAGAATCCCGCCGTGCAGAGCCCGCCGGTCAGGAGTCCGCGCCGGCCCTTCGAGGTGAAGTACAGGAGGCTGGCAAAGAGGTTATCCGCCTCCTGGTTCGCTCCCGCAATCGCCCGGCGCACCCGCTCGCCCGGGAAACGCACCTCCGCCCATCCAAGGACACGCATGATCAACCGCTTGACCCGTTCGGGACGACGCACGGCGATGGCAAGGAGCAGGATCAGACCGACCATAAAGATCCATGCGACTCCCATGGCGACGATGATCGAGAGAGGAAGCGACAGCCAGATTGTGCCGAGTGCGAGGATGGCCACCACTCCCATCAGGGAGAGGACGACCCCGTCCAGGACCCGTTCCATCAGCACCACTGCGGTGGCATCACCAATCTTCATCCCGGACCGGAAGAGCCCGTGGATCCGAACCGGTTCGCCTCCGGCCTGTCCTGGGGTGATCGCACCCGCAAAGAGGTTCGCCGTCACGACGAGGAAGGCATACTTCGGGCAGACGCTGTAGTGAAGTGCCTTCGAAAGTTCCGTGAGCCGGTACGCCCAGAAGACCAGTGAGAACGTCCGGAGCAGGAGTGCAAGAAGAAGGTACACGGGGTTGAAGTCGAGCAGGAGCTCAAGCGTGGTCCGGTCGACGGTCAGGAAGAGTACGACCCCAAGTACAAACAGCGAGAAGCCGATCGAGAGCCATGTCCACCGTCTCTGGGTCCGGTCCATCGCGATGGTACCTTGCACGTACTTCAACGGCGTACGACTTGAGCATGCCGGACCCTGGTCGATTCGGGCGCGGGCGGGAAAAAACGCGGGAGGAAGAGGGCACCCCCCTGTGTTTCACTCGGGCCGACGGTCAGAGCGCGCGAGATCGGAGGCGTTCGACGACCCTCTCCACCTGTTCAACGGCAGTACCGATGTACCGGGTGGGGTCCAGGAGCGTCTCGATCTCGGAAGGCCCGACCAGCGCTGTCACCTCCGGTATCTCCCGGAGCACCTCCGCGAGCGGTCGCTGGGATGCACGGGCCTCCATGGAAGCGATACGGATCCGCTCGTGGGCAACCTGGCGGTCCATCCCCCGCTGCGTAAGCGAGATCATGACGGATTCCGCCATGTTGATGTCGTACAGGATATGCAGATTCTGGTGAATCCGGTCCTCGTGGAGGACCAGCCCGTCGAGTACGGTGGTCATCAACCGGATGATGTGGTCGCAGAGGATCGATGCCTCGGGAAAGATGACCCGCTCGCAGGAGGAGTTGGTCAGGTCGCGCTCGTCCCAGAGGGTGTTGTTCTGGAGGGCAGGCTCGACCGTGGCTCGAATCACCCGCGCAAGACCGGAGACCTGCTCGCTCCGGATCGGGTTGCGCTTGTGGGGCATCGTGGAGGAACCGACCTGCCTTGAGCCGAATGCCTCCTCGACCTCCCCGATCTCCGATCGCTGGAGCGACCGGATCTCGATCGCGATCTTATCGAGGGTAGTAGCCACGTTCGCAAGGAAGAAGAAGTATTCGGCGTACCGATCCCTCTGGATCACCTGGTTCGAGACCTCGACCGGGACGAGCCCGAGGTGCTGCATCATCCGTGCCTGGATCTCGGGTCCCTTCGCCCCGAGGGCCGCCTGTGTCCCGACGGCCCCGGTCAGCTGCCCGACCACGATCCGGGGTCGGAGCTCACCCAGGCGGTCAAGATGGCGCCCGACCTCCGCCGCCCAGATGGCAAACCGGAGGCCGAATGTGGTTGGTACTCCGATCTGACCGTGCGTACGGCCCGCGCAGACCAGTCCGCGGGTCTCCACTGCCCGTCGAAGGAGGACCCCTAAGAGCCGGCGGAGTCGCGTCTCGATCAGGTCGATGCTGGCCCGGAGCTGCAGCCCCGTCGCGGTGTCAAGTATGTCATTAGAGGTGGCTCCGAGGTGGACATAACCACCCGCCTCACCGCACTCCTCGGAGATCGCCTTTACGATCGCCATCATATCGTGATTGATCTCCGCCTCGATCTCCCTGGCGCGGGCAAGCGATGCCCGCCGGGCGCCGGTTGCGATCGCGTCCGCGGCATCGGTCGGGATCATGCCCACCTCCGCCTCGGCACGGGCCAGGGCCACCTCCGCCGCGACGATCGCCTCGAAACGACGCTCCTCCCCCCAGATCCCGCGCATCTCGGGTGTTCCGTACCGGTACTCAATCGGATGGACCGCCATGGTGCCAGTATATTCGTCCCTGCAGGATAAAAGAGGGGCGGACCCTGCCGATGCCTATTTCGTCACCACCATCAACCCTGTAAGGCAGCATGTTCTGGCACCTGGTACTGACCGACGAGTGCAACCTATGCTGCTCGTACTGCCGGGCAAAGGCCTTTGAACCGGGTGCGGAGCCCTCGCTCCCTTTCGAGTACGACCCGGAGGTTCCGGTCGAACTGGCCGTTGACCCCGCCGAGCTCGCTGCCTTCCTTGCTCGTGATCCCGAGCCGACTCTGACCTTCTACGGAGGTGAACCGCTCCTCCGTGCGGATCTCATCGAAGAGATCATGGACCTCGTACCGGGCTGCCGGTTCATGCTCCAGACGAATGGCCTCCTCCTCGACCGCCTTTCTCCGCACGTTCTCCAGCGGTTCCATACCGTCCTCGTCTCGATCGATGGTCCCGAGGCACTGACCGATCAGCACCGGGGCCAGGGAGTGTACGCACGGGTGGTTGCCAACGTCGGGAGGTTGATCGACGCCGGTTTCAATGGCGAGCTGATCGCCCGCATGACCGTGGACGAGGCGACGGAGATCGTAGAAGCGGTGTTGCACTGCGACGCACTTCCATTCTCCGGCATCCACTGGCAGCTCGATGCAAACTTCTGGGGAGACTATGACCGGCGCGATTTCTCCGGATGGGTGGAAGGATCCTACAACCCCGGCATCCGCCGGCTTCTGGAGATCTGGGTGGAACGGATCGAGGCAGGGCGGGTACCGCGCTGGTACCCGTTTCTCGATACCACCTGGGATCTCCTGGCCGGCCGATCGTCTCTCCTCCGGTGCGGGTCTGGACATGCAAACTACACCATCCAGACCGACGGGCGGATCGTGCCGTGTCCGATCATGACCGGGATGTCCGACCATTACCTGGGTCACATCCGTGATACCGACCCCCTCCGCCTCCCGCATGTCATGGTACCCGGGGACTGTCCGGGATGCGAGATCGTCAACTTCTGCGGCGGCAGATGCCTCTACTCCGCAGTGACCCAACCCTGGCCCCCCGAACACCGGGCCCTCGTGTGCGGTACCGTCAGGAACCTGCACGACGCCCTCGTGCAGGTCCTGCCGCGCGTCCAGGCCTCGCTCGACGACGGAACCGTCTTATTGGAGGACTTTGCCCACGTGAAGTATAACGGCTGCGAGATCATCCCCTGAACCGAATGCCAATAGAGCAAAGCCCTGGAGGCGCCCACATGAGAGGGATGGAAGATCCCGACTCCTGGTTCCCGTACCCCTCCTTCCGCCCGCACCAGAGGGAGATGCTCGCGCTCGCCGCCACGGTCACCAGGGAGGGCGGCATCGCGATGATCGATGCGCCCACCGGGAGCGGGAAGTCGAGCATCGTTTCGGCCATGCTCGCTGCGCGTGCCGGTCGCAGGGTGCTGGTCGCGGTCCGGACGGTCAGCCAGCTCGACACCTTCATCCGCGAACTCTCGCTCATCCGAAAGAAGCAACCGGCGCTCCGTTTCGCCTACCTGATCGGCAAGGGGAGCATGTGCCCCCTTCCCGGACAGGGCGATGTCTACCGGCGCTGTGAGGGGGTCAAGGCCTTCTCGACGGCCCTGATGAAGGAACGGGCCCAGAAGGGCTCTCTCGTCCCGGCCCGGGATCCGACCATTCGTCTCCAGATCAAAAGGCAGGACCCCGAGCACCCCCTCATCTGCCCGTACTATATCGCAAGCCGACACTTCGTGCAGGCCGAAGACTCCGCCTCGCCGAGGATGGTACCATCCGCTGCCCTCCGCACGCGGGCCGAACGTCTCGCTGCGGACAGAGTCAGTCCCCGTGACCTTCTGGAGGCCTGCGGTGACTGCTGCCCGTACGAGGCGATGCTCCAGGCAGCGAGGAACGCAGACGTCGTCATCCTGAATTTTCATCACCTCTTTGACGACGGGATTCGCGAATCGCTCTTTCAGTCCCTCGATATCGACTCGCCCGGGGACGTGGTCCTCCTGATCGACGAGGCCCACAACTGTGGCGAGGTGGTACAGGAGATCCAGTCGGTGGAATGCGATGCCGGAACAATCGAGCAGGCGGGCCATGAACTCGCGGGGCTTCGGCGGTCCCGGTCATCGGCGGGCGCGATCCTCGAACTCTTACCGCGGATCGAACGGTTCATCGAGGGGCTCCGGGTCTCCCCGGAGCCGATGGACTGGTTCGACCCCGCCATCTTTTCACGCATGGTCCTCCGGGGCTCGTTCTACCAGTCCGTCTCGCAGGTCATGGAGGATCTCTCTCTCTTACGTGACTTCATCCGTGAAAAGAAGATCGAGGCGGGCGATTACAGGGAGACCGCGATAGAACGGCTCGCCGAGTTCTTTGATCGGGTCGATCGCGCAACAAGGGACCCATCTTACCTCACGGTCTTCCGCCGGGTGGACGAGGAGCACCATGCGCTCGCCGTCCGCAACATCGATCCAGCCCCTCACCTCTCCAGGGTGGCGAGCCTGCCCTGGTGCACCATCCTGATCAGCGGCACCCTCTCACCGGTGGACGCCTACCGGCGTTATTATTTCAACGACATCCCGGTGCGGACCATCGAACTGCCGAACGCATTTCCGTCCAGCAACAGGCTCGTGCTTGCCGCGCGTGACATCTCCACCGCGTACTCGCAGCGGCAGAACCGGGAGAACACGAAACGGATCGAGGACTATATCGTGGCATTCTCCGGGGCACCCGGCAACCTCGCCGTCTACTTCCCTTCATACCAGCTCCTCGATCAGTTCGCAGGGGCGTGTGCACGCCGGATCAGAAAGAAAAGAACCTTTATCGAACCGAAAGAGGCGGCGGAAGCGAGCGCGGCCTTACGAGATTTCATCGCCCTTCCCACGAGGGGAGAGGCGGGGATGCTCTTCGCGGTGACGGGCGGCAAGTGGTCCGAGGGGCTCGACTACCGGGGAGAGATGCTCTCCGGTGCGATGGTCGTCGGGCTCCCGCTCGCTCCGTTCAACCGGGTCCGCCGGATGGTGATCGACCACTTCGTGCGCAAGTTCGGCGATGAGGGGGAGTTCATCTCGTATACCCTCCCTGCGATCAATCGTGCGCTCCAGGCACTCGGGAGGGTGCTCAGGACACCCGAGGACAGGGGTCTGCTCGTCCTCGCCGAGCAGCGGTTTCTCGAGGACCCGGTCAGATCGGGCCTGCCCCCCTGGATGCAGCAGGAGCTCGCACCGGTCGATCTAACGACGTTCAAGGCGGTGATCTCACGGTGGCGGTGACGGAGGGAGCCTGTCGGCTCGGCAGATGGATCGTCCGCGTGACGTGCGAGGATGGAGTCGTTCTCCGGGTCGAGTTCACGGAAGGGGAGCCCTGGGGTCACGTCCCCGCCCCGATCGCTGCCTACTGCAGGGGCGAACCGGTGGAGCTGGAAGAGCTCCGATCGGTTGCATTGGAGCGGCCCGGAAGGTCGGCGGAGATATACCGGGAGTGCCTCGCAACCAGGTATGGCACGACCACCACCTACAGGGCGATCGCACGAACGGTCGGGACGTCGGCACGCGCTGTCGGTCAGGCGTTGCGACGTAACCCCACCCCGCTCCTGATCCCGTGTCACCGTGTGATCGCCTCGGACGGTTCGCCTGGCGGCTTCTCGCCCTCGCCGGCAATCAAACAATATCTCCTTTCGATGGAGAGGGGGTGCCCCCAACGGTTAAACGGTCACGGATTGAACCTCTAGGAGCATGAGGATCGCTGTCCTCGGTGCGGGCGCGGTCGGCCTTTCGATCGCGGCCCGCCTCTCGAACGTGGCCGATGTGGTCGCGGTGACCCGGGAACGGCACGTGAGGGCCATCCGACGGGAGGGATTCCGGTTGACCGGGCGCTGGGGGGACAACCGGTATGACCTCGATGTCCGCGCCGGAGTTGATCGGGGTGAGAGGTTCGACTATATCCTCGTGACCTGCAAGTCTGTCGATACCGAAACGATCGCCACCGGTTACGCAGACCTGATGAAGGATACTGAGGTGGTGAGCCTTCAGAACGGAATCGGGAACGAGGAGGTCCTCTCACGGTTCACGGACCGGGTGATCGGCGGGATGATCATCACCGGGTTCGAATGGCGGGCCGAGAATGCGGTCCATGTCTCCGTTGAGGGGGGACCGATGCGTCTCGGGCGTTTTCCGGCGGGGATGGACCGGGAGGTCGCGTCCCTGGTCGAACTCGTCCTTCGTGCCGGCATCCCCGTGGAGGGGACTTCCACCATCCGGAGCGAGATCTGGGGGAAGACCATGTACAACTGCGCTCTCAACCCCCTCGGAGCCCTGATGAACGTGCCGTACGGACGTCTCGCTGAGCCCCATGCATGGGCGATCATCACCGAGATCGTCCGGGAGATCTACGCGGTTGCGAAGGCCGAGGACATCACGCTCGCGTGGCCCCAACCGGCTGATTATCTTCGGTACCTCGCCGACACTCAGCTACCGAACACGGCGGGACACCACTCTTCGATGCTCCAGGACCTGTTGCGGGGGCGCCGGACCGAGATCGACTTCCTGAACGGTGCGATCGCGCGCATCGCCGGAGAGCACGGGATCCCGGCTCCTGTGAACAGCTGCATCGCGGACCTGATGCGGTTCCGTGAATCGGTTCAGGGGTCGTGAACCCATGAAACGATCGGCCGTGATACTCGTGGGCGGCGAGGCGGTCAGGGCCGGCGGACAGGAGAAGTATTTTTTTTCCCTCCAGGGGACCACATTCCTCGAACGGCTGATCAGAAGCCTGACCCCGATCACGGACGAGGTGGTGATCGTCGCACGGGACGCCGATCAGTGCAACCGGTTCTCTTCGTTCTCCACCGTCCGCGTCACGGTCGACCGTCGCCGTGGAATCGGACCGATCGGTGGGCTCCACGCAGGGGCCCTGACCGCGACGGGCGAATCCCTCTTCGTTGTGGCCTGCGACATGCCGCTGGTCAATCCCGGGGTCGTCGAACATCTCTTTTCGCTCCTCGACGATTGGGACGCCGTTATTCCCTGCTGGCGCGAAGACATGCTGGAACCGCTCCATGCCGTCTACCGGCGTGACCCGCTCCGCCGGTACCTGGAGGACCACCGGGAGCTCTCCCTCAGGGCGATGATCCGATCCCTCCACTGCCGTTATGTCCCGGTGGAGTCACTGAGAACTCTCGATCCCGGCTTGAGGACCTTCACGAACATCAACCGGCTCGACGAACTCGCACGCCTCGACGGGGAGATGGGTTCCCAACCCTGAAGGCAACAGGTTGTGGGGTTCGTCGTCGGACCGGTCGCATTTTGGTTAATTTTATATCACAAATGAACAAAATTATACATCATGGTATTGATTTGCATGAACAGTAACCTCTCCCTGGCCTGCCATGCGGGAGTGGTCCCGACATCCGGTCCAGGATTGCACGCCTGCACAGCACTCACCCCCCGCGGGAGAACGGCATGAAATCAAGGGATATTGCTATCGTGGGTATACTGCTCGCGATCGGGGCGATCGTCCGGTATCTCTCGCTCATCATCCCGGGGCCGATCGTCGCCAACCTGGTGATCGCCTTCTACTGCCTGGCGATCCTGCTCGTGCTCCCGACGCTCACGGAGGCGATCGGGATCGGTTTTGTTGCCGGTATCGTCTCCGCCCTGATCAGCCACTCGGTCTTCCCGCCCGGAAACCTCATCTCCGAACCGATCGGGGCGGTTGTCTGCCTGCTGCTCTACCGTCTCCTCAAGGACCGCGTCCCCGCTTCCGAAGGCATCACCACATTCATTGCCACCGTTGCATCGGGTTCGTCGTTCGTCCTCGTATCGCTCGTCGCCGTCGCTCCGACGATCCTCTCGAAGTACGCAACACTCGGCGCCTACGCCGTGGTCGTGATCCCGATCGTCCTGACGGCTGCCGTCGCCAACGCAGTGATCGCCCAGCTCCTCTACACACCGGCCGCACGCGTGTTGATGAGGGGGCGCCGATGATTGTACTCGAGGATTATACATACATCTACCCGGGTCGTTCCGAGCCTGCGCTCGACGGCGTGACCCTTCACGTTCGGCAGGGCGAGGTCATCCTGGTCACCGGCCCCACGGGTGCCGGTAAAACGACCCTCTGCCTTGCTGCATCCGGGATCCTCCGGCACGAGTTCGGCGGCACCAGCACGGGGAAGGCACGACTTTTGGGTCGGCCCGTCGAAGAGTTCAGGGACCTCTCCGAGATCGGCCGTCACGTCGGTGTCGTCTTCGACGATCCCGAGGCACAGCTGATCTTCACGACCGTCGAGGAGGAGATCGCCTCCGGGCTCGAAGGTCTCGACCTGCCGCGGGACGAACTGAACGCGCGGATGGAACACGTCCTCGAACTGACGGCAACCACAGACCTCCGGGAACGTGCACCCCACACGCTCTCCGGAGGCCAGAAGCAGCGCGTTGCGATCGCGGCAACCCTCGCCCTGGGCACGGAGATTCTGGTCCTCGACGAGCCCACCTCCGAGCTGGATGAGGAGGGGACACGGATGCTCTTCCGGATACTCCAGCGGTTGCGGTCAGAGGGGAAGACCGTGCTGCTCGTAGAGCACAAGCTCGATGCACTCTTCGATCTTGCCGACCGGATGATCTTCCTGGAGAGGGGACGAATCCTCGCTGAGGGCACACCGGATGAACTCCTTCGGGAGGACCGTATCCGGTCGGTCCTGCATACGACACCCGAGACCCCCTCGTTCTGTCGGACACCGAAGGTCTGTCTTCAGAAACCGGACGTCCCTGCATCGTCTCCCCTGATACGGATCGAAGGACTCGTCCACGATTACAGCGGTGTGACCGCCCTGAAGGGCCTTGACCTCGAGATCGAGGCGGGCTCGCTCGTCGCCGTCATTGGCGACAACGGGTCAGGAAAGACCACGCTGATCAAGCACCTGGTGGGGCTCCTCAAACCGACGCAGGGTCGGGTGATCGTGGGTGATCACGATACGCGCGCCGAGACGATCACGTGCATGGCCCGCCACGTGGGTCTGGTCTTTCAGAACCCCGATACGATGCTCTTCGAGGAGACGGTGGAACGGGAGGTCGCGTTCGGCCCGACCAACCTCGGGATGGAGGATGTACGGGGCAGGGTCGAACAGGCACTCGCCGAGGTTGGTCTCCTCGCACACCGGGACGAGTACCCCCGTTCCCTTTCGCGGGGGGAACGCCAGCGCCTGGCGATCGCCTGCATCCTCGCGATGGCCCCCGAGGTGATCGTACTCGACGAGCCAACCACAGGGCTCGATGCAGCCGAATCGGCACGCATCATGACGCTTGTGTCCCGTCTTCGGGACGAGGGACGGACGATCGTGATGGTGACGCATAACATGCGGATCGTCGAGGACTACGCGGACCGGATCGTGCTCCTGGAGCACGGCAGACTGGTCGCCGATTCGCAGAATGGAGGAGAAGAGCTCATATGCCAGAGATTTTACAGTACGTTCCGGGAACCAGCGTCTTCCATCGCCTGAATCCACTCACCAAGATCCTGATGATCCTGGTGGTGGCGGTGCTTGCCGTTACGACGAGCAGTCTTTCTCTCCTGACCCTGCTTGTCGTTGTTCTCTTTATTGCGGCGGCGGTAACACATCTCTCGAGACCGCTCGTCCAGCAGATGCCGCTTTTGATCTCGCTCGTCATCTCGCTCCTGCTGCTGACCGTGCTCTCGATGCAGTCCGGCGAGACGATCGGCCATCTGGTGCCCGTCGCTATCCCGCTGGTCGGCGGGGCATTTCCGATTACGGTGGGAGCCATCGAGTTCGGGCTGTTGCTCTCCCTCCGTTTCATCGCGATGCTCTTTGCGTTCCAGCTGCTCGTCATCACGACCCAGCCCCACGACCTTGTCCACGCGCTCCAGCGCCTTCGTCTGCCCGTGGACTACGCACTGATGTTTCTGATCGCCCTCCGGTTCATCCCGAGTCTCCAGCTCGAGGGGCAGCGGATCAACGAGGCGCAGCTCGCGCGGGGATACAATCCGGGGACAGGTCTGCGGGGTGTTGTCAGGACCCTCGTTCCGATCATCGTGCCGCTCGTCTCGAACTCTCTTGCCAAGGCAAACGTGCTTGGGCTGACGATCGATCTGCGGGGGTACCGCACCCCGAGGCGCGTCTCGCTCAGGGATCGCTCCCTCAGGATGAGGGACTATTCAGCCATCGCTCTGATACTTGTGGCATCCGCCGGATTTGTTGCTCTCCCGCTGGTGCACCTGCTCAACTGATCATCATTTTTTCCAGGAACTCAGGAGACGGGGCTGATCATCCCGGTTCGGCTCCATCCCCCTCCTGTGCCCCTCAACATAGTACCGATGGTCTCTGTGCCGGCGACGAGCGTTATACCCCGTCGGATCCCGGTCCTGTCACAGGATCAGGATGCATCGGTGAGGGGGTGCGCATCGACGAAGGCGGCGATCTCGTTGAACCGATGGAGCACCTCGGGGTAGGAGGGAGAACGAAAGAGGATCAGGGGGTCGTCGCTGCCCTGGGTATATGCCGCGATCGCGTAGTGATCGATCAGTTCGCTATCCTCGGTGATCCCGATCTCCTCAATCAGGTCGAGGTTCAGCATGTCCGGGTTTCCGGTCTGAACGTTCTGATACCTCAGCCACATCTCCCAGATGTTGCTCCTCCTGACTTATGGGACTATGCCCGTGCCGTTCCGAACGGTCGTCGGAACGGATGAGAGGGGGTCGTGGTTATACGCTGATATAGTATAGCAATATGCGGTTTATCATTATCACTTTCGATAACACCTTTCCGGAGGGAAATCCGGGGAACACCCTCCAAACCCATAACTGGCAACAGGTCCAACGATCATGATACAGGCGAACCCGCGTGGGTATTCCCGCCTCGGAAGAAGATGGAGTCGACGATCCTGTCCCCCCTGCTGGACCGCGTTCGGACGGTCAGGCCGCTTGTCCACCACATCACGAACACGGTGACCATCAATGACTGTGCGAACATCACGCTCGCGGTGGGAGCATCGCCGGTGATGGCAGAAGCCCCCGAGGAGGTCGCAGAGATGGTCTCGATGGCCGATGCACTGGTCCTGAACATCGGAACGCTCTCGGCACAGCAGGTCGGATCCATGTTCCTGGCCGGAGAAGCGGCAAACGATCGAGATTGCCCGATCATACTCGATCCGGTCGGTGCCGGAGCGACCCGATTCCGGACCAGCACCGTGATGCAACTCCTCGATCGACTGGAGATCGCCGTCCTGAAGGGGAACGCGGGTGAGATCGGCACACTTGCCGGTGCAGATGCTGCAGTCAGGGGCGTCGATTCCGGGGGGATTGAAGGCGATCCGGGTGAGATCTGCCGGGAATTAGCCGAACGGCTCGGGGTGATCGTGGGGATGAGCGGACCGGTCGACTATGTCTCCGACGGGACGAGGGTCGTCTCGGTGGAGAACGGAACCCCGATGATGGACCGCGTTTCGGGCACTGGATGCATGCTCTCCTCTGTGGTGGGTGCCTTTGCAGCTGTCTCGGACGATCGTTTCCTGTCAACCGTCGCTGCGATGGCCGTCTTCGGCCTGGCGGGCGAACGTGCTGCCCCGAGGGCGAAGGGTCCCGGTTCATTCCGGTTCAAGCTGATCGATGCACTTGCAACCATGGAACCTTCTGATATCATCGGGGGAGCCCGGATTCTGTCGCTATGACCACCGAATGGGCCCTGTACGTGGTCACCGACGAATACCTCTCGCGCGGCAGGAGCCACGTGGAAGTCGCAGAAGAGGCGATCAGGGGGGGGGCTGACGTGATCCAGCTGAGGGACAAGGAACGTTCCTCGCGAGAACTCCTCGAAATCGCGAAAGAGATTAAAAGGATTACAGCCACGACGGGGACCCGGTTCATCGTCAACGACCGTCTCGACCTTGCTCTACTGGCGGCAGACGGAGTGCATCTCGGACAGTCCGATCTGCCGGTCGAAGCGGCTCGTCGCCTCGCGAAGCGGCCGTTCATCATCGGTGCCTCGGTTGGTTCCGTTGAGGAGGCTCTCCGCGCCGAGAGGGAGGGGGCGGACTATGTCGCCGTGAGCCCGGTCTTTACCACCGGTTCGAAGGGCGATGCCGGGCCCGGACTCGGACTCGGGATGGTCCGGAGCGTCAGGGCAGCGGTAGAGATCCCCGTCCTGGCCATCGGTGGGATCAACCAGGAGAATGCACCCGAGGTGGTCGGGGCCGGTGCAGACGGTTGTGCGGTGATCTCCAGTGTCGTCTCTGCCCCCCAGATCGCACCTGCTGCCCGGGTGCTCCGTGAGACGATCGTCCGGGCACTCATCGAACGCCGGGGGAGATCTTCGTGAATACGACGTCTTTCCCGGGCATCTGAGCCCCTTTTTCGAGTCACCCGGACCGGACATCGGGCAGGACGTCTTTTCCAGTACCGACCGGGTGAACGAGTGAGCGATCGATCTCGATCAGGGCCCGGCGCCACACCCTTGATTTCGCAGAATGGACATTCTGCGAAATGCTGCGGATCGTGCTCCGATCACCGGTCTCGACGCTTCTGGCGGACCTGATGCGTGGAGCGCTGGTAGAGCCCCTTCGACCCTTTCGACGAGACCTTTCTCGCCGGGACACCGGCGATGGTGATCCCAGGTTCGGTGAATGAGCGGTTCACCACCGCGTTCGCCCCGATAGCGCAGTCGTCCGCGATCTCGATCGGGCCGATGATCACCGCGTTGGGGCCGATGAACGCATTGTCCCCGATCCGTGGGGCCGCGTGGGTCTCACCGGCAGCAGTGCCGATGGTGACCCCGGGATGCACCCGGCAGTTCTCGCCGATCCGAGCGGCATCGTTGACGATGAGCGTCCCGGGGTGGGCGATCGAGAGGCCCGGTCCGAAGACGTTGGGTGGGATCGAGAAACCGAGTCTGAGGGAGAGACGGCGGAACCGCCAGTACAGAAAGTAATAGATGGGCCGCCAGACGGGTGAGCGGCGGCAGTTCTTCCAGTACTCGAGCCTGCGGAGGTGACGCTCGAACCGCCAGATGTCATGAGAGAAGTACCTGGGCCACCAGGAATCGATATTCAGGGCCACCCGATCGGCTTCAAGATAGAAACGATAGTCCTCCTTCGACTCGATCACGCCTACGAGGTCAGACGCCCCGGAAATAATCCTTTCGTGGAGGCACAAGGAGGCACTGACGAACGACAGTTCTGTGTCGACCCGGGTTGACTGTGCGCACCTCTCATCGGGACGCTGTCTTGGACTCACCCATTTCTGTATCGTGAAGGATTGGACCTTCCCGCTGTTTGGCAGATTATCATGCTTCATCATCATGCTTCAAAACGGACTGGATGCCCTGCGGACCAATCACGGAGCGGAACCGGGACCCAGGATGAACCCATCGCGTTCGCCCGTTCAGGACTGGATCGCTGGCGAGAGGGATTTGCGCCCAATACCTCCAGGAGAGTGGAATTGGAAACGATGGGTTGACCAAGATGCAGGATCCCTCTACCGGCACGTCACGGCAGATGGCAGGGAGCGAATGGGGTCATCTGGTATCATTCAACCGATCCAGCTGCATGGCCCAATTCCACCATCATAAACCATATGTTGCTATACAATTATCAGCCGGGTGTGGACAGCTCTCTCCATGCAGACCAAGCCTGGTAGACCTCTTTGGACAGGAGAGCGTTCACTTCCCGTCCCCTTCCGGTTCAGGTGGGGTTACAACAGAGCGTTTGACCGGATCCTTCGAATCTCCACCCAATCCTATCTCCGCCCACCGGACCCCGGTGTCATTGTTTGTCATCAGGGTTCAAGGAAAGGAGAGCCGATCGGGAACACTCGAACGACCCTACCTGCTCATCCGGTACGACCCTAAAAAAATCTCTTGGAGAGAGGCACCGGAATTTCGGAAAAGATTCTGCGAAATCTAGATGGCAACGGAGAGCACAGAGGTACAGCGTGGAGAGCCCAACGCTCGACGAATGGGTGGATCGGTACGTCGAGTTCATGCGTATGCGCCACTACTCGGACAGCACCGTAAAGACGTATCGAAGAACCCTTCGTGCTCTTGTTCGTGGACTGATGGCTCGGAACGACACTGGACTCGCACCAACCCCAAGAACGGTGACGACGGCGCAGCTCTACGATCACCTCTCCGTGCTCTCCGCGGAACGTTCCCTCTCGCCCCGCACCCTGAACCGCGTGATCTGCTCGTTTTCTTCTTTCTTCCGGTATCTCGTTGCGCTGGGAGTCATCGACGCGAACCCCGTCGACCGGATCGAACGGCCGAAGGTGGCGAAGAACGGAGTCCGCTGTCTCAAGCACCGCCAGGTGACCCGCTTTCTCCGGTCGATCGAGAACCCGCGCGACCATCTGATCGTCCGGCTGATCTATGCGACCGGTGTTCGCGTCTCCGAACTCTGCGCAATACAGGTGGAGTCGATCGACCTTGAGGATGGGTTGATCCGGGTCGTCGGCAAGGGAAAGAAGGAACGAATCGTCTTTCTTGACGATGCAACAGCGGACGAGCTCGAGGGGTTCATCGGGGACCGGGTGTCGGGTCCGCTCTTCGTCGGGTACGGGGGTCGTCCGCTCTCTACGAGGTCAGTCCAGCTCCTCTTCAAGAGGTATGCACCGGCAGGAGTTACACCGCACACCATCCGCCACTCATACGCGAGTGAACTCTACCGGCGGAGCCGGAACCTCCGCGTTGTCCAGGAGAATCTGGGTCATACCTCGATCAAGACGACCGAGGTCTATCTGCATACCGACATCGAGGAGAGACGCGAGGTCTATCGCCGCCACTTCCCCCTCGCTGCTGGCGATGGGGACTCCGGATCCAGTCCTGGGTGACGCCCACAGGTGTAGCAGGGGGCGATGTCGAGTCCTGTACCTGGTATTCTCCTCTGCTGGATCGCCAGGGGATACGACGGAATTGTTCCGGACCCAACGTCCCGGTTGAACGTCTCCCTCCTCCGTCTCCCGGATTGCCCGGGATCCCGACGATCAGGGCATGGCGTTTCCAGACCGTACGATTTTCAGAAAGATCGAGACACTCCCTTCTCCTTTTCATGACGGGAGCATAACATTGCCCTGGACATACCAACTCATCCTCCCAATCGCACTTTCCGTGCATGGGGCGATTCCTAACACTACCGGATATTATGTTGCTGAACTGCCGGCGGAACCGGAATACCGGGAGGAGAGGAGATCTTACCGGTGATTCTGTCCACCGGTCTTCAACCCGCTGGACAGGCTCTGCCCAATCAAAGCAACCATCGAAAGCGCTAAATTCCATCTAGCGCCACATCCCTGAGTGAACCGGATGGAGATTACCGCCAGAAGAGCAGGAGGGCTGCTGGTCATCGACCTTGCCGGCAGGATGGACGGCATGGGAGCGCAGCAGGTTGCCGACGCCCTGCAGCAGAACCTGACCGATACCGATACCGCCATCATTTTTGACACAGGCGGTGTGGATTACATCAGTTCCGCCGGTCTTCGCGTCTTCCAGGAGTATATCAGGAAGATGAGTGCAAGGAACGGGGTTGTCGCGGTCTGCCGGCCACAGGAATTTGTGGAAAAGATCCTTAAAATGGGGGGATTTATTTCATCAATGGCTGTCTATGCAGACGTTGACGCTGCACTCGGTGCACTCACGCCGTCACAACCGCCCCACTCTGGCGACAGGCAGTTCTCCGGCGCTGGCTGGACGCTCTCTGCGGAACACCTTTTCAATACACCCGGCACCCTCACTGTGACCGGCAACCTGCAGCAGGTCCATGCGGGAAACGTCACCATACGCGACGTGAAGAGCGGTGCCGGGTGTGCCAGGGGGTACTGGACCGGGATCGGAGCACCGGGAAAAGAGCTGGATGCCACGGCCCCGCTGCTCGGCGAGATGATCGGATTGAACGGGGCGGTCTTCTGGGTTCCAACCGACGGCAACCTCATACCCGATTTCTTCACCGCCGAGCACTTTGCATCCAGCGGTATGACGTGCTTTTCCCTGTTTGGCGTCGGGTTTAACGGCCCGTTCACCGACATCCTCCGGTTCCAGTCAGAGAATCCCGCGGGGCTGAGCCTGTCGGAACTATACGGCGCTGTCTTCCGGTACTTGCGGGATACGTATCCCGATTATACGGGGGTCTGCGCCCTCGTGATGAAGGCAACAATAGGAGGCCTGTGCAGCAGGGACATGAAAACATCGCTGCTTGCTGCCTGCGACGAACAGGTAAAAAATGGCCCTGTCGGAACACTGAGGGATAGATCCATCATGATAATGCCGTTCGACCGGTCGGTTCACGACAGGATATCCGTTGTCGATGTGACACCGAAATATGCCGGCGACGTGCTGATCGGCGTTGGGTACGGGATCGATCCGGCTGTCGCGCAGCATGCATGTCCGCCAGGGATCCTCCCCTTGCTGCCCGATACGGTTCCCGGAACAGAAGGCAATGCAGTGTTCCTTAACACCAGGGGAGCTGTCTTTAAAAACGTCCCGTGGGATACTGCCAGCAGCCTCGAATCGCAGATTGACAATGTCATTTCGAACGGTGAATTCGTCGGGCTTCATAACCTCCTGAACATCACAACCGTGCGATCGGCGCTTGTCGGCATCCTGCCGATCTCCTCCATCAGGAACGAACCGTGAACAGGAGGCAAAGAATCACACATTGACAGGATATTCTTTCCATCGTTACCCTGGTGGGAACAGGCCTTATCAAAACAACAGGCATTGCCAGTGAATGCCGGCAATATCCAACCGTAGAATAAGTCGTTGATGCTGTCCCGTCTGCAAAAACCCGGAAGGCCGATCTCCCTCATCTGGTACCTGATCAGTCTGATCGCGCTCATTATCGGCATCGTCGTTGCAGGTGTGCTCTTCGTCTCGTACATCCAGGCAAAGGAAGAGATCGAGTACGACTACGCGATCAGGACGAACAATACCGAGGAAAATGTCATCGGATCCGTCTGGCTCGTCAACAAAGGCCTCACGCTACTCGACGAGAACCTAGACCCGGTCCTGAAGCAATCGTTCGGGGTATTTTTGGATGCATACAACCAGAGCGGCGGCGATCCATCGAGAATGAACCTTTCCGAGGTCAGGCTGGCCATCGAACCTGCGTACTCAGGCGACGTCAACCTGTACATCATCAATGCGGATGGTGTCATCGAATACACCACACTTCCCGATGTCCAGGGCGTGGATTTCCGAAAGTTCCCCGATTTCTACCGGTCCCTGACCCGAATCCGGCTGGGTTCGGACTTCTCAGCAGACCCGGTTGTCCGGTCCGTCCGGAATGCGAGCGACACCGCCGTTGCCGGAACACTCCGGAAATTTGCCTACCTGCCGACCCCTGACCACCAATACGTGCTCGAGATCGGTGTCGAGAATCCCGACTTTGCCGATGTCCGGTCCCGGTACTCATACCAGCAGATGGCGGATCGCCTGCTTGCGATCAATCCCGATCTTACCGGCATCCGCGTGTATGACTACTACGGCAATCTTGCTGCAGAGGCCGGTCTCCCCGGTGATGAGGGCCGGCAGCTGGCAGACATGGCCCGGACGAACCGCACAAGCCTTTCGGTGCAGGAATCCGGGACCGGTACATGGAGCCGGTACATCTTCGTCGACCTGAACGAACCCGGTGCAGCATCCGATACCAGTGTCGTCGTCGAGCTCCGGTTCAGCACGGCGCGTCTGGATGCAACCCTGGCAAACCTCGTGTTACGGTACCTGCTCATCGGGCTCATTGCCGTCATCATGGGCATCGGCCTGGCGTACGCGATGTTCCGGAAACTGACGGGTTCCATCAATGAGATTGTTATTGACGTCGAGCAGATCGCAGACGGGGACCTCGAACATACCATCCGGAACGTAAACACGGCGGAATTTGCAAAGCTCGAGTCCGGTATCAACACGATGGTGAAAAAGATCCGTGTCTACACCGAAGAACTCGAGCGCAAGAAAGCCGAACTGAAGGTGGCGGCAGATATCCAGGACGCATTCCTGCCGAACAACATCCCGCACCCGGCACACTTCGACCTGTCTGCCTTGAGTATCCCTGCACGGGAAGTGGGCGGGGATTTCTACGATGTCATTCATGAGGAGGATCAGGCGAGATATGCGCTCGTGGTCGCCGATGTAGCGGGCAAGGGTGTGCCGGCATCCCTTTTCATGGCGCTCTCACGGACGGCGGTGCGGATCATCTCCCGCTGGGAGAAGACGCCACAGAGGGTGGTGGAGAACTCGAATACGACCTTCATCAAGGATGCCGGCAGCACCAGCTTCGTGACACTCTTTTATGCGATCCTCGACGAGCGATCCCGGACGCTGACCTATGTCAATGCGGGCCACAACCCCCCGCTGCTCTGTCGTGCTGATGCCACCCTTGAAGAACTCCTGCCAACCGGCCCGGTCATCGGACTTCTGGACACACCTGCATATCGTGAGGGGGTCGTCACGATGGGGAGCGGTGACATGCTGGTGATGTATACGGACGGCGTGACCGAGGCGATGAACGGAGAAGGGGAACTGTTCTCGGACGATCGATTGAGAGAGATCGTGATTGCAGGCCATACGGAGTCCGCGCAGGCAATGGTTGAAAGGATCCGGACCGAAGTGGCATCGTTCTGCGGTTCCGCGCCGCAATCCGATGATATCACGATCATGGTGCTAAAAGCCATATAAACCGGTTTTTTATGGGACTGTGAATGTTTCCCCCCCACCTCTGATAGCTCAAGCGGGCGAGGTGCATGAAAGCGCTATGGTCTCCCGTGGTAATGAACAGGAGAATTTATATTAGCCGACTATATTCGGACTGTTTGGATACACCCCCGCCGGAGCGCACTTCGGAGTGGACTGGGTTATACACCAGTAAGGCACGTGGGCGAATGCTCCTGCACCTCTTCCCAACCACCTTCTCTGAATGGTAAAGAGCCCAGAATACGACGTAACCTGACTTCCGGACAATTAAGCGCATAGTCCCATCTTCTCCAGAATGGTTCGTTGCTTCTTGGAGAGTTCCGTCACGATGGTCTCTCCATTCGCGAGTTTGATCTTCTTGATCTTTGCCAGT